>Ga0209698_10002104_pt1 | contig 22799 bp, 12 predicted proteins | sample LitLauG_LLR_2012_FD_187203 | JGI IMG/M metagenome (GOLD analysis project Ga0209698, IMG submission 187203) | Freshwater sediment microbial communities from Pennsylvania, USA - Little Laurel Run_MetaG_LLR_2012 (SPAdes) (version 2) | ecosystem: Environmental > Aquatic > Freshwater > Creek >... | reverse complement strand
GGTCTCCTGGGAGCCGCCATCGAAGTCGTTCAGGTTCTTGATGCGTTGCGATTCCGCTTCATCCCCCGGCCCTTCCCACGGCCAATGCGGCGCATTGAAATGCAGGCTCAGAAAAAATGGGCCCTTGGCCTGCGCGTACTCCTTGATCGACGCCACCGCCCGATCCCCCAGAAGATCCGTAAGGTAGCCCACCTGGTGAACCTTCGCATCGCCATCCCACAGATCGTCGGTGTCGCTGGTGGCAATGCCCGACTTATGCGTGAAGTAGTCGAGCGCGCCGCCGCGGAACCCCCAAAAATGGTCGTAGCCGCTCTTGAGCGGTCCGTACTCCGGCAGCCAGCCCAAGTGCCACTTGCCGATCAGGGTCGTGCCGTATCCGGCCCGCTTCAGCAGCGAAGGCAGAGTGGGATGCTCCGGGGGCAAACCGATGTTCCGGTTTCCGGCCAGCGGTTCTTCCAGCCCCACCGGCAGCCGGTATTGATAGCGCCCCGTGATCAGCGCCGTGCGCGTTGCCGAACACACGGCGGAGTTGGCATAGGCCTGCAACAACCTCACACCGCGGGCCGCAATCGAATCGACGTTCGGGGTTTTGAAATCCGGCCGGCCATAGCAGGAAAGGTCCGCATACCCCAAGTCATCGGCCATGATGTACACGATGTTGGGCGGCGCATCGGCCGCCAGGGCCGATCGCAGCGCGAGCGGCGTCAGGGCAGTCCCCGCCAGGATCTGCCGCCGCGTAAGTGAGAGAGAATGAGTCACAGGACTACAGTCTATTCTATTGCCATGCACGACTGTTTCGCGTGCCTTCAGCGGGACGGGCTGCTGTTAAAATCGGACGCGAACTTTCCCAGCGTGGCCACCTTGGTCGCGAGGGGGCCCGTCCGCGGCTCCTGGTGGGCCCATCCCGCCGCTCACGACATTTTCCGGACGCTGCAAGATCTGGCTGCGCACCCCGATGTGCTGATCGTGAAGCTCGTGGCGGGCAAGGACACGCTCGTTCACAGACGTCTGTGGCCGGAGTTGCTGGCCATTGCCCAATCCAAAGAGCCATGGCAGTTTGCGAAACTGCCGGCCGAAGCGCGCGCCCTCTACGAAAAGGTCCGCAAAAGCGGCGAGCTCCAAACCTCCGGGGCCGCGGCGAAGCTACTGGAGGCCAGGCTGCTCGTCCGCGCCGAGCAGTTTCACAGCGAAACCGGACATCATGAGAAGCACCTGGCGTCGTGGGAGCATTGGGCCGGGCGCATGGGGTTGGCCGATGCGGAACTGCCCTCTGCACCGTTCGCCAAGAGTGCTTTCGAAGCAATATTACCGGGCGCCAGGTGGCCCTGGAAATGACGGGGAACCTTCCGCGCTCTTGCTCTTGCGGTCTCCGCAACCCGTCCGCGGCCGTCCGCAATGCCCTGTTGCTACCCGTGCTGGCTGAGGTAAAATCTTGATCGCGAGCGTCGGGGCAAGGCGACGTTCGGCCGTGCAGTCTGAAGGAGGCGCACCATGGCTAAGCCGAAGTTGAAGACACCTTTACAGGTGGAACGGGAAACGGCCCGCGGCAGGATTCTGCGGTGGAGTCTGGCGGCGGTGTTGGCCGCGGCCGGCACCCTGGCCGTCGCGCCCGCCGACGCGCGCGTCATTAAGCTCCAGATTACGACCAGGGAATCGCCGACCTTTGGCGGCTACTCGTTTGCCGGTGTCGGCCAATACGAAAAGATCGCCGGCAAAGCGTTCGGAGAGCTCGACCCGCGCGACTCCAAAAATGCGGTGATCGTCGACCTCCAGCTCGCGCCCCGCAACAAAAACGGGAAGGTCGACTATGCGTTTGATTTCTACATCCTAAAGCCGATCGACTTGAGCAGGGGCAATCACAAAGTGATGTATGAGCCACCCAATCGCGGCCGCAAGACGCACGACACTCTAAATCGTGGGGCCGGCGGTAACGATCCGGGCTCCGTGAAGAACGCGGACACGCTGGCCAACACCTTCCTGCTGCCGCGGGGCTACACCATGGTGTGGAGCGGGTGGGACTACAGTGCCGGCGCGAGCACGGCAAACTTCAATACGACGATCACACTGCCGGTGGCCAAGAACCCGGACGGTTCGACCATCACCGGACCGGCGTACGAATATATCGTGACCCAGGGCAAGTCGTATGAGCTCAGCTATCCGGCGGCGACGACAGATCGTTCCGAAGCCACGCTCACCCACCGTGTGCACTTAGACGATGCGGCCCACGTGGTGCCCACAACGGCATGGACCTACAACACGGATGGCACCGCCATCAGCCTTTTGCCTGCGGGAACGCCATTCATCGCGAACGACATCTACGAGCTCTCCTACACAGCGAAGGACCCCACCGTCAACGGCATCGGCTTCGCCGCGGTGCGCGACTTCAACGCGTTCCTGCGCTACGAGAAGTTGGACGATGCCGGCACGGCGAATCCGCTCGCCGGCGACGTAACGCGCATCTATACGGAGGTCGTGTCGCAGCCTGGGCGGATGCTGAACGACTTCCGCAAGCTCGGATTCAACCAGGCAGAAAACGGCAAAATCGTCTTCGACGGTATGCTGCAGTGGATCGCGGCCGGCGATGGGATCAACATGAATCTGCGGTTCTCGCAGCCCGGACGCACCGAGCGCAATCGGCAGGACCAGCTCTACGTGGAGGGCGTGTTCCCGTTCGCGAACCAGCGTTTGACCGACCCAATCAGCGGCAAGACCGCGGGCCGCTACGACGCATGCACCAAGACGAAGACCTGCCCGCTGGCCATGGAAGTCTATTCGGCAAATGAGTACTGGGTGAAAGGGGCGTCCTTGTTCCATACAGACCCGATGGGCACAGTCGATCTGCCGGACCACGCCATGGCCCGGCTGTACCTGGTCTCCAGCCATCAGCACGGGGTCGGCAATGCGAACGCGAAGGGCAACTGCCAGCAGCCTGGCAACCCGCTCGATGCAGCGCCGATACTGCGCGCCCTTTGGGAGGCGCTGGACCAGTGGTCCACCGCGGGCGTCGCGCCGCCGCCGAGCCTGGTGCCCCGCCTTGCGGACGGGACGCTCGTGGCCGCGATACCGCAGAGCGGCGTCGGGTTCCCAAGTATTCCGGGTGTTACCTATACCGGGCTGAAATCGACGCGGTATCTGTTGAACTACGGTCCGGATTTCTACAAGACGGGAATCATGACGATCAACCCGCCCCTCATCACGCCGCCGATTTTCGACAACCCGAAGAACGGACGAATCTACAAGACGTATGTGCCGAAGACGGACGCGGACGGCAACGATCTCGCGGGCATTCGTCTGCCGGATCTCGCCGTGCCTCTGGCGACATATACTGGCTGGTCGCTACGCGCTGGTGCGCAGGCCAACGACGGCTGTGAAGGGTCAGGGCAGATGGTGCCGTTTCCGAAGACGAAGGCCGAGCGTTTGGAGTCCGGAGATTCCCGGCTGTCGATCGAGGAGCGGTATCCATCGTTCTCGGTGTACTACTCTGCCGCCAGGAATGCGATCGAAGGCATGGTCGCGAAGCGCCTGATGCTTCGGGAGGATGTCCGTTCGAGCCTGGGCCGCCTGGTGCAGGCGGGGCAGGCTACCGGTGTAATCAAGATCGACGAGGCATACAAAGCCATGATCGAGCACTAATCTTCGCGGGGACTGAGAGACAAGGGCGCCCCTATCGTCCACGGTGAGGATTAGTCACCCAACGTCTCTGCGCTTTTGCCTTGACAACCGAATTCGTTTGTTGATAGCGTTACAGCCCAGAAGAGTTGAGGAGGGGCGCCGTTATGAGAACAAACAGGAAGATTGTCTTGGGCCTTCTTTTGGCGTCTGTCGCAATGTGGGCCCAAACGTCTCAAATCAGCGGCATCGTTAAGGATCCGAGCGGGTCGGCTATTCCCGGGGCGGCCATCAAAGCGACGCAGACGGCAACCGGTGTCGTGCGCGTTGCGGTCAGCGGAGCTGACGGAAATTTTGCGCTTCCGGATCTGCCTATTGGTCCGTACATCGTGGAAGTAACCAAGGAGGGCTTCAACAAGTACGTGCAGACCGGTATTGTGCTGCAAGTCGACAGCAACCCCACCATCAATGTCAGCCTCCAAGTGGGCGCGGTGAGCGAACAAGTGACGGTCGAGGCCGGCGCGGCTCAAGTCGAGACACGCAGCACCGCGATCGGGAGTGTAGTCACTAACCAGCAAGTCGCGGAGATGCCTCTCAATGGACGCGATCCTCACGAGTTGATCTTCCTGGCGGGCATGGCAAACTATCCGGGAGCCGCCTCGTTTAATTCCGTACGGAATTACCCGACTGTGGTGGTTTCCGTGGCCGGCGGCAACGGGGATACCACCGCCTACTTGCTGGATGGCGTAATGTGGCAGGATCCCTATAACAGCCTGAGCCTGCCGTTACCGTTCCCGGACGCTCTGCAGGAGTTCAAGGTGGAGACCAGCGCGGCGCCGTCGCAGTACGGGTTCCACGCGGGCGCCACGGTCAATGCCGTCACCAAGTCCGGCACCAACGAATATCACGGCGACCTGTTCGAATTCCTGCGCAACGGGGACCTGAACGCAAGGGATTACTTCGCGGCGGTGCGCGATACTCTGAAGCGCAATCAGTTTGGCGGCGTGGCGGGCGGCCCTGTCCTGCCCCGTCTCAAGAATAAGCTCTTTTTCTTCGGCGGTTTCCAGAGAACTTCGTTGCGATCGGACGGCACCCAAAACACCGCCTTTATTCCTACGCCCGCGGCGGTGGCCGGCGACTTCACCGCGCTGGCTTCGCCGGCCTGCAATAACGGGGTCCAAAAGACGCTGTCGGCGAGTCTCGGGTTCGGGAACAATAAGATCTCTCCCTCCCTGCTCAACCCCGTGGCGCTCAACATCGTCAAAACGCTTCCGGTCTCGAGCGACCCCTGTGGCAGAACGCTCTACGGCTTGGTTGCCGACCAGGACGAGAACCTGATCACCGCGAAAGTGGACTGGCAAATCAGCGCGAAACACTCCGCGTTCGGGCGCTTCATGTCCGGGGGCCTGACTCAAACTTCGACCTATGACGGCAAGAATCCACTTTCGATTAATACGGGTTTGGTGCACGATTTGGACTACGGTTTCACTCTGGGAGATACATATCTGTTCAGCCCTACGGTCATCAACTCACTGCGGCTGGCAGTCAATCGGGCCAACGTTGTGACTACACAAGATAAATACTCAAGCTGGGCGGGTCTCGGCGCAAACGTCGACCCGCTGAGCCAGACGATCATCTCCGTGGCGGCGACCGGCGCCTTTACGATCGGCGGCGGCCCCGCATCCTCAAAGGGGTCTCATAGCATACCGATGTGGTCGGTTTTCGACGATGTTAGCCTGATTCGGGGAGCGCACCAGATCGGCCTCGGCGGGAGCATCTTTAAGCAAGGTCTGAATTACTTCTCTTTCGGCAATGCCGTCGGCACAGCCACGTTCACCGGACAGAGTACCGGATTGCTCTTGGGCGATTTCATGCTGGGACTTCCCTCGACCTTTGCCCAAGGCACGATCTACGGGTTCTACGAGCGGCAATTCTACGATTCACTCTATATCCAGGATACCTGGAAGGCTACCTCACGCTTAACCCTGAATTACGGCGTCAGATGGGAACCGTACTTATCGCCGTACAACAATAAGGGCGAGAATGAGCATTTCGACCCCACACTATTCGCTCAGAACGTGCATAGCAGTGTCTTCACGAACGGACCCGCGGGGCTGGTCTTTCCGGGCGACCCGCAGTATGCCAGCGGAAAATACATTAACGGTCCCGTGTGGAACAAAATCTTCCCCAGAATCGGGCTCGCCTGGGACCCCCAAGGGAACGGCCGCACGTCGATTCGCGCGGGCTATGGGATGTTCGGGGACCGGGCCAGCATGCTCAATTCCAGCAACATTTTCAACGCCCCGCCATTCGGGAATCTGGTGACTGTGTCGAATCTGGATCTATCCAATCCATGGGCAAACTACCCGGGTGGAAATCCCATGCCCTTATACTCAACTCTCCAGGGAGTTGGCGCATACGCCCACAACAGCCCGTTTCCGCTCAGCGGGAGTTATGTAAACACGGACATGACCAACTTCCACCCGACGTATGAGAATCAGTGGAATCTGAGTGTCCAAAGACAGTTTGGGAACGATTGGATGGTGAGCGTCAACTATGTCGGAAACAGTGTGATTCACATGCTCAGTGGCGAAAATATAAATCCGGCCGTCTTCCTGGGACTTGGGGCGTGCACCATCCAGACCGCCGCGGGGCCGGTGAACTATACGACGTGCTCCACGGTGGCGAATCAGCAAAACCGGCGGGTCCTCCCTCTCGAAAACCCGGTAAACGGCCAGTACTACTCGGCGATTGGGCAGATCGACGACGGCGGGACAGCCGAATATGAGGGTCTGTTCTTGTCCGCCCAGAAGCGGCTGAGCCATGGCGTGACGGCGCAGGCCAATTACACCTGGTCCCACTGTATCAGCGATGTTTATAACGGGAACGCCTCTTCGACCGGGAATGCCCCACCGGGCAATCGCAGGCAATTTCGGGGCAACTGCATAGGAGTGGATCTGCGGCAGCAGTTCGTTTTGAACCTGGTGGCTACTACGCCGAAATTTTCCAGCCGGGCGCTGCGCGTTCTGGCGAGCGACTGGCAAGTCGCACCAATTCTCGAAATCAAGTCCGCGGGAGAGTTCAGCGTTTTCACCGGCACGGACCAGGCACTGACCACCGTAGCTAACCAACCCCCCAACTTAGTGACTCCGAATCCGTATCCGAGCAATCAGAACGTCACGAACTGGATCAGCCACTCGGCCTTCGCTCCCGCAGCTCTCGGTACTTATGGCAATCTGGGCTACAACAACCTGAAGGGCCCAGGCGTTTTTCAGTTGAACATGGCCTTGTCTCGAAACTTCTCGCTTGGGGAGAAGAGGGCGATTCAGTTCCGCGGGGAAGCCTTCAACCTCCCCAACCATCTGAATGCCACCTTTGGCCCGGGCGGCAGCACGGTCCTGAACTCCTCGAACTTCGGGCACATCACCCAGGACATCAGCGGGAACAATGGGTTGCTGCCCGGCGACTACCGGGTTGTCCAGTTGGCGATGAAGTTTGTTTTTTAAGCGCTGCTTTGGCCCTGAGGAAGCCTCCGGGACGCGACGATGCTTTTCCGGCCAGGGCCATCGCTTGCCATCGCTTCCCGAAGTTGAAATCGGGCTGAATAGCTAGTAGGCTCATAACATCCGGACCGGTTTGTGGCCAAGCCGGCTGGACAGTGGGTCGACTGGAAATTCTCAGGATATGGAATCGAAACTGGCGCCGGTTTTCGCGCTTCTGATGGCGGCGATGGAACTCGGCGCGCAGCAACCCGTTGCTCCGATTGATTTCGGCAAGCAGGTCCAGCCCATCCTCACAGAAAATTGCGCAGTCTGTCACAAAGGGGCGAACGCTCCAGCAGGGCTGCAACTCAATTCCGCCGCGGGTGTGATCAAGGGCAGCAACTCGGGAGCCGTGGTGGTTCCGGGAAACTCCCCGCAGAGCGTGCTGGCACGGCGCATCTCCGATACCAGCGGCCACCAGATGCCGCCGGGCGGGTCTCTAGCGAAGGATCAGATTCAGATCATTATCGACTGGATCGATCAAGGCGCCAAAGCCGACTTCACTCCGGGCGACCTCGCGCAGCCGTCTCGAAGTCCGGCTCGCCCGCGAGCGCCGCTGCCGAACCTCTCGGCCGTCAACACGGCGGCGCAAGAGCGGGCCATGCTGGATTATTACTGCGTGAGCTGCCATCCGGGCAGCGGCGGCCTCGCCTTGGACCAGATCGATCCGTCGAACGTCCAGAGGGATGCCGAAAAATGGGAGAGAGTCGTTCGGAAGCTGCGCGCGGGCATGATGCCTCCCGCGGGAATGCCTCGCCCCGCGGCACCCGCCTACGAATCGATGATCGTGTTCCTCGAAAACGAACTCGACCGGAACGCGGCGGCTCAACTGCCTCCCCCGGGGATTCATCGCTTGAATCGGGCCGAATATTCCAATGCGATCCGGGACCTGCTCGCGCTCGATATCGATCCGTCGAAGTTCTTACCGTCCGATGACTCGACCCGCGGGTTCGATAACATCGCCGGTGCGTTATCGATTTCTCCGGCACTGCTGGAAGGCTACATATCGGCTGCGGAGAAGATCAGCCGGCTCGCGGTGGGCGATGTCACCGAAGCGACACTGACCACGTATCGTGTGCCATCCGACACATCGCAGGATATCCACATTGCGGGGCTGCCCTTTGCAACGCGCGGCGGTTTGATCGTGAAGCACGAATTTCCAGCCGATGGCGACTACGTCTTCAAGATATTCCCCATCAACCAGGGCCTGATGGACAACAATCGCGCGTTTGGCGAGATTCGTGGGGAGAAACTCGAACTTCTGATCGATGGCGAGCGGGTGCACTTGTATGACTGGGACCGCGAGTTGGCGACGGGCTCGGCGGTGCATGGGGGCACCAAGGAAGTGCATGTCCAAATCAAGGGCGGCTCGCACACGGTGGGAGTCGCCTTCCTGGCGACGCAACTCGCCCCCAGCAGCGACCTGAACGAGCACTTTATGCGCAGCACCATCGAGACCGGGGGGCTACCCGGTTTCAAGTTTTTGCCTCACGTCGGCAAGGTCGAGATTCTGGGCCCTAACCATCCGGCGGGGGCCAGCCGATCCGAGAGCCGCGCGAAGATCTTCGTCTGCGAGCCCACGGCCGGACAGGAAACGGCTTGTGCGCGGCAGATCGTTTCGACGCTGGCACGCCATGCGTTCCGCCGTCCCGTGACAGCGGAAGACACCGGGACGCTGATGGGCTTCTATCAACATGGCCGCAACGACGACGGCAAGTTCGATACCGGTATCGAGCGGGCGCTGGAACGCATCCTGGCGGATCCGGAATTCGCGTTCCGCAAGGAAACCAATCCGGCGAACGGGAAGGCGGGCCAGAGTTATCGCATCAGCGACGTGGAATTGGCCTCGCGCCTGTCGTTCTTCCTGTGGAGCAGCATTCCGGACGACGAGCTGATAAATCTTGCGGCACAGAACAGGCTGCACGAGCCCGGCGTGCTCGAACTTCAGGTGCGGAGGATGCTGGCGGACCCGCGTTCGGACCGGTTGGTCACCAATTTCTCGGGACAATGGCTGAATCTGCGGAGTCTGCAGACGTGGTTCCCCATTCCCGGCCTGTTTCCGGACTGGGACGATAATCTCCGGAATGCGATGCGGACAGAGACAGAGCTTTTCGCCGGCAGTGTCGTGCACGAGGACCGCAGCGTGATTGATTTTATCGATGCCAATTACACCTTCCTGAATGAGCGGCTGGCCGAGCACTATGGGATCCCCAATATTTACGGAAGCCGGTTCCGGCGGGTCGAACTTTCTCCGGACCTGGATATGCGGCGGGGCTTACTCGGCCAGGGGAGCATCGAGACCATCTCGGCGTATCCGAATCGGACGTCTCCCACGGTGCGCGGCAAGACGATGATGCAAATTTTTCTGGGCGTCAGCCCTCCCGATCCCCCGCCCAACGTGCCTGCGCTCAAGGAAGAAGGAGCCGCTGTGCACGCGCTCACCAAGCCAACCATGCGCCAGCAGATGGAGATGCACCGGAAGAACGAGCCGTGTGCCACCTGTCATAAGATCATGGACCCGATCGGCTTCTCATTGGAAAACTTTGATGCGATCGGGAAGTGGCGCCTGGCCGACGACGGTAGCCCGATCAATCCAGCCGGGCAGTTGGTGGATGGCACTCCGATCGATGGCGTCGCCGGGCTGCGTGCCGCATTCCTCCGTTATAAACCCCAGTTTGTGCGGGTGATTACCGAGAAACTGATGATCTACGCTTTGGGGCGTGGAACCGAGTTCTACGATATGCCTTTGATTCGCTCGATCGTGCGGGATGCCGAGCGCAATAACTACCATTTTTCTTCGTTGGTGTTGGGCGTGGTTAAGAGCGAGCCCTTCCAGGTGAACCAGAAGCTCCAGACCAGCGGCACCGGGCAACAGAATCCGGCGGGCGCGGCGCGCTAGCCCAGACGGCGGCCGGGCGTTCCCGTGTCGTTGCTGAGGGGCGTAGAATTTATTAAGGTAGCAGGAGAGCGGGACCATGTTCATCACCAGGAAGCACATACCGCGGCGGGCATTCCTGCGAGGCGCCGGGATAAGCTTGGCGTTGCCGTTGCTGGATTCGATGATTCCAGCGCAGACGCCTCTCGCCAGGACCGGTGCGCTGCCCAAGACGCGCTTTACAGGGATTTTCGTTCCACATGGGATGGCTCCCGGTTACTGGATCCCGGATGGCCCGGTGCTCGAAGCAGGCAAGTTACCGATGATTCTGCAGCCGCTCGAGCCGTTCCTCGATCGCACCGTGATTCTGAGCGGGATGTGGTCCAAATCGGCCGAACCGCTAGATGGCCAAAGTGGCGCCGATCATTGGGTGGCGGCTGCTTATCTGTGCGCGAACAAACCGAAGAAGACCACGGGCGCAGATGTCTACGACGGCACGACGATAGACCAGATCATCGCACAGAAGATCGGACAGGAGACGCTGCTGCCGTCGCTCCAACTGGCGCTGGAAGATCCGGGCGCGAATTCGAGCAATTGCGGCGAGGGCTATAGCTGCACCTACTCCAACACGGTTTCCTGGGCTTCGCCCACTCAGCCGCTCCCCATGGAGCTTGATCCGCAGGTCGCCTTTGAGCGGCTCTTTGGCTCGGGGGGGACGCAGAAGGAGCGCGCCGCGCGCAGGGAGCAGCGGCGCAGCATCCTGGATTCGGTCGCTACGAAGCTGGCCAGCTTCAAAAAAGATCTTGGCCAGGCGGATCGCGCGCGCCTGGATGAATATGAGACGGACATTCGTGAAATCGAGCGGCGGCTGGACCTGGCCAAGAAGTCTTCAGGCCAAGCCGATACCGGCGACTTCGTCGTGCCCGCGGGCGTGCCGGAGTCCTTCGACGAGCACGTGAAGCTGCACTTCGATCTGCAAGTGCTGGCGTTCAAGGCCGACATCACGCGCGTGTCGACAGTGCTTTATGCGCGCGACCTGACGGCTCGAACGTATCCGGAAAGCGGTATCAACAGTCCCTTCCATGGCGCGTCCCATCACGCCGAGAATGCGCAAAACATCGAGAGGTATTCGCACATCAATCAATATCACGTGAAGTGTCTGGCCTACTTCCTGGACAAGTTGAAGAAGACTCCGGAAGCCGACGGTAAGACGCTGCTGGATCATTCGCTGATCCTGTACGGGACCAATATGGGCGATTCCAACCAGCACCTTCACTATGATGTTCCGCACATCCTGGTGGGCGGAGCGTCCGGGCAGCTCCAGGGAGCACGCCACTTGCACTATCCCGCCAAAACAGTAACCACCGGGAACCTGCTGTTGAGCATCCTGGATCTGTACGGCATTCATCAGGACAGCATCGGCGACAGCACCGGCCGATTGACCGGTCTCGTGTAGTGCGAATCTTCGACAGGAGGCGACGAAACATGCGTGTTGGATCCCGAATCACCCTCTGCTGCGCCACACTCGCGTTCTCCTTCGTCGCTTTCGGCGCAGGCAACAGCCCGATCGCCGATGCGGCGATGAGGCGCGACCGGACGGCAGTGCATTCGCTGATCGAACAGAAGGCGGACGTGAACGCCCCGCAGGCCGACGGAGCCACGGCGCTCCAATGGGCCGTTTATAACGACGACCTCGACACGGCGAACCTGCTGATCGCGGCTGGAGCCGACGTCAAGGCAGCGAATCACGACGGCGCAACTCCGATGTACCTCGCTTCACTGGAAGGTAGTGCGCCTATGATCGAGAAACTCCTTCAGGCAGGGGTTGACGCGAACGAACTGGGACCGCAAGGCGAGACGCCCCTGATGCTCGCCTCCCGCAGCGGACGTCCGGACGCGATCAGAGTACTGCTCGATCACAAGGCGGAAGTCAACGCAAAAGACAGGCTGCGCGGAACCACGGCGTTGATGTGGGCATCCGAACAGCGCCATCCGGAGGCGATGAAGATACTAGTGGAGCACGGAAGCGATACGGGGGCGGCGTCGAACCCAGACACGAGGAATGCCCGAAACAATATCCAGATAGGCCTGCAGCAGCAGTTCAAACGCAACCAGGCGAATGAACGCCGCAGAGGAGGCCAGGTGGACGACGCCACAACATCCGCAGACGACAGCGACGACGCTGCCGCCACGCTATACAGCCGTGGCCCAGGCCCTACAGATGGAGGCGGTTTAACCGCGCTGGTGTATGCTGCCCGGCAGGATTGCCGTGAATGCGCCAAGATTCTTCTGGACGCGGGAGCCAACGTAAATCAACAGACGCATTATGGCTGGACGGCCCTGCTGACAGCCACGCAGAACCGCCACTATCAACTGGCAGCTTATCTAATGGATCGGGGCGCCGATCCAAATATCGCCAATCAGGGCGGCTGGACACCACTCTACCTGGCGACCGACAACCGGAACATCGAGTATGGCGACTATCCGGTGCGGACGCCGGATATGGACCACCTGGACTACATCAAGCTGCTTCTGGACAAGGGGGCGAACGTGAACGCCCGCATTTGCGGCGCCCAATCGACGCCCGACGCATGCGTTGGCGATACCACCGAGACCCGCACAAACTTCACGATGCAATGGTTGTTAGAAGATGGGGCTACCCCATTCTTACGGGCCACCCAGTCTGGCGATGTGACGCTGATGAAGCTGTTGCTGGCCCACGGCGCCGATCCCAAAATCTTCACGGCTCACCAGGTAACCCCGCTGGCCGTGGCGGCGGGAATCGGTTGGGTGCAGGGCATTACCTTTGAGTGGTCCGAACAAGAGAACCTGGAAGCCGTGCGAATGTGTCTCGACCTGGGTATCGATCCGAACTTCCAGGATGAGGACGGCCGCGCGGCGCTGCATGGCGCGGCACACAAGGGAAGACCGGAAGTGATCCAGATGTTGGTGGACCATGGCGCAAAGTTGGATATTCGCGACCTGGGCAGCCGGGACAGCAGAGGAGTCAACACGGGCAAGACTTGGATCCCCCTGGATTGGGCCCGGGGGCTGGTCCGCGTGGGTGTCCAATCTGCGATCGCACAGCCGGAGGCGGAAAAGCTTCTGGTGAAATTGATGACCGAAAAGGGACTCCGCATTCCGCCGCCGATCACATCGTCGATTTGCTTTACCAAGGGCGTCGACAGCTGCCAGTAGGGGTGAGGAGCCTACCGCTGTTGGCGGCCGATGAAAACAAACCGTCGAGACGATTCCGCACCCGCAAAAGCAACGGCCAAAGCCACATCTGAGAAACTCGGGACCTTCCGAAAGGAAGGTCGAACGGGAGTGTGGGCTTCGCTCGCGCTTTGCGCAATGGCCCTCCTTGCCTATTCCAATTCGTTTCATGCGGGGTTTACGCTTGATAACGGCGTTCTGCTTCACGAGAAACAAATCTACGAAGCTACTCTCCAGAACATCGGGCTGATCCTCGGGCACACCTATTGGTGGCCCATACTCGAAACCGGCCTCTACCGCCCGTTGACGACTCTGTCCTTTCTCTTCAACTATGCGGTGCTTGGAAACGGAGTCCACGCTGAAGGCTATCACTGGATCAATTTCATTTTGCACGCCGTGAATATCCTGCTGGCGTTCGCGGTGGCCTGGCGGCTTGCCGGGAAACTCTGGCCTTCTGTTTTCATCGCCGGGCTTTGGGCGGTGCATCCGGTCCTCACGGAATCGGTAACCAACATCGTAGGACGCGCGGACTTGCTGGCGGGGATGTCGGTGTTGGGCGGGTTCCTGATTTACTTGAAGAGCACGGAGAGCACGGGCTGGCGAAGACTGGCGTGGCTGAGCGGCTTGCTGGTGACTACCACGGTAGGAGTGTTTTCCAAGGAGAGCGCAGTCACGGTTATTGGTGTGATCGCGCTCTATGAGCTGACCTGGTGGAGAGAGCTTGGAAAGATTCGCGACCTGGCCGGTGGAATGATCGCAACACTGCCACCGGCCGCGGCACTGCTCTATCAGCGATCGGCGGTGCTGGCCGCTTCATCGCCCGTGGTTCCTTTCGTAGACAATCCGCTGGTTGGGTCCAGTTTTTGGGTGGGGGGGCTGACTGCACTTAAAGTCATGGCACATTACCTGGCGCTGATCCTTTGGCCCGCACAGCTCTCGAGCGACTATTCGTACGCTCAGATTCCCATCGTTACCGGCGCTCTGGGGGACTGGATCGCCTGGCTGACAGTCTGCGGCATCGGCGCGATTTTGGTTCTCCTGCACCGGCGGCAGCAGGCGATATTTTTTTTTGGATTATTCGCATTCGGGACCTTTCTCCCCACTTCCAACCTCCTGTTCCCGATCGGTACGATCATGGCCGAAAGACTACTTTATCTTCCGGCGTACGGACTGATCGCTTGCCTTGTGCTGACCGTTTACGGTATCGGAGAGCGAACGGGAATGCGCGTGTTTGCCCTGATAGTTTTGTTTTTGGCGCTGCTGGCATGCTCCTTCCGAACATGGGAGCGGAATCCGGACTGGGAGAACGACCTTACATTGGCGGACTCCACGGTTCGTGCCTCGCCGCGAAGCTTTAAGGCCCACCTGCTGCTGGCGCGAGCGCTCTATGGCGCGGACGCGCGGCGCTCCAACCTCGACCGGGTGATAGAAGAGGGAGAACGGACAGTGGCGCTGCTCGACGCGCTGCCGGATTCCCGAAATGTGTGGGCCGTTTACCGTGAAGTCGGGGGCTATTACCTCTTAAAAGGCGACGGTCTGCATTCCGCCGGACCGGGACCAGCCTCGCCGGCTGCGCGAGGGAGCATGGTTGCCTGGCAAAGAGCCATACAGCTCCTGAGCCGTGCCGTCTCGATACTCCAGACGTCGCCGCGACCGTCTGCCGCCGAGGGCGTGATTGAGGTGCCGCTCGATTTGGCGGAGGCTTATCGCACTCTCTCAGGCGCCTGGCTACGGGTGTCGGATACCAAAAGGGCGTACGACACCGCGGTTCGCGCGCGCGATCTCAACCCGGCCTCTTCCGACGGCTACCGAGGCGTCGCTAGCGCGCTGCGTGCGTCGGGTCGCGATGAGGACGCGATCACCGCGCTCATGGAAGGCGAGATGTTAACGAGCGATCCGGGTCTCTCGCCCGAGATTGTGCTCATCTATCGAACCGGGCTCGATCCGGGTTGCGCCATTACGCAGGGGCCCAACGGGCTAGAGCCTGATCCGTCCTGCCCGATCGTTCACAAGCATATCTGTGCGGCGGTAGGCGCAGCGATACAGGTGCAACTGCGATCGCACCGCCAGCGGGAGGCGATGGTAATAATGAATCGGGCCGTAGAGACCTACGGGTGCGCGCCCGGTCCGGTCGAAAAATACTCACCGAGCCGTAGTGATATTCCTGGGATCCAATAACCCGGCACCCCAAGCATCTTCCGGAGTGAGGCGCGGAGTCTAGCGCTGACCTTCAATCACCGTCACTTTAAGATCGTAGGGCGTCTCGAGCATGCCATCGCTAGCGATCGCTCGCAGCCAATACGTTCCTGGCGCGCTGAACGTCACTTGGGTCGCCAACTCTGCCGAGGTCCCGCCCACCAGGATATCGCTGCGATCCGGCTCGAACGCCACGCGCCCGCCGCCGGCGGGCGCCCGGTATAGAATCCACCGAATTCGCAGCCCGATCTGCGCCCTGGGAAGCGGTGCGGCCGCTGGGGGCAAAGGCATGCGAGGAGGGGGAGGTGCACTCGCCGACCGATTGCGGTTGCGCGGCGTGGGAATGCCGTCATCGGTGGCTGAAGCGGTTAATTTGAGCGGTTTGCCCACTCCCACCGTCGTATCCCCTTTCACGCTAATCCCTGGCGCAGTGTTAGGGGGATCGACAGGCGGCGCTCCGCCAGGACCAATATTCATCTGCATCACGCCCTCGTCCACTTCCCATTCCGGTTGCAGCCATCCGTTGGCAGTGTTGGTGCGTCCGTTGGCGGTCAGCGTCCAAGTCAGTCTCTTATCGGCGGGCCAATCGTCCGGGACGCCCACTTTGAATACGAACAGGCGCCGTCTGGTATAGAAATGGGTTGGCTGGCCCTCATCGTCGCGGAGATCAAATCGATTGCCGGGACCGATCGGGAGATCCAGCTCCTCCTGGTAGTTCCGGTTGAGGTAGCCGAACCACATCACGATGTGGCCGTCCGGGAGCCGCTGCCAGCCTTCGAAGAACGGTTGCACATCCTGCCCCGCTGCCCGCGCGAATCCTGCTTCTTCCGGAAGTTGGTCGCGACTCGATTGGGCGGCGGCGTTTGGGACAAACGCCCCCCACGCCGCAAGCACGGCAAAAGACGCGGCTTGCTGAAAGCCCAGGCGCAGTTTCATGTTCCCTGACTAGCGCGGAAGGTTGGCAGCCGTAATCTTGCCGGCCTTCGCCTGCCGCTCTTCGAGCATGATCTTGTACTCGTCGTCCGTCAAATAGTACCAGCTCAGCCAGGTAAAGCTCATGTCGTCAATGGACCGCTGCCCAAAGGCGATGGGATTCGACGGGTCGGGGTTGTACTTGTTGCCGGTGGTGTTGTCGAACCAGGAGGTAACGTGCAACACGGTCCCTGCCGGCACGATGGGTTGCACATCTTCCTGATAGTGATACACGATGTGCCAGTTGAAGTGGTAGCGATCGACGCAACTCACCGTTTCTTTAGGCGCCCTTCCGCCGCTCTGGGCGGGAGGATAGATCAGTTCCAGACACTGGGCCTGGCCGCGGTTGTGCAGGTGTGGCTGGAAGGCGGTGATGCGCGCCGGTTTGAGCAACACCGTGTAGCCGTCCGCCCGGACGTTTTTGGTGTTGGGCGGAATGTCCAAGTCCTCGTTGTCCCCAACGTGCTGGACATTTTCGATATGTTGCGGGACGTAACCTTCCGGATAATATTTGATTCCAAGCGCGATGTTCACAGGCGTATCAGCGCCGTTGGCGTGGAGATGGACGTTCATGATGGCCTGCGTCCCCGCCTTGATCAGCCGGCCAGTCCCCTGCGCGTACATGTCGCCGAACTTACCGACAGCGTATTCTTCCAGCAAGCTCTGCTGCTCGTTTCCTTGTTCGTCCTCCCAACGGGAATTCGCCACGGCATGGTGGACGACGCTGGGGCCCATGAGTGGTTTGACCTCGATGGCCTGAATATATCGATCCGTCGTCAGGCCCAGGTCCTGCATCGGCAGGTCCGCCCAGTAGTCCGGCGCCTTAGCCTTCACCACCACGTCTTTCTTCAGCTTGACAATCACGTCGGGCTTACCGATGTGCCAGCGGTCGCTGTCCTCGAATTGGCGGGGCGGCGGCATGTCGGCCTGGTCGCCCAGGGGGGCGCCCGCGTCCACCCATTTGGAAATAGTCTCGATCTCCTGGTCGCTCAAGGAAGGATCGTTCTTGAACTGACGGATGCCGACGGCCCGATCGATATACCATGGCGGCATATTGCGCTGCACCACTTGCTGTTTGATCGCGCGCGCCCAGGGCCGCACATCCTGATACGTCAGAAACGACATGGGAGCGATGTTCCCCGGCCGGTGGCAGGCTTGACAGGAGCGTTGGAGAATGGGAGCCACATCTTTGGCGAACGTGGGCTGGTCTTGGGCCCCTGTGGCCGGCGCCTGCGCGTCAACCAGGCAGGTGACTCCAAACAGGGCGAGTAGGGTGGCTGGGAGTTTCGTCGCTGGCATCAGATCCTCCTTGTTGCCTTAGCGGCACTCTATCACGTAAATCATGCCACGAAATACGGTAAATCACAAACGAAAGGGCTGGGGTGCACCGGGGTGCTGGGGTGTCGCCTTGCGTTGCCGGCGCAGCGGCTTGCTTCGCGCCCGCGCGGGGGTCCGCGAGTGGATGGCTCTGACGACGGCCCGGCGACGTACTATGGGACCACCTTAAGGTCGCTCGCCGCGATCGACATCTGGCCGTCTTTTTCGCCGACCTCGCCGGTGATGGTCACCGTGTGGGCCATGTGCGGCACGAGCCGGGCATTGCTGTCAGCCGCCAGCTTGCCGGTTATCTGATAGACCTTTCCGGCGCTGGTGAGAACGCCTACCCGGGAAACCTTCTCGGGCGCAGGCCTGCGCGCAAATCAATCCCTTGTTCTTGTGTTGATTTCCGGTGTTCGCCTGGTCCTGCGCGTAACAGGCCAGATCGATCAACTGGCCAGTGACGTTCCCGGTTTTGGCGGGCGCTGCGGCCGCAAGCGCGAAAACCAGCAGGCCGCGGGCCAATGCAGCAGCAGACCTGCGCGTGTTCAGACTCCAGCATAAGAAACACCCTGGCGGGGAAACCCGTCTGGTCATTTCGCCGCCACAGGGAAGATTCCCTTAAACACGAACTTCTGGATGCGCCTGCCGTCTTCTACTTCCGAGGCGTAGAGATTGCCCTTGGAATCGGCCGTCATGTGGTGCAAAACGTAGAACTCCCCCGGCGCGACGCCCGGCCGGCCGAACGAGTCGATGGGCTGGAGCGTTTTGCGGTCGAAAATCCAGATCCGTTCCGGGCTCCGGCTGGCCACATACAAGAAACGCTGCTGGGGGTCTGACGAGAAGGCGGTGCTCGCTACCGTCTGGCCGTTTCCGCAATGCGGGGCCTCGCACCAGCGATCGACGAAGGTCTGCGCCACGAATTTGCCATCGATGGTAAACACCTGCACCCGCTTACCGCCGCGCTCGGCAACGTACACGAGGCCGTCATTGGAAACTTTGACGCCGTGGACGGTATTGAACTGCGGAGGGCCTGGGTCCTTTGGACCCAACTCCTTGGCAGGGATCCGAGTCAACTCCGATACCGCGCCTCTTTGGCCTTCCCCGGCGGCAGACGCGGGGTCGTCCATCGGAACATTGCCAAAGGCGCCCCACATCCGCTTATAGGCGCCCGTGTCCGCATCGAAGACGATGATCCGTCGGTTGCCGTAGCCATCGGCTACAAACAGTTCGTTGGTCTTGGGATAGACAAAGACATCGGCCGGCCTCCAAAAGTTCTGGGTATCCTGATTGGTCTTCTTGTGGCCGCCGTGGCCGATTTGCAGGACAAACTTTCCGGTCTTGGTGAATTTCAGGATTTGATCGTCGTTGCCGCTGCCACCGATCCAGACATACCCCTGGTAGTCGACATAGATGCCGTGCTCGGTCTGGGGCCAATCATAGCCGGCGGCCGGCCCACCCCAGCCCTGCAGGTAATTGCCTTTCGCGTCGAACTCCATCACCGGCGGCCCGGTCTTCTGATCGGGCCTGACGACGCGCGGGCGATGCAGGAGCCAGACGTTATCCTGGTCGTCGGTAGCCGCGCTGGCGACCTGGCCCAACACCCAGCCGTTGCGGATCTTCGGCCACGAGGCGTCCACCTCGAATTTCGGCACTTCGCGTTTCGCAGCAGGCCCGTCCTGGGCGGCGGCAATCCCATGTAATTCGGCAAGAATCAGAGCGCCCGCCACGGTGGCGGCCGCGCTCCAGCAGAGGAGACGATTGATCGTCATAGAGCACTCCATCAAAGCGGCTGCGGCCGGCCGAAATGCGCGAGATCACGCAGCGGTTCCGCGATATCCCGTACCGCCCGCAGATTGGACCACGCCGCGAGAGCCCGATCCCGCTGCGCGTCCGCTACGGACATAAACTTGCAGACCCGGACAAACTTCTTAACGATCTCGTCGTGGGTCATCGGTGTATTGAGTCGAACGTGCGTCTCTTTGACTAATTCCGCGCCGGTTTTCTGACGTACGGTGAGCCGCGCTTGTCCCTGGTAAGTAAAGTCGCGATTCGGTCTGACGGTGATTTTCTCCATCAGACGCCGCACGGCGGGATCCTGGATGCGCTTGGGTGCGAACGAATCGAGGTAAATGTCGCCGTCGATCAGGGCCACGGCGATGACGTACGGCATGCTGTGGTCCGCGGTCTCCCGATTCTGCGGATCCCACTTCTGAGGGTCCGCGGTCTCCTGCCACCCGCCAAAAGGCAGTTCTACGTGAATCGACGCGATGTCGCCGGGCTTGGCCGGAGGACCGGTGAGCGTCGTTCTTCCACCCGGCGCGTGTGAGAACCGCCGGGGCCACGGCGGAGCCCTGCGCCGGCGCCCGCCGCGTATTCAGCACCGTCAGAGCGGCCCCAACCCCCAATTTCATAAGATCCCCGCGGCCGCGCTTCGTCGCCTTCGCGCCAACTCTATCGTGCTTTGTCATGTCGTCCTCCATCGAGGGCTCCGGCCGAGAAAATTATACCCCTAGCGGTCGACGTTCAGGCGCACCAGCCCTCCTCACCCGGCGATCCTTCGGATCGCGGCCAAACTGGCTTCGACATCTTCGGCGGTCGTGGCCCACGAGGAGACGCTGATGCGCATCGCCACGCGGCCCTGCCATTCCGTTCCTCCACACCAGCACGTGCCTTCGCGTTGTAACCGCTCGATCACGGACCGCGTGACTTCCGAGCTGCCGAACGATACCAGCACCTGGTTGATTGCGACATCGTTCAGTATTTCGTAACCCGCTTCGCGGAGCCCCTCGGCGAAGCGCTGCGCGTAACCACAGGTGCGCTCGATCAGGCCGGCGATGCCGCTACGGCCCAGTGATCGCAGCGCGGCCCACAGCTCGACTCCCCGCGCTCGCCGCGACATCTCGGGGGTGTAGTGAGAAGGCTCGCGCAGATCGCCTGGCGTCAGATACGCTGCCCCCACCGCCATCGCCGCTCGCAGCGCGGACGGTTGGCGTACCAGCGCGATGCCGCAATCGTATCCGACGTTCGGCCACTTGTGCGCGTCCGTGGCCCACGAATCCGCCAGTTCGAACCCATCCGTGAGATGGCGATACCGCGGCGATGCGGCAGCCCACAGCCCGAAAGCCCCATCCACATGGACCCATGCTCCCGCGTTGCGGGCCCTGCGGCAGATCTCCCGTGCGGGGTCGAAGGCCCCTGTGTTTACGTTTCCTGCCTGAATGCACACCAGCGTATGGCGGTTGAGAGCCGGCAGTTCACCGGGCCGCATGCGGCCCTGTCCGTCTACGGGCACACGAACCACATGCTTGCGGCCGAGACCCAACATGCCTAATGCTTTGATGAGAGCGACGTGCGCTTCGTCGCCTACCACAACCGTCAATGGCGGTGCGCCGGACAAGCCATCGTTCTCCACGTCCCAGCCGGCTCGCTCCAGAAGATCGTGCCGCGCGGCGGCCAAGCCTGTAAAGTTGGCCATGGTAGCGCCGGTGACCAGCGCGCCTCCGCATTCCGTGGGAAGCCGGAGCAAACTGCACACCCAGCCCAAAGCCGCATCCTCCAACGCTGCCGTTACCGGCGACATCACCCGCAACGACGCATTCTGGTCCCAGGCGCTCGCCAGCCAGGCGGCGGCCACCGCGGCCGGCAGCGCGCCACCGATCACGAACCCGAAGTACCGCCCGCCAGCCGTGGCCATGGTCGCCGGTGAGCCGATCCGATCGAGAATTTCCATCAGCTTCCATGGTTCGGCCGGCTCGTCGGGGAGCTTGCCCAAAAGCTGATCCAATTGGCGCACCGCGGCCGCATCCGGGGCGACGCGGCGCGTGTGGACGCTCTGTAAATATGCCACTGCCCGGCGCGCTGCTAAGCCCAGGCAATCGAGATCTGCCGCCTGCATGTAAGAAGTTCCCATGTTGGAGTCCCTTTGGAGTCCCTATTCATTGTGCTCCGGACTGGACTTGAAAAAAAGATCCATTTGGGGGAGAATTGGACTGCCATGCAAACTCGCGACCTCGTAAGCCATTTGGGCGCCTGGTCCGCCGGCAAGGGAGCGCTGCAGCGGAAGCTGGCTCACGCCTTGATGCAGGCTATTCGCCACGGCGCCTTAAATCCCGGCATCCGCCTGCCATCGGAACGGGACTTGGCCCAGGCGTTGACCATTAGCCGCACCACCGTCGTGGCCGCCTACGACACGTTGCGCGAAGGCGGATGGGTGGACAGCCGCACGGGCAGCGGAACCTGGGTGAGCCGATCGGGCGTAGTCGCCGCAGCGCGCGGCGCAGCGCAGGCGGGCGCTCTCGCCACCAGTCCCCTGCTAGGCCTCCTTTCCGCGCAGGACGAGCGGGACCTGGTGGATCTCGTGCTAGGCGCGCCGCTACCGCTCCCCGGGTTGCCTCTCGAATTATTTACACTCCCGCCCGAAGAGTATGGCGCGCTGGTTAACGACCGCCGCTATTACGCGACAGGCCTCCCCGCCCTGCGCCAGGCTATCGCGTCGTACTACGTCCAGGCCGGCCTCGCGACGCGCCCCGAGCAGATTCTCGTGACCAGTGGGGCACAGCAGGGGATTTCACTCTGTGCCGGGTTGTACCTGCAGCGCGGCGACTCTGCGCTGGTCGAGGATCCGACGTACTTCGGCGTTCTGGACGCGTTCCGCGCGGCCGGCGCTCGCATCGCGGGAGTGGCCATGGAAGCCGAGGGCGTGACGCCAGCCACGCTCCGCCAGCGAATCATCGCCACCGCATCCCGTCTCGTCTATCTCACCCCCACGTTCCAGAACCCTACGGGTGTCCTGATGCCCCGTGTGGCGCGCAAAGAAGTCGCCCACATTGCTGCCGATCTCGGCGTGCCCATCATCGACGATTGCACCTTCTTCGACCTTGCCCTCGAAGGCTCGGTCCCGGCCCCCATCGCTGCCTTCGCGCCCGACGCGCCAGTCATCACCGTCGGATCGCTAAGCAAGCTGATCTGGCCGGGTCTGCGCACCGGTTGGGTACGAGCGCCCGAGGCCATCGTCGAGAGGTTGGTCCGCCTCAAAAGCGCGATCGATCTCGGCTCCCCCCTGTTAACGC
>Ga0209698_10002103_pt1 | contig 22820 bp, 18 predicted proteins | sample LitLauG_LLR_2012_FD_187203 | JGI IMG/M metagenome (GOLD analysis project Ga0209698, IMG submission 187203) | Freshwater sediment microbial communities from Pennsylvania, USA - Little Laurel Run_MetaG_LLR_2012 (SPAdes) (version 2) | ecosystem: Environmental > Aquatic > Freshwater > Creek >... | reverse complement strand
CCAAGGTCGAACAGCCGTGGGGACGGAGGGAGTCGAACCCTCACTTTGAGCGGTTTAAGCGCCCTGCCTCTGCCATTTGGGCTACGTCCCCGAGATCATCCGACTGTAGATCCCGATCAATCCGACCGGTCTGATCGCCCGTCATCCGGGCGATCGCCCGATCAGGCCGACCGGTGGCCGAGTAACGGCCCGGTCACCGAGTCGACGGCGGCGAGCTCGGGCGCTCTCGGGTCCTGGACCGCATGCACGAGGCCGGGCGATTTTGGCCAGGGCCCGAGCACGGTCGTCGCGCGGATCTTCGGGTCCCACCGTTCCCACGCCGCGGTTCCCGTTCCCGGGAAATCGCACGCGGGTACTCCGGTGCGGGCGAACGACGTCCACGCCTGCCGGACGGCGGACGATAGTGCGAAGGCGTCCTCGCCCCCGCCGGAAAACGACTGGATCGCCGGGTTCTTGAGGGTGCCGAACACGAAAGGGATCTCGAGGGCGTGGCACGAGCCGAGGACGCCATCGAACGCCGGCGACGACCACGTGAAGAGATAGCTGTAGGTCCCGACCCCCGGGTCAGCGGCGGCTACGTGGGCGTCGGCAAAGCGGACCGAGCCGACTCGGAACACGTACTCGGTGGCGATGGCCGACCACAGGTCCCTCGGTTCGACCGCCTCCCCCCGCTCGGAGCGGGCCACCTGCACCGTGGCGATGACGCCGTCGGCTGCGTCCTGGTCCGGTGTGATGCGGCGCATCCACCGCCGCAGTCCCTCGTGGTCGAGCGACATCACCTTCGGGCTCCCCAACGCGAAGAATGTCGATTCGTCCCGGGTCGTCCCGATCAGCAGGGGCACCGCTGCGGCGGAGCCTGCTGACACCGCCTCTGCAGGCGCCGAGGTGAGCAGTCCGCCGTCGACCACCGGCGTGAGCAGCAGGCCGGCGTCCACCCCACCGGCGGTTTCGGCGAACTCGTTGCCGGCCGCCACCAGTCGGTCGGCCGACACCGAGGAAAGCCCCTCGCGTGTGCACGCCACGCCCAGGAGTTCAGCCAGTCGCTCGGCCCGGTCGGCGGCGACCTCGCCCGTGCAGGTGTACGGCGGCCCGCTCTCGACGATCGCCCGGTGGAACAGGCCGGAAGCAGCCGGTACCGACAGGAGGGTGGACACACTCATCCCGCCCGCCGACTCACCGAACAACGTGACCTGGTCGGGATCGCCGCCGAAACCGGCGATGTGGTCGCGCACCCAGGCGAGGGCGGCGACCTGGTCGGCCAGGCCCCAGTTGCCGTACCCCGACCACTGCCGGCCGTCGAGCCAGGTGTGACCGGGCTCGTCCAGCACCGGATGGGCGAGGAAGCCCAGGAGCCCGAGCCGGTAGTTGATGGTGACCACCACCACGTCCCCCTCGCGGGACAGCACGCCACCCCGGTAGAGACCGGAGGAACCTGTACCCGTCATGAAGGACCCGCCATGGATCCAGACCATTACCGGTCGACGTCCGTCGTCGAGTCCCGGCGTCCAGACGTTCAGGTTGAGGCAGTCCTCGGAATACTCACCCGGGGTGCCGCCGAGCGCCTGGTCCATGAACCCCTGGGTCTGCGGTGCCACCGGTCCGAACTCGTCGCACTCACGGATCCCGGTCCAGGGTTCCGGCGCCACCGGCGGCCGCCAACGCCGGTCTCCTACTGGTGCGGCGGCATAGGGGATGCCGCTGAACGACCACACGCCACTGCGCTCGACGCCCCGTACCCGGCCACCTCGGATCTCGACCACACCATGCGTCACGACGACCTCCAGTTCGGTGGCGAACTTGCCGATGCTCCCTGCAACTTACCCACGAGTAGATCCATCCCGTGTGCCCGGTCTGCGCCGTCCCGGCTGGGAGCGCATCCGACACGCAGGCGACACCTCACGTCCACCGCACGTTCACTAGGGAAGAACACTCTCATGACCTGGAGTTTTTCTTTGCACCCGCCATTGTCTGTGCTCCTGCCGGGCGGTACCGTTCCCGGGTGGCCAACATGAAGACCGGACGACCCTCCGGCACCAACGCGCCGAATCATGGGGCCCCGGACCGTCGGGCTGGGCAGCCACCCCGTCCCCGATGGACCACGGCGGCCTCGTTGGCCACCGCCGTCTGCTCCGTACTCGTGTCGACCATCGGCATCGGGCCCCTGGCCGGATCCGGACGGGCCGGTGCCGCCGGATCGACGACAACGACCACCACGACCACCACGACCACCACGCCCACCCAGGGCCAGATCAGCGCGGGCGAGGCCCAGGTCAGCGCGCTCGAGGCCCAGATCGCCCAGCAACAGGCCTCTCTCGACGCCGCCACCGAGGTCTACGACCGGTCGGCCGTGGAACTCGATGCCACGAAGAGGGCCCTGGCCGTCACCAACGCCTCGCTGGCCGCCCAGCGGGCCAAGCTCACCGCGGCCAAGGGTGTGCTCCGCAAGGACGTGATCCAGGAGTACGTGAGCGGCACCGCCTCGTCCGCGGTGGCCCGACTCTTCGCCGACCCGACCGGCAGTGACCAGACCCGCACCCTTTACGAGCACCTCGGCATCGGAGACGTGGCCCAGGAAGTGTCCAGGGTCCAGTCCGGCCAGAAGGCGCTCAGCGCCACACAGGCCAAGCTCCAGTCCGAGGAGCAGGCCCAGCAGTCCCAGGCTGCGGCGGCCGACCACGCCGCGCAGCAGGCGCAGGCCGCGGCGGCACTCTCCCAGGCCACGCTGGCCCAGGTCAAAGGATCGCTCGCCCAGGCGATCGCCCAACAGGCCGCCGCCCAGGCGGCTGCTGCCGCGGCGGCAGCGGCCAACGCCACCACCGCATCCGCGCGCCAGGCTGCCGCATCCCAGGCATCCCAGGCCGCCCAGGTGGCGAGCACGGTCAGCGGTGGGAGCGCAGCGGCCACCAGTGCCAACCAGTCGGCCAACCAGGCCGCCGGCTCCGGTGATTCCGGTGGATCCAGTGGATCCGGTGGTTCCGGTGGAGGCCCGGTGGCCAATCAAGGCCAGAATGCCGCCGGGCTGGCCGCTGTCCACGCCGCCATGCACTACCTCGGAGTGCCCTATGTGTGGGGTGGGGCCAGCCAGGCCGGCGTCGACTGCTCGGGCCTCACCATGCTGGCCTGGGCCAGTGCCGGGGTGTCCATGCTGCATTCGGCCGCCCTGCAGTACGCCGCCTTCCCCCACGTCAGCCTCGGTGCCCTGCAACCTGGCGACCTGCTCTTCTACGACCTCGACGGGACCGGGATCGACCATGTGGTGATGTACGTCGGGCCGACCCTGGACGGCCAGGCCACCGCCTACGGGACAGGGACGATCATCCAGGCCGCCCACACCGGCACCGTGGTCACCTTCGATCCCCTCTGGTACTACGGGTTGGTCGGTGCCGCCCGTCCCTGAGGTGCCGGTGGCCCGCCACGATCTGTCGGTCACAGCCGTCCGCGCCGTGACCGCCGGTGGGGAAGGTCGGTGACCCTCGACCTCACCATCATCGTCCCGGCCTACAATGAGGCCTCCCGGATGGCCGCCGGGATGCGGCGCTTCGACGCCGCCGTGGCCGCCGGCGCCATCGACCTCGACCGGACCGAGGTGGTGCTCGTCGACGACGGGAGCACCGACCGGACGGCGGCCGAGGCCGACAAGCTCCTCGCCCCCCTCCCCCATCACCGGGTCATCCGCCTCCCGTCCAATCAGGGGAAGGGCGCGGCTGTCCGCGCCGGGATCGCGTCCGCCCGGTCCACCTACACGGCGTTCATGGATGCCGACATGGCCATCGACCCGCTGGCCGTGCCCCTCCTGCTCGACGGGCTCGAGCGCCACGACGTGGCCATCGGCTGCCGGGCCCTGGCCGACTCGATGGTCGAGACGGCCTATGTCGTCCGCACGCTCCTCAGCCGACTCTTCAACGAGGTCGTCACCCTCGGTACCGGCCTCGGACTGAAGGACACCCAGTGCGGGTTCAAGTCGTTCCGCACACCGGTGGCCCGACTCCTGTTCCACCTGGTGCGGATCGACCGATTCGCCTTCGACGTCGAGGTACTGGCCCGGGCCCGGCGGCTCGGGCTCACCATCACCGAGGTCCCCGTCCACTGGAAGCACGTGGAGGGGAGCACCGTCCATCCGCTCCACGACTCGGTCGCCATGGTGACCGACGTGTACCGGTCTCGACGCGGCCAGCTGGCCGGTCCCCCGGTGCCCACCATCGCCGTCGAAGCGTCCGACGGCCGATCCGGATCCACTCCGGAACTGCCTCGACGGCTGGCCGGTCTGCTGCACGACCTGCTGGACGGCGCCCCTGTGCCCATCGTCACGACCGGGAACGGAGGAGTGGTGGCGCTGCTCGCCATGATCGAGCCGGAAGAGGTGGCCCGGGTGTTCCCCGTCATCCGCGACGAACTGGCCCCGGATCAGGTGTCCCGCCGGGCGCTCGGGCTCTCCGGCCTGATCGCCCTCGGCCCGCTCTCGGGTCGCCTCGAGGCCAGCGGAGCCTCCACCCCCGGCGCGTAGCGGATCTCGTCGGGGTGACCGCGGAGTACGATTCCCGCGTGGACTCGGACCAGGGCGAGACAGCGGGCACGGCACCCGGGCCCGTCGGTCCGGACGACGCCGACTTCATCGAGGCCATCGTCGGGCATACCCCTACGGCCACAGCCGACATCCCCACCGGACGGTCCGACGCCACCATCGAGTCCGAAGGACCCCGCGCCACCGTCTCCTACCTTCCGGTCGCCACCCGTCGTCCCACCCCCGGGACCGAGGCCGTCGAGGACCACCGGCGGTCCGACGTCGACGAGTGGGGTCGGTCCGAGCACATGCGTTCGATCGTCCGCCGCATCTACGACCCGATGTACCGCCACTGGTTCCGGGTCGAATGGGAGGGACTCGACAAGATTCCGACCGAGGGAGGCGCCCTCCTCATCGCCAACCACGCCGGTGCCATCCCGTCCGACGCTCCGGCCATCATGCACGGCATCGAGTCCGAACTCGGGCGCCCGGTCTACGGGCTGGCCGACTTCTTCTTCCGCACACTCCCGGTGATCGGGACCATGTGGTCGCGCACCGGTGGGGTGCCGGCGCACCCGGACAATGCCTACCGCCTGCTCCACGACCAGCAGCAGCTGGCCCTGGTATTTCCCGAGGGGACCAAGGCCACCTCCAAGACCTACGCCGACCGCTACCGGCTGCGCCGGTTCGGTCGGGGTGGGTTCGTGGAGATCGCCATGCGGGCCGGCGTGCCCATCATCCCCATCGCCGTGGTCGGGGCCGAGGAGTCGATGCCCATCCTCTTCCGGATCCCGACGCTCGCCAAGGTGCTCAATCTCCCCTACTTCCCGGTGACGGCCAACTCGCTCCTCCTCGGGCCGCTCGGCTATGTCACCTACTTCCCGGCCAAGTTCAAGCTGCGGGTGCTCGACCCGATCACCTTCGACGTCGAGCCCGGCCTGGAGCGCTACTCCCGGAGCCGGGTGATGGACGAGGCGGAACACATCCGGGCGACCATGCAGGACTCCATCCACGACATGCTGCGCGAGCGCCGCAGCGTGTGGTTCGGCTGACGTGATGGGCAGGCGCGTCCTGATCACCGGTCTGGACACGTTCTGGGGCGGTCGCATGGCCCAGGCACTCGAGGCCAAGACCGACGTGGAGATGATCCTGGGGCTCGGGACCAAGGAGCCCAAGGTCCCACTGGAGCGGACCGAGTTCGTCCGGTCCGACCAGAAGTACTCGATCCTCAGCCGCATCGTGCGGGCCACCCAGGTCGACACCATCGTCCACACATTCCTGGAGACCAACTCGACGGCCGTGCCCAGCCGTGCCCTGCACGAGATCAACGTGATCGGCACCCTCAACCTGCTGGCCGCCGCCGGGGCCAGTGGGGCCTCGGTGCGCAAGGTCATCGTGAAGTCCTCCACCCACGTCTACGGCGCAGGCGAGCAGGACCCGGCGTGGTTCCGGGAGGAGGACTCCCGTACCAGCCCGGTGCGCACGAAGCTCGAGCGGTCCCTGCTCGAGGTCGAGTCGTTGGTCCGGGACTTCTCCGAGGACAATCCCCATCTCGACGTCACCGTGCTGCGGTTCGCCAATGTGCTCGGCACCGACATCATCACCCCGATCAGCCACAACCTCCGCCGTCGACTGCTTCCCTGCATCGCCGGATTCGACCCGCTGGTGCAGTTCGTCGAGGAGGACGACGTGGTGCGGGCTCTCGAATTCGTGACCGAGCGCCGGGTACCCGGGGTCTACAACGTGGCCGGAGCGGGCAAGCTGCCCTGGAGCGAAGTGGCCTCGTTCGGCGGTGCCCACCTCTTGCCACTCCCCCCCTTCCGGCCCCGCCTGTTCGCCGCCCCGATGGAGCGGCTCGGTGGCATCAGCTTCCCCCCGGAGATGGAGGGTCTCGTGCGCTACGGCCGTGGAGTGGACACCTCGAAGCTCCGTGACGCGGGCTTCGAGTACCGCTACACCAGCGGGGGCACGGTCCGCAGCTTCGCCCGGGCCAACAACCTGCGGCGGGCCACCGGGACCACCGATCCGGAGTACCGCTACGAACAGGACGTGGAGCAGTTCTTCCGCCATTCCCCGGCGGTGGTCCGGGGCGTCGACACCTGACGGTACGGAGCACCCGCCGGTCGGCGACACCCGGTCACAGGATACAGGTGGGGCTCAGACAGGGCTGAGCCACGTGGCGCGCAGCTCCTGGGCCCGAGCGGACCATTCCTCGGAGGTCATGGCATAGCGCACATGGTCCTCCCACTCGCCGTTGATCTCCAGGAAGCCGAGGGCCACCCCTTCGTTGCGCAGATTGAGCTTCTCGACCACTCGCCGGCTGGCGGTGTTGCGCGGGATGATGGCCACCTCGATGCGATGGAGCCGCAACGTCTCGAAGGCGAACTGCAGCATGACGACGACCGATTCGGGGACGAGCCCCTCACCGGCGAAGTCCTTGTCGATCCAGTAGCCGATCGACCCGTTCTGGAAGGGGCCGCGGAGGATCGAGGACAGGGTCACCTCGCCGGCGAATCGCCCGTCGTAGAAGATGCCGAAGCCGAACCCCGATCCGAGTTGGCGCTCCCGCTCGCGCATGGCGCACCGGGCCGTGAAACTGGCGTGGTCCTCGGCGGGCTGCGGTGCGCCCTTCGAGCGCGGCTCCCACGGGATGAGCCAGTCGCGGCAGCGATTGCGGACGTCGAGCCAGGCCGGAAAGTCGGACTCGACAAGGGTCGCCAGGCGGACGCGGCGGCCGGCGAGTTCGAGGGACCGGACGGGGGTCGACGGGGCGCGAACCATGCGAGCACTATAAACGAACGGGTGCAGCTCACCAGAAGCCGGATCCACCTTCTCCGCGTCCGCCGATCAATGCCCGGGTGCACAGGTCGACCCCCCGGGAGGTTCGGCCAGCGGGCGCCCGTCGGCCATGGGTGCCGTCGGTAGGATCGGGTCCCATGGCGATCCCGAGGCGTTTCGCGACGATGTCGCCATCGACCACCAGCGCGTCGCCCAGCGCGTCCGAGTCGGTGGGAGCCTTCGACGTTTCCACTCGGATGATCGACGATGAACCTGGCCGCGGGTCGGGCGGTCGCCTGGTACGGCACCTGGTCGCCGGAATCCTCGTCGTCCTCGTCCTGGCATGGATCGCGCTCGTCGTTCGCCACGCCTACAACCTTTCCCGGGGCACGTGGAACAGCGCCTGGGACACGGTGCGCTGGTTGCCGACGATCGCCACGAGCCTCCCTCGTAACAGTGGGGTGTTCGCGATCACCGGGCTCCTGGTAATTGCCATGTCCGGTCCGGGCGCCCTCGTGCTTCGCCTCTTCCGGTTGGACTGGCACGATCATCTCGAACAATGGGTGTACTCCCTCTGTGCGGGCCTGGCCTGCTGGGTTCCGGTGGTGCTCAGCATCGGCACGGTCGTCGGACTCGGTCGGGAAGGGATCCTCGTGTCCACGTTGGTCTACCTGAGCCCGTGCTTGTACTTCGCCGGTCGGTTCCTCCGCCGCCTCGGGCATGCACGCCCTCGCCTGGCCAACCTCCCGCTGCCGCGACGACTGCCCTGGGTCGAGATCTTTCTCGGCGCGGTCCTGTGCGCACTCCTCTACCTCTCGCTCCTCGGTGCGCTTCAGCCGGAGACCAACTTCGACGCCCGCTGGTACCACCTCGGCTCGGCGAGCCACTTCGTGGAGGTGGGACGCTTCTACAACATCGTCGTCGCTACACACGACCCGGCGATGGGTCTCAATCCGTACCAGGAGATCTCGCTGACGGGGCTGTTCGCCCTGGTGGGCGTTCACGGAGCCCGGCTGCTTTCATTCTTCGACTACACCATCATCTGCCTGGGCATCGTGGCCTTCGCACGGGCTCACCTCGGCTCCGTCCGGATCGGACTCTTTGCTGCTCTCGCGTTCGCGTCGATCCCGTCGGCCTCCTGGGCCGCTTCCACGGCCTACAACGACCTGCCGGTAGCGCTCTACACCCTCCTGTCCGTGCATGCCCTCGTCACCTGGTGCAAGGCGCCGCATCGTTGGGGCTGGGCCTACCTCGGGATCGCGGCAGCGGCCTTTGCATTCGGAGTGAAGGCGTTCGGCCTGTTCTCCTTGGCACTCGCCTTCGCATGCCTGGTGGCACTCCCGCTCCTGCGTCCGCAGCTGCGTCGATTGGTAACGGTCGGACGCCTGGCCATTGCCGTCGGCGTCGCCGCCATCACCTGCCTGCCCTGGTGGATCCGCTCATTCTCGATGACCAGGAACCCGGTGTTCCCCTTGTTGAATGGTGTCTTCCACTCCACGTACTGGAACAGCTACGCCGCGGCGGCACAGGCAGATGCCAATCGGAAGGTGTCGCTCGGCACCCTCCCTCAAGGCCTCGCCCGCTCAGTATGGACCACCGTTGCGAATCCGACACCTTTCCATTCGCTGGTGGGGCCGTTCTTCCTCATCGGGATCCCATTGGCAGTCTTGCTTGCCGCGTGCACAACGAGGCGACCGCGCGGCACTGTCGTGTTTCTGGCCGGCTATGTCCTCGCATGGTCGGGCACGTGGTACCTGAGCGCGGTGAGCGACTCGCGGTACCTGCTCGGGATCGCGCCCCCTGCATGTCTGGCCATCGTGACCGTGGTCGCCGACGCCATCGCCAAACCGCGAGTCGGGCGCCTGCTCCCAGTGGCAGGTGCTTGTGTCCTGGTGGCCGTCGGACTCTCCACCACCCAGATCCTCGTGCCTGTGGTCCGCGGTGCCAACTCGCCGGCAATCCTCGGCAGGATCGCCTTCGGGTGGGACTACCTGTTCCGGGGAGAACCCGAGCGGGACGTACAATTGCAATACCTCCCGATGGTGGAGTACATCAACGCCCACCTGCCCATCCGCACCAGCAAGGTCTACGACGGGGACTCATTGAACGGGGTCTACCTCTATCTCCGCACCGAGCTATTCAACGGGAGTGGCTATGGGAGCCCTGGGACAATGCACCAGTGGCAGCTGTCGGACCCCGACGCGATCACCAAGCTCCGTGAGAATGGGGTCACAGACGTCGTCGTCCCTGTAGCCGCAGTCGACGGTCTTTCGACGTATCCCGTCTGGAAGGATCTCCGCCGGACATACACCTCATCAGACGGGCTGGTCCTCTTCCACGTGGTCCCGGGCAGTGCCTCCGGCTGACACCGTCGGAGTACGATACGGCCCATGACCTCTCCTGTTTGGCCCTCCGGAGTGTGGTCCGCGGCTGACCGAACGGACTGTGGACGTCCGTGAGCCCGAACGAGACCACGGCGCCCCGGGAAGCTCCCGTCACTCCGGCATCGCGAGCGGTGGTGCCCGGCCAATCTGGTCAGGGAGAACACCCCGGAGGGCGCGAGCAGGGAATCGTGGATCGCTTCGACGAGCCCGCAACGCACACAGACGATGGATGCCGATTGCCGGTCGGTCTCCAGATCTGCGTCATCGTGCCCGCGCTGAATGAGTCCACCACGGTCGGCGGCGTCGTCGCGTCGGTGCAGCAGGCACTTCCGGGCTCCCGGGTCGTCGTGATTGACGACGGATCCACCGACGACACCGGGGCCCGGGCGCTGGAGGCCGGAGCCGCCGTCATCCCATTACCGGTGAACGTCGGTATCGGGGGCGCCGTGCAGACCGGCTACCGCTTTGCCGCCCGGAATGGCTTCGACGTCGCCATCCAGATCGACGGCGACGGACAGCACGACCCAGCGGAGACTCGACACCTGCTCGGTCCCATCGTCAGTGGAGAAGCCGACATGGTCGTCGGCTCGCGCTGGCTGGGTCGAGGCGACTACCTCGCCCCCCGGAGCCGTCGCTTCGGGATGCGAATCCTTTCCGCCCTGGTCACGTGGCGGGCTGGTGCCACGTTTACCGACACGACATCGGGCTTCCGAGCGGTCGGGCGGACGGGCATCGCGCTGTTCGCCGAGCACTACCCACCTGACTTCCCCGAGGTCGAGACAATCGTCCTGGGCCGTCGCAAAGGCCTCCGCATCGTCGAGGTGCCCGTGAGCATGTCACACCGGGAGCACGGTTCTTCGAGCATTTCCGGTCTCCGATCCGCCTACTACATGGCCAGGGTGATACTCACCTTGCTTGTGGGGAATTCCGACTGGAGCAGTTCGTGAGGGCCACCGTTCTCGACCTCGCCCTCAGCCTCGGGTTCCTCATCCTGACCATCAGTGCGGTCCGAAGGCAGAGGCTGCGCGAGCAGCAGGCACTGCTGTGGCTGGCTGTAAGCCTCGTCATGGTGCTCCTGAGCGCCACCCTGCCGTTGCACGTTCTCGATCGTGTCGCCCACCTGGTCGGGATCGCCTACCCCCCGGACCTGATCCTCATGCTCGGCGTGCTGTTCCTCTTCCTCCTGGTGTTCCACTTGTCGACGTCACTGGCTCGCCAGGCTGAACGGAACACCACGCTGATCCAGGAGATCGGACTGCTCAAGGCGAAGCTGCCCCCCGACACGCCTGCCGGAGCGGGACGCGTTGAGCATCTCCCCAGCCACGCACCTGTCGAGTCCGACTGACCGGAACCGGGGCGGAATGCCCCTTCCCGGAATGAGCGGTCAGGTGACCGTGCCGTCGCCGTAGTCCGCCTCGGGCGCCGGCACCCCCGGGTGGGGGCGGCCCAGCGGGCGCAGGACCTCGCCCGGTGACCGTCGGGCCGCCGGCCACCACCTCGGGTTCCAGATCCTGCGCAGCCCGGCCAGTTCGCCGTCGACCTGGCGGGTCGGGACCTCGCCCAGGGACAGCCGCTTGAGGCGGAGGAAGGGCTTCTCGATCAGGAACCAGCTGGCCGCGGCGAAGGCGAGCGCGATGCCGGTGGCCGACAGCACGTACGGGACGAACCCCAGGCGCTGGACCCCGTAGAGGGCGAGGATCTGCTCGACCGGGAAGGCGTAGATGTACAGGCCGTAGGAGTAGTCGCCGTACCGGTCGAAGTGGTGCAGGGGGAGGACCACGGCGAGCCACATCACCAGGTAGGTCCAGGCCACCTCCCCCACCGACGGGTAGAGGGCGGTGCGCATGCCGACCACCAGGACCACGGCGGCCACTCCGGCCAGGAGGTTCGACATCGGGATCTTCTCCCGGTACAGGTAGAAGATCGCGCCGATCGAGAAGATGAACGCCAGGCGCGCCATCTGCACGTCGCCGATCACCGGCCAGCCGGCGAGTCGGCCCGGGTGGAGCTGGTTCTCGAGTTGGGCCGCCCACAGGACGAGCATGAGCAGCACCACGGTGATCCTCGCCCGCCAGAGCAGGCCGAACACCCCGAGGATGGCGATGCCGATGTAGCACTTGAACTCGTAGATGAGCGTCCACAGGGACCCGTCGAACGCCTGCGGGTACCCGGAGTGCGCATAGGGCGTGCTCGACAGCAGCCCGTTGATGTTGTACTGGTTCATCGTGAGCAGAGCGTTGTTCTGGAGGTAGTGGAGCGGCGAGTCGGGAGCACCGCTGAAGTAGCCGTGCAACGTGCCGAACTCGTAGATGTAGGCGATCGGGGCGAACACGACCACGGTCACCACCAGGCAGACCCAGAACCCGGGGAAGATCCGGAGAACTCGCTTCCACAGGTAGCGGGTGCCCGTCTTGGAGTCGAAGAAGCTCTTGGTGACCAGGTAGCCGCTGACCACGAAGAAGCCGGACACCGCCAGCCCCCCCAGGCTCTCCTGGCCGTTGGTCCAGGTCCACATCGGGTCGCTCCCCTTGTGGAAGCCCCCGAGGGGAAAGGCGTGGTCGACCAGCACCATCAGCGCGAACACCATCCGCAGGAAGCCGAGACTGTTGTGCTTCGGGTCGAACCGCTCCGCGAGGGTCCCCGGCGGGCGTTCCGCCCGGGTGTCGTGCCCGGGGCTCAGGTCGTCGGCCACGGGACGATGTTATGCCCCGGGGGCGTCCGGGCCGGGCCGGTCCGGGTCGCTCACCCATCCCCCTCGGGCCGGTCACCGTGACCGCCGCCGGCCCGTCGGGCGAGGTCACCGACCACCCGCACCGGCTTGGACACCTTCCAGCTGCTGGACCGCCGCATGGCCTCCAGCTCCTGGCGGGCGTCGGCGAGCCGCTGCTCGAGCATCGCCACGTGGTGCTTCGTCCCGAGGAGCTCGGTCTGTAGCCGCTCCGCCTCGCGCTGGTAGATGTCGCGCCGGGTCCGCTCCGCCTGGATGGCGGTCATCGACCGCGCTGGCAGCAGCAGCGGCCGCGCATCGAGCTTGGAGGTGACCGCCATCCTGGCCTGCTGCCATTCGTCGTCGGTGTGGACGGAGGTCGACGACTCACCCACCTGCCAGCGGCGCCACAGCGCGGTGATCTCACCCGAGTCGGCCACACCGCACCAGAGCACCGCCTGCATCAGGACGTCCCAGTCCTCGAGGACCGGCAGGGACTCGTCGAACTGCAGCCCGTGATCGCGGAAGATCGACCGGGGGACCGCCCAGCCGCACGGAGGCGAATGGTTCTCCCACAGGTGGTCCAGGACGTCGAACGCGTCCGGCCACCGGCACCGGGGACGGCCGACCACCTCGTAGCCCTGCCGGTCGCCGCCCCAGGTGATCTCCGCGACATCCTGCTCGGCCACCGGCGAGCGCAGCACTCGCCCCGGGTACTTGCGCGCCATCGCCTGGAACGTCTCGACCCAGTGCCCGAACACCACGTCGTCGTCATCGAGGATCGCCACGTACCGGCCGCGAGCCTGTTCGACGCCCACCGACAACGGGCGGGTCCGGCCCCCGCCGTCCACCGGGATGAGGCGTACCCGGCCACCGAATTCAGCCCCGAAGGCATCCGCGAGGTAGCGCATGTGGGTGAGTTCCTCCCGGGCCACGTTGTGGGCCAGCAGGAGCACCTCGAAGTCCTGGTCCGTCTGTGCCGCCATTGACAGCAGTGCCTCCTGCAGAGTCGTGGGCCGCTTGCCCTGCGTCCGCATGAGGACCGAGACGAGGGGCTCCGGCCCCCGGTCCGTGACGGCCGGCTCCCCCCGTGGCCCGATCGGCGCGTAGGCCCGGACGAACTCGTTGACGATTCCCGCCCCGGACGAGCGGTCCCGGACGTCGAACAGCAGGTCGTGCAAGGGCGAGCCGATCTGCAGCACCGCCGCGTCGGAGGGAAAGTGCTGGTCACTGATGGGGAGCTCGAAGTCGTTCTCTCCGATCTCCACCCAGCCGCCATCACCGGTCATCGCCTGCAGCCGGTCGACCGAGAAGAACGACACGTGGGTGTCGTCGAGGAGGCCGGTCTCGGTCATGTCCCACCGGCCGAGCAGGAGTTTGGCCGCCAGGTCGAAGTGGGTCACGTTGGGGACGGCGATCACCAGGGGCACCCCGCCCCGCTCGATGGCGAAGCCACTGAGCGCATCGAGCACCGCCGGTCCGTTGGTGATGTGCTCGAGGACGTCGATCATGACGAGCGCCGACGGCGACCGGCCTGCCAGCAGGCGGTCGATCGACGCCACGGCGCCCTCGGGTGAGCTCAAGTCGACTTCGGCGGTGGAGTAACCACGCGACTCGAGGTCGGCCAGCCCCGCGGCCTCGAGGTCCAGGCCGACGTAGCCCAGGCCGAGTTCGGCCACCGCCTCGGCGATGGCGCCGTATCCGCACCCGATATCGACCACGACCTCGCCCCGGCCGACTCCGAACCGGCGGACGAGCTCCACCACGTACTCGTAGACCGAGTACTCCGTCAGCCCGAAGTTGTACCGGTCAGACATCGGCGTAGGAGAACCGGTGCTCGGCGAAATCGGTCCCGATGAATTCGGCGACGCGCCCGTCCGGATCCAGCGCGGTCGGCAGGGTGCCGGCCGCCTGGCGCTCCCGGAAGACCCGTGCCGCCTTGCGCTGCAGGTCCATCGTGGACCGCTCCAGCTCGGACGCCCACTGGTCGGCCAGGTCGGGACGGGAGTACTTCCAGGCCAGCATCATGGCCGCCTCGGCCGCGTAGTAGTGCTCGGCGTCCCCGACCTGCATCTGGGCGTCGGTGGTCAGCCGCTTGTCGTGGAAGAGCAGTGCCGTCGGCTGGTGGACGACCCGGAATCCGGCCAGCCGGGTCCGCCAGCTGAAGTCCACGTCGTCGCAGTAGAGGAAGAAGGAGTCGGCGTCGAACCCCCCGGTGGCGTGGACCACCTCCTTGCGGACCAGGGCGCACGCCGTCGACGCCCAGCCCGTGTCCCCTGAGTGCAGGTCGTAGGCCTTCGGGTGCTCGAGGGGGATCTGGCGTCCCTCGACCATGCCGACCGTGCGGTCGACGGTGAGGAGCATGAGCTCGGCCAGGCAGAACGGGCTCAGGTAGGCGTCCGGGTTGAGGAACAGGACGAAGTCCTCGTGCAGCCCCTCGAGGAGCCGGTTGTGCCCCCGGGCGGACCCGAGGTTCTCGTAGAAGAAGTCATAGGTGATGTCGTCGATGCCCAGAGGGCGCACCGCGGTACGCAGCTCCTCGAGGTGATCGGGAAGGATCGACGCGGTCGGCGACCCGTCGCCGATGGCCATCACCACCTTCACGTCCGTCGTCTCGCGCAGCATCCGAACGGATTCGCCCAGCCCGCGCAGTAGTCGGTCCGCGTCGCCCGTCGCAGGCCGGTAGAGCACGGTCTGCACTCGGATCGACCGGCGTCCGTCGGATCCTTCGGTTGTCACGTCGCTCACCCGGCCCTCCCGGCCCCTTCCCCGTCCGTCCACTCCAGCAGTGCACTCAGCCCGTCGTCGAACGACCAGCCCGGTCGCCACCCCAGGTCGTCGGCGGCCCCGGCGACGTCGGCGAAGGCGGCCCGGACGTCGCCGTCCCTGAACCGCCCGGACACCTTGGGTTCGGGTGCGCCCAGGCGCGCCGCGACCGTTCGGGCCAGGTCGGCCACAGTGATGCCCCGCCCCGAGCCGACGTCCACCGTCCGCCGGGTGGTCGGCGGGCGTTCGATGGCCGCCACCAAGGCGGACACCACGTCCTCGATGTAGACGAAGTCCCGGACGATCTCCCCGTCCTCGTACACGTCGATCACCTCCCTGGCCCGCGCCTGCTGGGCGAAGAGGGTGACGATCCCGGTGTAGGGGTTCCCGACCGACTGTCCGGGCCCGTAGACGTTCTGGAGCCGGAGCACCGAGAGGGGCGCCCCCATGGCCGAGGTCCAGGCACCCAGGACGTGCTCCTGCGCCAGTTTGGTGGCCCCGTAGATGCTTGTGGGCGCCGCCGGGGTGGTCGCTGCCGCGCTGGCCAGCGGCGTCGCCCGACCGCCACCGGGCCCGACGGGGTCCCATCGCCCGGCCTCGAGGTCGGCGTGGCTGCGCACCCCGGGACTGAACGCCTGGCCGCCGCACTCCCAGCGCCCCTCGCCGTAGACGGCCCGCGACGAGGCCAGCACCACGTGGGCCGGGACCATCCCCGCCGACCCGAGGGCGTCGGTCATCCGGGTCGTCCCGACGACGTTGACCGCCGCGTGTCGACTCCCCTCGGTGAGGGACTGCCCGGTGCCGGTCTCCGCGGCCAGGTGGACCACGCAGTCCGGGGTCACCATCCGGAGGGTCGCCTCCCAGCTGGGGGCGCTCGTGACGTCGACCGGGAGGAAGGTCACGTCGGGGTGTAGGCGTGCGGGCAGCCCGGCGCCCCGGTGCACCTGCGGATGCAGGACGTCCAGCACCGTGACCCGGTGACCTCGCCCGACGAGGCTGGCCGAGAGCTCGCAGCCGATGAACCCGGCACCGCCGGTGACGAGGATCGATCGGAGGTCAGGCATCATGAAGATTCTCTCTCGGCATGACCGATCGCTACCTGCTCCTGGCTCGTGGCCGCTCCTGCCGCCGAGCCGGCAGTGGGCTCGGCGGCCACAGTAGCATCAGCCATCCGGAGCCCCCGTCATGGCCACCGTCCCCGCCGGACCGTTGCCGGCGCCGCCCTCGTCGCCCGGGCCGGACGCAGGCTCGTCCCCGGCGGTCGCCGGGATCAGGCCGTCGACCGTGGCCCGCCAAGCGGCGTCCTCGCCCGGGCCGCGCAACCCGCACCAGGTGTGGTCGCGGCTCAGGTTCGGGTTGTAGAACGGGTCGTCGCCGCGCACCGCGTCCCCCCACCGGGCCAGGAACCGCTGGAGGTCGGCCCCGTAGCCGGACAGCCCGCGGCTCACCGACTCGAAATGGGTCAACTCGGCCTGCGGGGTCGACACCACCCGGTAGCCCGCGGCCCCGAGCCGGAGGCAGAAGTCGACGTCGTTGAAGGCGACCGGATATCCCTCGTCGAATCCGCCGGACTCCTCGAAGACCTGACGGCGGACCAGCAGGCAGGCACCGGTCACCGCGCTCCACGACCGGACGGGGCGGTCCCATCCCAGGTAGGCGGACCTCCCGGCCGGCAGGCCGGCGAGCAGGTGGGCGGCCAGTCCCTGGATCCCGAGCACGATGCCCGCGTGCTGGAGGCTGCCGTCCGGGTAGCACAACCGGGCACCGACGGCGCCGACTTCGGGACGCTGGCCCTGCTCCACCAGGGCGCGCAGCCAGCCGTCCGACCGGGCCTCGATGTCATTGTTGAGGAACAGCAGGAGGTCGCCCGTGCAGCCGGCGGCGGCCTCGTTGTTGATGGCCGCCCAATTGAATGCGCCGGGGGCGTCGGTCACCCGCGTGCCCGGGCGTTGCTCGAGCAGATCCCGCAGGACCGCGGTCTCGGGCTCCGTGCTCCCGTTGTCGACGAGGACCACCTCGTGGATCGGGTGGCCGGGGGCCCGGTCGAGCGAGTCGACACACCGCCGGGTCAGGCCGGCCTGGTCGCGGAAGGGGATGATTACGCTGACCCTCGGCTCGCCGCGGATCCTCCGCCGCAGGCGGTACCAGCCGGGGCGGGCGCCGGGTGCCACTGTGCCGTCGATCCCCCGTCGTGCGGCGGCACCCTCGAGGGCCCGGTGCCCCGCGGCGTCGTCGACTCCCGCGCCGACCGGCAGCCCATCGGCGTCCACCCGGGGGGTCCTCGAGTGGTACAGCACCCGGGGTACGTGGCTGACCCCACGCACCACCTCGGTGACCCGGAGCTCGACGTCGTAGCGGTCTGCGGGGGCGACGGGCACCGCGATCCCGAGGGCGTCGAGCACCGACCGGCGGATCATCACGGGATCCCCCAGGTAGGGATACGTGAGCAGCAGCTCGGGGTCCCAGTCCGGCTTGAGAATTGGGTTGCAACGCCGGCCGGCCCCGTCCAGGCCGTCCTCGTCGGCGTAGGCGACGTCGGCGTCCCCGGCGGCCAGGCTCGCGACCAGGTGGGCCAGGGCGCCGGGCGCCAGGGCGTCCTCGGCGCCCAGCGTAAGCACGAACGCACCGGTGCCGGTGCCCCGCCGGTCCTGTTCCGGACCCCCGGGGCCGGGCCGGCGTAGGCCCGGCGTCGTGGCCAGGCGCGGGTCTTGGCCGAACCGGTCGAGGACGCCGATGACCGCCGGATCCGCCAGGCCGTCGCCGACCGGGACCAGCTCCCAGGTCCGGTACGACTGGTCGACCACGGACCTGAGGCACGCCTCGAGGTACTCCGGCCGGGGCGTGTCGATCCGGACCGCGACCGTGACCAGCGGACCGGCGACCGGCAGGTCGGCGGCGCCCGAGGCCGACGTACCGGGAGGTGCCGGCTCCCCGGACTCCCCGTCGGCCAGCCAGCGCCGGTAGGCGACGGGGTCGTCCCCGGCCGAGGGTCCCCATCCCCCCGGCGCACCGTCGGGATGCGCCTCCCCCGCCACCTCCGTCGAAGGGTCCACGGACTCCACCAGGGCCTGGACCAGCCGGTCGACCCCCGCCACCAGGGACGTCAGTTCGCCGGCCGGCGGGGGGTTGGACACGGGACGAGCGTATCCACCGGCGGTCCAGCAGGCCGGACGATCGCGAGCCACGCGCGACCAGCCACCTCGCGGGTCGTTCCGGAGACTCATCGGATCGCCGAGTAGTGGTCGAGCTCGCGAACCAGGTCAGCAGTCGAGCCTGCAGACCCTCAACAGCAACCAGGGAGGAACTGACCCTAGGCCGCAGCCGCCCCGACGATGTTGTCCACCGACACTCCGAGACCGGGAAGCGATCCCTTGTTCTGGGCGTCCCCGAAGGAGAACACGCCGCCGTCACTCCCGATGAGGCTGTACCCCATGCTGTCCGCCGAGACGACGATGCCGACGATGTTGTTGACCGCCACGCCATCGGACGGAAGATCTCCGAAGCCGTTCGCATCCCCGAACGCGGTGACGGTACCGTCGGTCCCCACGATCCAGTACCCGCCTCCATCGAGCGTCGCTGAGATACCGACGGCTCCGGTCGGGGCGTTTCCGAACGAGTGGGCATCTCCGATCGCGTAAACGGTGCCGTCCGAGCCGACCAACCAGTAGCCCCCGTCATCGGAGGTATGCGCGATGCCGACGATGTCGTCGACGTGTATCCCCATCCCGGGGAGCGAATTGACGAAGGGGGCGTTCAAACAGAAGACACCGCCGTCCCGGCCGACCAGGAAGTAGCCCTGATCGTCGAGCGTCGGAACGATGCCGACGATGTCGTCGACGTGCACGCCGATGCCAGGCAGCGAATTGGCAAATGCTGCGTTGAACGCGAAGACGCCGCCGTCGGAGCCGACCAGGAAGTAGCCGGTGTCAGCAGTCGTTGGAACGATTCCCGTGATGTTGCCCACGTGGATTCCGAGCCCGGGTAACGAGCCATAGAAGCCCTGCTGGAAGAAGCCTCCGCCGAAGACGAACACGCCCCCGTCAGAACCGACGAGGTCGTACCCAGTTCCTAGATACGTGAAGCGGGCGGACGCCACCAACGGAGAAGTGCCGGCGGAAGTGGTGACGCTCACGTAGACCACTGGAAAACTGTATGCGGGGGGAGATTCTGCGACGATGGTCGTCGGGTCGACCACGGTCACCGAAGCGGCGTCCGCCAGTCCGAATTCCACTGTTGCCCCCGGCGCGAATCCGGTTCCGGAGATGGTGACGAACGTGCCTCCAGACCGGGGACCCGATGCAGGAGTGATGCCGCTGATCGATGGCAGGACGGTAGTCCCCACCGCGTGCTGATCGCCTGCGCCGAAGGTGCCCGGCCGTGCAGTGCGCCAGGCATCGACCGCAAGGGTGGCGGACCCGTGTGCCGCGATCGGCCCGGGGTGCGAACGTGAAGCCGACCTCACGGAGATCATGGGGCGCCGATCGCCCGGCCCGACCCCGGGAATCCACGTGCCCGAGACGCCACAAGCCATCGCGATCACGACACTGAAGACGACGGCTCTCGAGGTGGGTCTCGGCATTTCGACAACATAGACGTCAGGCCGTTGTCCCACGTGGCCCAGATCCGCGAGTGGTCCGGTACCCCTGGCGGCGTCGACCCAGCGCGGCCCGGCGTTCTCCTCGGCGTCGCCACCGGGGTGGACCCACCGGTGCGGCTGTTCAGGATCAGCGCCGGATCGGACCCGGTGGGCCGGCGGCGACAGCAGGTGCCCGACCCCGACGGCTGTAGGATCCGGGCGACCGCATCGCCACCACGGCCCTCCGTCCCCGGGGTCCCCCGGGTCCGAGCCCCGACGGACCGGGCACGACCGTCGGCGCACCCCGAGGAGGCAGCACATGGGATCACCCGCGATCGACCCGGAGGACATCATGCGCAGGCTCCGGGCCCCCGGTCACGGGCTGGCCTGGACACCGCTCGAGCCGGACCGCGCCCGGCACGCCCCCGCGGGCCAGGACCACGACCGGGGGCCCCTGGAGTACCTCCACGCCCACTGGGCGCCGGCCGACACCTTCGACCCGGCCACGGTGGGCGGTGGAGTCCGCGGACGAGTCGTCGCGCTGGTCGGCCGGATCACCTACCGGGTGCTCGGCCCCTACTTCCGACACGAGCGCGAGGTCCTGGCACATCTCGTACAGGCCAACGAGGCACTCGAACAGCGGTGTGACGAATTGGTCCGCCGGCAGCACGACCTCGAGGAGGCGCTCGTCGCCCGTCAGGTGGCCGAGGCCCGCAACCTGAGCGATCTGGCCGCGGTGCTCGACTCAGGCACCCGTGCGACGGCGGGGTCGGCACTGGACCGGGCGGGGTCGGACCCGGCACCATGAGCAGTCGGGGATCGCCGGGGCCGGTGCGGCGCACGCGCCGGTGCCTGTGACCGTCCCGGGTGCCGGCGGGGACCGCCCGCGTGTGGCGCTCCTGGTCGCCCACTGGGGGGAGCCCGGCGAATCGGGCTACGTGACCCGACAGGTGGCCGGGGCGCTGGCCTGGGAGGCCGACATCCACGTCGTCACCCCGGACGGGACGGTGCCCGGTACGGAGGTGGACAGCGTGTTCCGGATCCACCGGCTCGCCACGCCCGTGGACCGGGCGGCGGAGCTGCGCCGCGACCTCCTGGTGGACGCCTGGGGCGCCGCCGATGCAGCGGGTGGTGCGCCACCGGCGTCCGACCTCGACCAGGAGGTCGACCGCGGGGTGATCGAGCCTTGGGCCGGAGCGACAGACGTCCTCGCCCGGCTCGACCCCGACTTCGTCGTCATCGCCGGACACCGGACCGTCGGCGCACTTTCGGCAGTCGACGACCTCACCGGAGACCGCCCCGTGGTGCTCCTCGCCCTGGCGCTCCACGGCGACGGTGTGGACTTCCCTCGCTACGCAGCGCTGCAGCGGCGCGCGGCCGCCATCCTGGCCGTCACCAACGCGGAAAGGAGCGCACTGGTCGGGGCGTCCGGCAGGGCCGACGCGGTTCGGTGCATCGGCGCCCCGCTCAGCGCCAACCCCACCGCCCGCAGTGAACCCAACCCGTGGGTCGGTGACACCGGGTACGTCCTGGTCCGGACCGACGCCGCCGCGGATGACACCGGCACGGCAGCAGCCGACCTGGCCCGGATCCTGCGGCTCCGCTTCCCCGAACGACCCGTCGGTGTCTGCCACACCGACGCCTTCTGCGTATGGCACCAGGGCCGCCGTTCCACCGGCTGGCCCGTCACCCGCAGCAGCGACCTCGCCCGGCTGATGGCCTGGGCGGCGGTCACCGTCGACCTGCGCCCGGGCGCGCTCTTCGCCCGGGAGTGCGTCGAGTCACTCCTCCACGGCGCACCCGTCGTGGTCCCCCGGGACAGCCGCGCCCTGGAGCACGCCCGTCGGGGCGGCGGACTGTGGTTCGACGACGCCGCCGAAATGATCACCTGCGTGGAGACGGTCCTGCAGCCCCGCACCCGGGCCGCCCTGTCCGGGCAGGGGCAAGTCTCCGCCCTCGCGACGTACGGGTCGACCGCTCGGTTCGTGGAGCTGGTGACCGACGCTTGCGGCCTCGGAGGCGGCCGGGCCGGCGCTCGTCAGGACCGGAGCAGCTGACTGGCCACCAGTCCGTCCAGGATGTCCGCCTCGGACACCAGGCACTCGGTGAACCCGAACCGGCGCAGCACGACGTCGAGGATCAGCGCGCCGCCCACGATCACGTCCTCGCGTCCGGGCACCATGCCCGGTCGGGCCAGGCGCGCCTCGGCGGGCTCGGCCGCCAGCCGTCGGAGCCACCCGTCGACGTCGTCGGCGCGCAGGACCGAATGATGGATCCGGTCCCGGTCGTAGTCGACCAGGCCCTGGTCGAGCGAGGCGATGGTGGTGACCGTCCCGGCCAGTCCCACCAGTCGGCGGGTGTCGAGGTAGCGGGGGTGGGCCGCTATGGCAGCCTCTACCTGTGCGGCTACCTCGCCCTCGGCGGCGTCGAGCTGCCCCGGCGTCGGTGGGTCGCCGGTCAGGAACCGCTCGGACAGCCGCACGCAGCCGAGCTGCAACGACACGGCGGCCAGGTCCGGGTCGTCGGGGCCGTCGGCCGCGATCAGCTCGGTGGAGCCACCGCCGATGTCCAGGACCAGGAAGGGGCCCTCGGCCGGGTCGAGGTCGGCCACGGCCCCCGCCATCGACAGCCGGCCCTCGTCGAGCCCGGTCAGCAGTTCGGGCGCCAGTCCGGTCACCTCGCCGGCGGCGTCGAGGAAATCGGCCCCGTTGGCCGCGTCCCGGGCCGCCGACGTCGCCACCAGCCGGCCCCGCCCGACCCCCAGACCGTCCATCACGCCCCGGAACTCGGTGAGGACGGCCAGGCAGCGGGCCACGGCCTCGGGAGCCAGGCGGCCGGTGGCGTCCACCCCCTGGCCCAGCCGGGTGATGCGCATCAGACGCTCCATCGGGCGCCCGGAGGCGTCGGTCACCAGCAGGCGGGTCGAGTTGGTGCCGCAGTCGATGGCGGCGATGGCCGGGCCGGTGTCCACGGGCCCTTGCTACCACGGACCCTTGCTGCCACGGGCGCCCTCCGGTCATCGGAGGTCGGGCCGCCGGCGGTCCGGCCACAGCCGACCGGCCCCGCCGGCCGCGGTCGCGCCGCCACGACCCTGGCCGGCCCTCAGGT
>Ga0209698_10002102_pt1 | contig 22821 bp, 25 predicted proteins | sample LitLauG_LLR_2012_FD_187203 | JGI IMG/M metagenome (GOLD analysis project Ga0209698, IMG submission 187203) | Freshwater sediment microbial communities from Pennsylvania, USA - Little Laurel Run_MetaG_LLR_2012 (SPAdes) (version 2) | ecosystem: Environmental > Aquatic > Freshwater > Creek >... | reverse complement strand
GGGCAAACGAGCTCTGAAGCGACGACCCGCAGCGGCGGCACGTCTCAGAGCGGGACGGCGGGAGCCTCCGCGATTCTTTCGGAGGCGATTTCCAGCCAACTAGGCGGGCGCCTGGAACGCTTGTTTGGCATAACGCGGTTTCGCGTTGATCCGGGCCTGGCGGGAGTTGGCTCGACGGGCTCGGAACAGAACGCCGCGGCGCGCGTGACGGTGGAGCAGCAGATTGCGCGCAATCTCACAATCACTTATGTATCGAACGTGAGTTCGACCCAGCAGCAGGTCATTCAAGTGGAATACAACGTGGATCGAAACGTTTCTATTGTCGGACTGCGCGATCAGAACGGCACGTTTGGTATCGATATAAAAATCAAAAAACGCTTTCCGTAGATGGAAAGCGCTTCCTGAACCGCAAATCGAATTATTGAGGATCTTGCTGTTGGGCGGCCTGTTGTTGGGGTGGTTGTCCCTGTCCGCCTTGCTGTCCCCGGCGCTGCTGCCAGCGGCCCTGGCCCGGACCGTTACCGAGGCGTGCCGACTGTCCAAACTCCGGATTCTGCTGCTTTACCTCGGCCAAGGATTCCTTGGCGGCTTTCGCACTCGCGGTACGAACCGCAGCCTGCGTTTCGCGCCCGATCTTGGGCATCTCCGTGGCCACCTTCTGGCCCAGCGGAGAACCATAGAATTGCAGCAACCCCTTGATTTCATCATCCGTAAAATGCTTGTCGTAGATCGCGACGAGCTGTTCCGTTACCTGGTCAACGTCGAATTTCTTTTGGTAGCTGGCGGCGAAGGCATTCACAAATGCCTGGCCCTTGTCGTTGTTGGGGATGGTAGCGAGCAATTTTTCCCGTGACTGTTCGATGGCATTGTTCTCGCCGTCCTGCACGAGGTCGCGCGCGCCAACCAGCTCCATCAGCGACCGAATGTCCGCTTCTTTCGCCGGATCAATAGAGGAATTTGTTTGAGGAGAGGCAGCACTGTTCTGTACCGGAGCTTGACCTTGCGGCGCTGCCTGTACGGCGTTTTGCGATGCGCCCTGAATGACCAGGAAAAAAGTACCGACGTAAATAATGACCAGTGCAAAGACCGCTTTCATGACTGCCTCCGTGGCGACTGCGCTCGCTATCGCGCCACGAGAACGATTTTAGGGAGGGCCATCTGCTTGCGCGACTGTATTGGGGGACAGTCGTGCTGCGTTATTCACTGGCCCAACGTTCAGGTCCGGGAACAGGTGATGAATTTCTGCTACGATGCCTCCCCATGAACAAAGAGGAAATGGAAGCTGGCGCGTCCCAGGGTGTGCCAGAAAACGCCGCAGCCGTCGAGCGCGAGGCGGGGCTGCAACACAAACTGACGCCCGGGCAACTTGCCATGATCGGCCTCGGCAGCACCATCGGAACGGGACTCTTTCTGGGAAGCGCCATTTCCGTGAAGCTGGCGGGGCCGGCGGTCATTCTGAGCTTCGTTGGCGGAGCCTGTATCGCTTTGACGATGATGTGGGCACTGGCGGAGATGGCCGCGGCGCACCCGGCGGCGGGATCGTTCGGACTCTACGCGGAGATGTACTTGCATCCGTGGGCGGGATTTGCGGTTCGTCTTACCTATTGGCTGTGCATGATGGTAGTCGTTGGCAGCGAAGTCGTGGCGGCGTCGATCTATTGCAAATTCTGGTTCCCGGGAATCCCCTCGTGGATTTGGATCGGCTTGTTCTCGATTGTGATTCTCTACGTCAATACCATCAGTATCGGAAACCTGGGAACTTTTGAGTTCATCCTCTCCCTGTTCAAAGTGACCACGATCGTGCTTTTCTTGATTCTAGGAACTGCCCTGCTCACTGGCGTGGGCTTTACAAAGGTAGGATTTGCGAACTACACGGCGCACGGTGGTTTTCTTCCCAATGGATGGAAAGGCGTCGGCCTCGGTGTCATTTTGGGGCTATTCAGTTTTTTCGGGATCGAGGTAGTGGGAAGCGCGGCGGGAGAAGCGGCAGATCCGAAAGCGGCGGTGCCAAGGGCTCTGCGAAGAACCCTCCTCGCCCTGGTTCTCTTTTATGTGGCGGGACTTGCGCTGGTGGTCGGAATTGTCCCATGGAAAGAGATCGGTCTTGGAGAAAGCCCTTTTGTCCGCGTTTTCAAAACTGCTGGGATCCCCTTTGCGAGCGACATCATGAATCTTGCGGTGCTGACGGCAGCGCTGTCCAGCGCCGTGGCTAACTTGTATTTCGGGGCGCGGCTGGCGTTTTCGCTGGCGCGCGGCGGCTATCTTCCTGCAATTCTTGGCCGTTTGAGCAGGAAAGGCATGCCGGTGATTGCGGTACTGGCCTCAGCGGGGGGAATGGCCGCGGCACTCGTTCTGTCGAATCGCTTCAAGGATTCACTTTTCGTTTTCATGATCGGGCTCAGCACATTTGGAGCGCTGTTCGCCTGGATCATTACATTGCTGACGCACCTTGCTTTCCGGCGCTCTCATAAAAAGCAAGGAAGACCGTACCTGCAATTGGGTCCCCCCGGACCGTGGGCGTCCCTCATTGGGTTAGGAGGCGTACTGGCGGTCTTAGCATCAACCTGGTGGGTCCCAGGGTTTCGCATTACTTTGCAAGCTGGCGCACCCTGGCTGGCTTTCATCACGGTGTGCTACTTTGTTTGGAGAAGAGCCTTGTCCGGCAACCCAGGCGCAGGAGAAGTGCACGATGGATGAGCTTTTGAAGTGGCGCGCGGAGTTTCCGATTTTAGGCCGCTCCACTTACATGATCAGCAATTCGCTGGGCGCGATGCCGCGTGGCGTCTACGACGGCTTGCACTCCTACGCCGATTCCTGGGCGGAACGCGGAGTGCGCGCCTGGGAAGAGGGTTGGTGGGAAATGGCCGTGGGCGTGGGGGATCAGATCGCGCCGCTGATCGGAGCGGGCCCTGGCGAGATTTCCCTGCACCAGAATGTGACACTGACTCAAGCGGTGATTTCGTCCTGCTTCGATTTTCGCGGGCCGCGCAACAAAGTCGTGATGGTCGAGCTCGAGTTTCCTTCGATTCAGTATTTCTACCACGAGCAGCGGCGGCTCGGCGCGCGTGTGGAAGTCATTCCGACTCCGGATCACATTCGCATTGATCTGGACAAGCTGCTCGCGGCCATCGACGAAACGACGCTGCTTGTGCCGATTTCACAGGTGCTTTTCCGCAGTTCCTGTATCGTCGATGCGCGAGCCATTATTGAGAAGGCCCACCGCGTTGGCGCGCACGTGATACTCGATGTATTTCAGGCCGCGGGAACAATTCCTCTCAACGTGCGCGAGTTAGGTGCTGATTTTGCTGTGGGTGGAGTCCTTAAATGGCTCTGCGGCGGCCCGGGTGTCGCCTACCTTTATGTCCGTGAAGACTTGCGCGCCAAGCTTCGCCCTGCCCTCACGGGTTGGAGCGCGCACCAGCGGCCGTTTGCCTTCGAAACTGGGGCCATTGACCCACGGGAAGACTCCTACCGCTATCTGAACGGCACGCCCCACATTCCCGCTCTCTATGCATGCCAGCCTGGCCTCCAGATTCTCAATAAGGTTGGCATCGCGGCGACACGCGAAAAATCCATGCGCATGACCGCGCGTCTCATCGAAGGCGCCCGGGCTCGCGGTTGGCGCGTGAACACGCCGGAAAACCCGGTGGAGCGAGCGGGCACTGTCTCGATGGAATGTCCGCATGCCTACGAGGTGTGCCGGGAACTCCTCGCCCGGGACATCCTTGTCGACTACCGGCCCAAGGCCGGTGTGCGCGTTTCGCCCCACTTCTACAATCGAGATGAGGAATGCGATTTTACCCTCGCGCAGATGGAAGAAATTCTGAAGACGGCTGCATGGGAAAAGCATGCCGCGGCGGTTACACATGCCTGAGAAAAATGATTTCGCGGTAAGACGCCAGGAAATGATCGAAAAACAGCTGCGCCGTCGCGGTGTCACGGATGTCGCCGTGCTTGCTGCCATGGCGGCGGTGCCACGGCACGAATTTGTGCCGGAGGAACTTCGTTCGAATGCGTATGAGGACGTGCCTTTGCCCATCGGCGGCGGTCAAACGATCTCGCAACCGTATATCGTGGCCGCCATGACCGCAGCTTTGCATTTGCGGCCGAGCGACCGGGTTCTGGAAATTGGCACGGGCTGCGGTTATCAGGCCGCTGTGCTCGCCTGTTTGACGAAGGAAGTCTTTACGATCGAGCGGCGGGCGGAACTGGCCTCCAGCGCCTCCGCCAGGCTTGCTCGATTTGGATATGCAAACGCGCACGTGCATTGCGGCGACGGCACGCTGGGACTGCCTGAATTTGCGCCTTTCGATGCAATCCTCGTCGCCGCGGCCGCCCCTGACGTTCCGAAGCCCCTACTTACCCAACTTGCCGAAGGCGGCCGGATGATTCTTCCCGTGGGAGATACGGAACATCAGGAATTGCAGTTGATCGAAAAGCGTGGCGATACTTTTCCCACAAAGATGCTGGAAGGCTGCAGATTTGTACCGCTCGTCGGCTACCATGGCTGGCAGAAACCTTCCTGACGATGGACTCACCGGCCCCCGATCTCTCCATCATCATCCCCTCGTACAACGAGGAATTGCGCCTTCCGGCAACGCTGGAGCGAATTGAAGCCTACCTTTCGACCTCAGGGCGTAATGCGGAAGTTCTGGTGGTGGATGACGGCTCGAAGGATGGCACAGCGGTGGCGGCGGAATCCTTTCGCAGCAAGATTCCCGCGCTGCGAGTGGTTTCGAACGGCATTAACCGAGGAAAAGGTTACAGTGTTCGACACGGCATGCAGGAAGCTCGCGGACGCATCGCGCTTTTCACGGACGCGGACCTCTCCGCACCGATCGAAGAAGCCGGAAAACTCATTGACGCCTTGGAAGCCTATGATGTGGCGATTGGCTCCCGCGCCTTGGACCGGAGTTTGATCACCGTGCATGAGTCTCGGTTCCGCGAATTCGCAGGAATCATTTTCAATAAAATTGTACGGATCATCTTGTGGCTGCCGTTCGTCGATACCCAGTGTGGGTTTAAGGCGTTCAAGCGTGAACGGTGTGGCATCATCTTTGAGCAGCAGACCATTGAGCGATTTGGATTCGACCCTGAATTGCTGTACCTGGCGCGGCACCATGGGTTGAAAGTGGTCGAAATTCCCGTGCGCTGGGGGCATTCGCCGGCCACCAAAGTGAGCATGCTGCACGACAGCATTCAGATGTTTATTGATGTGTTCACGATCCGGTGGAATGCGCTGAAGGGCCGCTATCCGCGCAAAGCGTGATTTGCCCCCCCCGCCTACTTTGCACCGCAAAGTACTTGACAACAACGGATTCGGGTGCTAGCTTCTTGCTATGGCGACTTCAGGTCCGCTTCGCTCTCCGCAACGCGAGCCCATCCCCATCGACGCTCGCGCCGCCGACCATCTCCGCTACATCCGTGAAACCATGGAGAGTGCCGCTGAATTTACCGCCGTGCCCGGCTGGGGCGGCGTCGCCATGGGGGTTACTGCACTGGTCGCCGCATTTGCGGCATCACGGCAAACTACGCCTCGCGCCTGGCTGGCCGTCTGGCTGATTGAAGCCTTTGTGGCTGTGGCCATTGCGGCGCCCGCTGCGGCCACCAAAGCCCATCGCGCCAACTCAGCGCTTTTCTCCGGCCCCGGTCGCAAATTCGTTCTCAGCTTTGCGCCGCCGATCGTCGTGGGCGGACTTTTGACCTTTGCTCTCTATTACGCCGGCGTCCTAGCCGCCCTGCCAGGAGTTTGGCTCTTGCTGTATGGGACCGCCATCGTTACGGGTGGTGCGTTTTCGGTGCGTATTGTACCGGTGATGGGTTTGTGCTTAATCTTGCTGGGCAGTGCTGCGCTCTTCACGCCGGCAGCCTGGGGAGATGCCTTCATGGCTGCGGGATTCGGGGTCGTGCAGATCGGCTTCGGCTGGTGGATTGCCAAGCATCATGGAGGCTAGCAGGAAATCGCATGGCTAAGTCGTCTACAGCGCATCAAGAACGTGTGCAGCGGTCCCGTGAGCGCGGTTCCTCTCTGGAAACCATTCGCAATCCCGCGCGGGAAGCCGTGCCGACTGATCTCGACCGGCTGATTCACGAGCACATCCGATTGGGGATTGTCAGCGCGCTGGCCGTGAACCGTTCGCTGACTTTCAATGAGCTGAAAGCTCTGCTGAAAACCACCGACGGCAACTTGAGCGTTCACGCGCGCAAACTGGAAGAGGCTAACTACATCGTTTGCACAAAATCTTTCGACGGACGCTTGCCTAAGACGGAGTATCGCCTGGTAGCAGCGGGCCGGAAAGCGCTGGAACGCTACCTGAATCACATGGAGGCGCTGATTCGCGCGACTCGCGAAGGATAAGCGCAAAAAAAATTAGCTGTTCACTTTGTACGGCAGAGTAGTTTATGAAGCTTCCTCCGGCGGCGGAGAAAGAAATGCTCATGCATCCTCTGACAGTAAGACAAATTCCCACAGTGGCACAGGCCATCGTGCAGGCTCCGCGTCTCCACGTCGCCATCATCTCTGACGGCAATGGCCGCTGGGCCACTTCGCGGGGTTTGCCGCGCTCGGCCGGGCATCGCGCTGGAGCAGAATCCGCCCGGCGCATCATCGAGGCCGCACCCCGCGTCGGCATTCACACGTTGACGCTCTTCGCGCTCTCCTCCGCGAATTGGAAGCGCCCCGCTGCTGAGGTCCACGTGATCCTGCGACTGCTTCACGAATACCTTCTGACGGAAACGACTCACTGCATCGATGAAGGCGTGCGGCTCAGCATCATTGGACGAAGGGATCGTTTGCCTGCAACGCTGCGCCAAGCCATCACCGATTCGGAAGCGGCCACTGCGAGAGGCACGCGCCTGCACCTGCGGCTCGCCGTGGATTATTCCGCACGCGAAGCCATCTATCACGCAGCTTGCCGCTTCTACAAAGTCACCGAGCTTTCCCCCGAGTCCTTCAGCACCGTGCTCGCGGAAGTCCACCGCGGGGGCTCCACGGAAGTCGATTTGCTGATTCGAACGGGCGGGGAACAGAGGATTTCCGATTTTCTCTTGTGGGAATGCGCTTTCGCGGAATTTGTTTTCTTGCAAAAACGCTGGCCGGACTTTACTGCCGCCGATCTGGAAGCAGCTGTGAACGAGTTCAGCCAGCGCGAGCGCACTCGGGGCGCCCTGCCCGACGCCATCGCCGGATAGTCCAGTTTAAATTAGTCTAGACTAGACTAATTACACAGGAGTAATAATCATGTCTGAATTCACACCGCACTTTGCCCCGGTCGTCGTGCTTTTTTTCCTTGGCACTCTTCTCACTGTCGGCATCTGTTTTCTTGTTTTGCTCTACGCCGCCGTCCGCCGGTCGGCATTTTGCGCCAAACTCGGCGGTGGAGCAATGCTTGCGATTGCCGCCGTGTATTTCCTCCTCCTGACCGGCGTTTCCTTCGCGAGCAGTGAAGAGGTCTTGCCTGCCGGCGGCTGGAAGTATTTTTGCGAGCTCGACTGCCACATCGCTTACTCTCTGGTTGGCACGCAAACAGCATCGGCGCTGGGTCCAGAGATGCAGCAAGTCACCGCGCATGGAGAATTTGTGGTGGTCCGCGTGAAATCTTGGTTTGATGAGCGCACCATCTCCGCCCACCGCGGGAACGGGCCGCTCACGCCGAACGCCCGTAAAGTTCTCTTGGTCGACGACGCTGGACAAAGCTTCTCGCCTTCTCCAGAAGGTCAAACTCTTGCCCGTCTCACCAACAATTCCACGCCGCTCACACATCCCCTCCGGCCAGGCGAATCCTACCTGACAAACTTCGTCTTCGATGTCCCAAGAGATGCTCACAATCTCCGGCTATTGATTACCGAAGATGACCCCGAGACCCAGTTGGTCATCGGCCACGAAAACAGCCTCCTGCATAAGAAGATCTACTTGGCAGTCGATTCCGCACCAATGCCGGCCAACACATCTCGCTAAGCTACTCAGAATAAGTAGTTTGCAGGAACACTTCGCGCCAGTTCGTACTCCTGACATTCCGCCCTTCTCCGTCGTCTATACCTCAGGAGCCAGGGAATGGGAACTATGGGACTTGCGCTGCCTTGGAAGGCTAGAATCTCTTCCACGCTGCGCGAACGAGGGACGCGAGTGGAACCTTCCGAGCACATTGCCGGCGGCCCCAGTCCGGCCGCCGTGGACGCCACAAGCGAGGATGCCGCGCTGGCAGCTGCCTGCCGCTCCGGCGATCTGCGCGCTTACGAGCGTCTCTACGCGGTACATGGCGCGCGCATGAAGAACTTGGCGCGGAATGTTCTTGGCAATCCCGTCGACGCTGAAGATGCGGTACAGGAAACGTTTCTGAAAGTGCAACGCAGCATCGCCAGCTTTCGCGGCCAATCGAGTTTTGTCACCTGGACGTACCGGATCCTGATTAACACCTGCTACGACGCGCGGCGCAGCCGGATGCGGAAAAAAGAAGTCGCTAACGACGATTCCGAGGAAACGCCGCGTCTGGAGCCCCGCGCGCCGGGAGCGCACCCCACATTGCGCATGGCTCTGGAGCGCGCGCTTGAGAAGCTGACTCGACACCAGCGTGACGTCTTTCTTTTGTACGAGGTTGAAGGTTTTCGCCATGCGGAGATTGCCGGAATGCTGGAGATGACCGAGACAGCCTCGAAGAACACACTTTTCCAGGCGAAAAAGAACCTCCGCCAAATGCTGGAACCGCCGCGCAGTAGCGCCGCGGAAACACGGTGAACGACAATGAATGTTACCTGTAGCGATCGAGATCGGATTTTTGAAGACGGGACGCCCGTTGAATGGGCGGCTCTGGAAACGCATTCCGTTTCCTGCCCGGTGTGCGCGGAAGAGGTTCGCGCCTGGAAGTCGCTAAGCGTCGTGGCGAAAGAATTGCGCGACTACTCGGACAGTCCGTCGTTTTGGCCACGAATCGAGCGCGCACTCGCCGCAGAGGCGGCACGAAATTCACAACGCGCCGGGCGCAAGAGGTGGTTTTCGTTCCTGCCAAGCATTTCGCCCCTGTGGCAGACGGCTCTAGCAGGTGCTCTCGTTCTGGCGCTGACGATTTCCGGCGGCTGGATTTATTTTCACCAGCACTTGGACCAAGGGCAGAACGACAAATCGCTGCTGCAAAGCAGCGCATTGAAAGAAGTGGAGAGCGCGGAAACGGCGTACGAGCGCGCAATCGATAAGCTCGATGCAGAGACCAAGCCTCAGCTAGAGAACCCCGCGACGCCACTGCTTGCCAACTATCACGAAAAATTGCTAGTGCTGGATAGCGCCATCTCTGATCTGCGCGCACAGGCGGGATTGAATCCATCGAATACACAACTACGCTACCAGTTGCTGGCCATGTATCAGGAAAAGCAGCACACGCTGGAGGAAGTTTTGGAGGCTAGACAGCAATGATTCGCAATTCATCTAATTTCGGGAGAGGGCTGGTGCGTCTCGCAGCGGTGGCGGGACTGCTCTCAACAGCGCTGCTGCTCACGCCCACACCAGCGCCTGCTGCAAACGCCGGCCAGGAACAAGTGTCCCGAGATTTTCATCAAACGCTAACGCTCGGGCCGGGCCAGTCCGTGCGCGTCGAGCACAAGTTCGGGAGCGTCAACCTGCACGGCGAGCCCGGGCGGGAGGTGAAGATTTCCGCCACCATCCGCGCCCAAGCCAGTTCGCATGAGGAAGCGGAATCTTTCGCGCAAAAAGTTAAAATCGAAGTACAACAAACGAGTGAAGGCGTGCGCATCAAGACCATTTATCCCGACGAAGAGAAAGGCTGGTTTCATTCCAGCAAGCACTCCTCGTGGTCCGTCAGTTATGACATTGGGATGCCGTCCGACGCGCCGGTTACCGTGCGAAACAGTTTCGGGAGTGTTGAGGTTGCGGGCGTTCACGGAGCCGCGGATATCGAGAATGGTTACGGGACGCTTACCGTCCGCGATGCAGGCACGGGGCGCTGGACCAACGCGTTCGGCAGCATTGAGCTCAATGGGGCTGCTGGCAATGTCTCCGTCAGCGACAACAACGGCTCGGTGCAAGTGTCAGACGTGAAGGGCACGCTAGAGGTACGGAATCGATTCGGAAGCATCATCACACGAAATATTCAGGGTGGGGCGTCCATCACGGGCGGCAACGGCACGGTTACGCTGACAGATGCGGCTTCCGCAAATGTCACCACTTCGTTCGGCGGCGTTGATGCTCGGAATATCCATGGTGATCTGTCGGTCCGCGACAACAACGGTAACGTCGAAATCTCGAGTATCGGTGGCGCTGCCGATGTCACCAGCAGCTTTGGCAACGTTACCTTTGCCGATGTGCGCGGCCGCGTGAACTGCACTACGAATAACGGCCGGGTGAAAGGCAGTTCAGCAACAGGCAGTTCGGTGACCATTCGCGATTCCTTCGGCAACATCGAACTCGACAACATAAGTGGGGCGCTAGACGCGGAAACTTCCAATGGAAAAATCTCGGTGCGTGACGCACGCGGGAGCGTCACGCTGAAGTCTTCCTTTGGAGCCATCGAAGCCACGAACATCCCTAAGGGAATTCGCGCTAGTACGGGAAACGGGAGCGTCACGCTCACGGACATCGGCGGAGAAACCTTTGCCAAGACCAGTTTTGGAAGCGTGTCGACCGAACGAATTGGCGGCAATCTGACGGTGGAGAACACCAATGGCTCGGTCACAGCAAGAAACGTAAAAGGAGATGCCGGCGTGAAGACATCATTTGCCGGTGTTACGTTGGATGCGATTGGGGGACGGGTTACGGTGGACAATCAGAACGGAGCGATCTCTGTAACTGCAGTGCGGCCGGCCAGCGGCTGCCGCGACATTTCGCTGAAGACCTCGTTCTCGTCCATCCGCGTGCGCATTCCGGAAGGTTTGGGATATAACCTCACGGCAAGAACTTCATTCGGCCGGATTACCTCGGAATTGCCGGTCACTTCGACGGGCAGCATCGGTGGCGATTCACTGAACGGCACCATCGGTTCGGGAGGCTGCCAGCTTCAACTGACGGATTCTAACGGAAGCATCGAGATTGCCAAAGCTCCCTAATGGAGCGCTTCATCACTTTGCGTTTTGCCGCGCGCGAGCCATGGCAAAGGCTTTCTTCACGACTCGCGTGGCAGTCTCGGTCAGATGAAATCGGGCAAGTTCGGCTTCGCACGCGAAGGCGACATCGGTGACATCACTGCCCGCGCGCGGTTCGCCCCTTAAACGTTCGCAGAGATAATCCGCGATGACGAAATGGAATCGAGGCCTTCCTTGCACCTCGGCACCGCGCGATCCATCTCCCAGGAAAATTCGGTCGAATACCTCGATCAGATCCAGTACGCGAACCTCAACTCCCGTTTCTTCCAACAATTCCCGGGCGACTCCTTCCTGCAAACTCTCGCCAAGCTCCAGAGTTCCTCCAGGGATGGACCATTCTCCGAGCAATGGCTCGCTGCCGCGTCGAATCAGCAGCGTGCGGCCCTGGTCGATAATCACGCCCCCTACGCCAACTACCGGCCGTTCGGGGTATTCTCTGGAAGAAGCCATTCGAATGATCCTTATGCCCACGGTACAATGGCGTTCAAAGCAGCACCGCCATGCAGGGGAGTTGACTTCGTACGCTGCGGTATATAATACGCTGCACAGTGGTGGGGACGGGCCTCGTACCCCCACTTTGAAAAAACTGTTCGGAGGGTGGAGCCGTGATCCGTTGCCCTGAATGTTCCGCCGAAATCGATGTCGATGAAGACGAAGTCGAAGAAGGCGAAATCCTGAGTTGTCCGGAGTGCGAATCGGAGCTGGAAGTGTCGCAAACGCATCCGGTCCACCTGAATCTCATCGCCGATGATTCGGACGAAGAAGACGATGAGGAAGAAGAGGAAAAGACCGGGGAAAATGGCGACCTCATCGACGATGACGATGATGAGGAAGACGAAGAAGAAGACGAGGAGTAGCAGGCACGATCTGTGTCGCCTGGCATCCTCCTGTGCTCTCGACAACATCTAAACAAGCAATGAGCAATTCCATGCACCGTCCGCGGTGGAGAGTGATTCTCTGGACGGCAGGGCTTGTGCTTTTTTCTTCTACGGTGCCGGCAAGGCCACAAGAACCCCCTCCACCAACTGCTCCTGCTCCCACTGCGCCAACATCCCCGCCGGGCAAACCTGGCAAGACAAAGTACAGCCACGCAAATGATTATTTGATTCGAGGAACTGTCTTTACTGAGAAAGCCCTCTCGTTCCCGGGAGTGCAACTCCGCATTCGGAAGGTGGGAGAGAAGAAGTTTCGCTGGGAGAGCTACACGAATTCGCGCGGTGAATTTGCGGTGCGTGTGCCTCAGGGCTCAGACTATGAGATGGTCGTCCGCGTTAAGGGTTACGTAGAACAAACGCGCACCATTGATGCGAAGAGCGGCGCGAACGAGGAAAGCGTGGTATTCCGAATGGAGCTGATTTCAGGGGGCAAGAGATGAGAGTGGGACGGCGCATCTCGGGTGTGTTGGTGATTCTTGCGCTCTGTGCCGCAGTTGGCGGAGCCCAAGACAAGAAACACGAAGCGCAACTACGCACGGTGCACGGCGTGGTGGAAGACAAGTCCGATAGCCCAATTTCCGGCAGTGTCGTTTTTCTTAAGAATCTGCGAACCAATTCGGTTCGCAGCAGTTATACCGATGACACGGGGAGCTATCGTTTTAGCGGCCTGGATCCCAACGCCGATTACGAACTGCACGCGGAAAAAGAAGGCGCCAAATCAACTACCCGCACGGTCTCCAGCTTCGACAGTCGGAAAGAAATCGTTCTAAATCTCAAAATCGACAAGAAAAAGAGCTAATTCCAATACCCTCCCAGCGGCCTGGCCACCCTTACAAACTATCCAAAATTCCTTGCGACCTGCGGGAACTACCAGGAGTGCACATAGGAATAAAGGCTAGCGGGGAGCATCCAGGTAAAACCCTTTCTTCGTTTGGCGAATCTAAGTTGGGACCTCACATTATGGAAACGGCGGCATCCCTTTTGCTTCGGAATGGCACGTCAGCCGGGAGATAATCAGAGTTGGCCATGAACAGACAAAATGGGATAAACCGTCGTATTGCACTTTCACTCGTGATTGCATTGATGTTTGCCATTGCGCCTGCGCTGGCGCAGCAGCAAGAACCTCAGCAACCCGCCCCCGCCACTTCCGAGCCAAAGTCCACGGATGCGAAAGACAGCAAAGACGCTAAGGACAAGGACAAACAGGAAGGGACGGTTGGGAAGAGCAAGCTTGAGAAAGAAACAGGAACGGTGAACGATCGTATCTTCGAGGTTCTGCCGAACTATGGGACCGTGGAAAACGCCAAAGATCTTCCGCCGCTGACATCCGGGCAGAAATTCAGGCTGGCGACCGCAGGCGTTTTCGATTGGGCAGCGTTTCCATTCAACGGCGTTCTCTCTGGGATTGCCCAGGCAAAGAATGACCCAAAGGAGTGGGGACAAGGTTGGGGAGCCTACGGAAAACGCTATGGTGCCTCCTTTGCGGACAATAGCATTGGCACCTACATGACTACGGCGATCTTCCCGAGCCTGCTGCACGAAGATCCGCGCTACTACCAATTGGGAAAAGGAAGTTTTGCGCACCGCGCATACCATGGCGTTAACCGGCTTTTTGTCACTCGGACGGATTCGGGGCACGATCGCTTCAATTACTCAGAATCGATCGGAAATGCCGCAGCGGCCGCGATCTCCAATATTTACCATGTGCCGGCAGACAGGACTGCTCCCCGAAACGCCACCACCTTTGCTTTCCTGATTTTGTACGATGGCTTGTCCAACGAATTGAAGGAATTCTGGCCGGATATCCGCCGAAAAGTGTTCCATAAGAATACTCCCTAAGCGCGTCGTTCTTAGAATATAGGAATGTCTTATGCCAGCGTGGGAGCCAGGACCTGGACGGCCCGGGGCACTAACTCAATCTCCACCGGCGTTGTGCCCAGGATTTCGCCATCTCCGTGGAACACGGTAGGTTTCTTGGAAGTCAGTCGCACCTTACGAACCTGCCAGCGCTTTACTCTAGAAGTTCGAAGTTCACCGCTAGCTATCAGCCGCGGCAGTAGCCGCAGTACTTGAATCGGCCCGATATCTTCGATGAGGACTACGTGGATCCATCCATCGTCAACGGTCGCCCCTGGTGCCAGTTTCAGACCGGCACCATAAGTAGGGGAATTCAGCACGGCTGTCACAAGTGCTTTGGCTTCTCGTGGAATGAGATCGCTACCGGGAAATTCAATACGGACTTCCAAAGGGCCGAATCCTGCCAGCGCGCGCAAAGCAGATGCGATGTACCGAGATCGCCCTGGAAAATGACGGAAAACGCCGCTCGCGTAGCGCGCGGCCTCTGCATCTAGCCCAATGCCTCCGCCACCTGCGAACAAACGAGTTCGCCCCTCGGCCGTGCGCACTCTAACGAGATCTACATAACGCGAACTGCCTCGCAGGATGCACTCGGTTGCTTTCACGGGATCTTCCGGCAACCCCAGGGCAGCGGCAAAATCATTTCCTCCCCCGAACGGGAGGACGCCCAAGAGCACTTCAGCCCCGAACGCGGCATTTGCGAGCGCCTGAAACGTTCCGTCTCCACCCATCGCAAAAAATGTCTGGCGACCCTGCGAAATAGCATGCTGTGCTGCGGACTCGAGCTCCGCCGCGCTATTCGTGGGTACAAACTGCGCTTGTACCCGGGACAACTCGAAGAGCCTCTGAATTTGGGCAAGATGGCGACGCGCTCGACCCCCGCCGGCCATGGAGTTGACAAAAACGGTGACCGCAGAATCACGCAGGATGCTGGAAACTTCCCCGCGATCAATCATCCTTCTGCTCCTCAGCTCCAGCAGATCCTTTCCTGCAAGCTGCTTCCAAGTGCCCTTATGGAGTCGTCATCCGGTTTTGAGCGAGTGGAGCATACCACCTCGGAATCAGGCCAAGGGCAGGTTGACGCAAGAGCAACATAAGACTATTTTGTAAAACACTGACGGGGGTACTCATGAGTAGTTTCGTTGCGGGATTGGTAACGGGCTGCCTGATTGGAATAGTTGCTACTCTCTTGGTGCTGATGATTATCGCTGGTGCAAAAGGAACCGAGAGCGCTTCGGCGGTTCAGGTTCCCAACCGAAAGGTCTTTCTGGCGGCCTTGGCGCTGCTTGCTGCCTGCGCCGTTTGTTACACGTTCAACCTGGAGAAGAGCGCTCTGCTTGCGCTATTACTCTCGGTCTTGCTACTCGCAAAACTCGGAGGCTCCAAGAGAGGAATCGTAGCAGCCGGCATTGCGGCGGTGATGCTTGCCTGGTTCTTGCCGCCGAACGGTTCACTGTCTGTTATCGGCTTGGATAATCGGTTGGCGCTGGCTCTCTTCGTTTTGGGGACAGTTGTAGGAAGTATCGTGATGGACGGAAATCGGTGGCTCAAGCGGTGGGTCACGACCTCAGACCCGGATCGCTGAAAACCCCGAAGATTGGTGCCGGCGGGGGGAATCGAACCCACGGCCTAGGGATTATGAGACCCTCGCTCTACCACTGAGCTACGCCGGCGTTAAGGCAATTCTTAATGCTACGGACTCGCGTGCGAGCGTGTCAAGGAATTGTACTTGGCTGTCCAGTCCCATCGATAACCAAGACAGTGACGAGGGGCCGATCCAGTCAGGTCGTGCTTGCTGGTTTGGAGTAAGAACGGAACTCCTCGACCACTCCTCACATTAGATTCAGGATAAAGGACCTACGAATCGGAGACTAGCTGGTCCTATAAGACTTAGTACTACCGTACCGTTGACCCGTACAGGCCCAAATCCTATGCTACTCGGGATCGGACACTGTCCCACCTATCAAGGTAGGCGAAAGCTTATCGAAACGATGGGACGGGAGGGTGTGTACCGATTCGGAACAGGCTCATAGCCTGAGCTACTTGACATTGGTGTCCTAAGAGTTAAACTGCCACCGGGGCTGTTTCATCCCTCGGAGGCACAATGTCACGTAGACTCACGGTTGTTTTGCTCACCATGCTGGTATTGGTTGGGGCAATGAGCCTGAAGACGGTGGTCGTCACTCATAGTGATGGCTCCGTGGTCATGGCAAACGGCGGCGCACCACCACCGCCAACGCCTTGGCAGAATGGTGGCGCACCACCGCCGCCAACGCCCTGGAAGTAACGGCGTGGGATCCGCAGAGCTAGACTGAGCAACGCTGCGGGACTGGCCAGGGCGTAAGGTAGGTATAGCGTGCCTGGTCCATTTCAATACTGTGTATGGTTCCTCTGTACCCTCCTCGAAGTAAGCGTGGTAGTGTGCTCGATCGCTAAAGGTTCTTTTCGGCGCTATCTTTCCCTGAATGTCTACATGTTCGCAGCTTGCTTCGTCAACATCGCTCGTTTCAAGATTCTCCTCACCTACGGTTATCTTTCGCCTGAATATGGCTATTTCTACTACTACTCGGATTTGCTGCTGACCATCGGCCTCTATTGCGCCTTAATGGGACTGTACTCCCGCGTCTTTGAAGAAATGGGTGCTGGGCAGTACGTGCGCCTGGGTGCGGTACTCCTGCTTCTTGGAACTGCTGGATTTTCGTTCGCGATCGTCCAACAGTCTTCCAGCCGCCTGCTGGGCCATTTCGTTTTGGACAGCCGCGCCATGGGCCACTTGGTTTTGGAGGCCTCGCAAAACCTCTATTTTGTCGGCCTTGTCCTTACCTACGTTCTGTGGGGCGCCATGCTTAAACTGCGGGAAACACGTACTCGCCTGATTCAGTTGGTTCTCGCCCTGGGCCTCTATTTCAGCGTGTTTGCAGCCAGCTACGCGTTTCGCAATCTCTCGACTGGCATGAGAAATGACATTTGGCCGTATTTCATCCCGATCTCCGGTTGTCTCCTGCCCCTGGCCTGGGCCTACGCTTTTTGGCGCATCCCAGAAGACGCACGACTCGTGCCTTCTCGGCTTGCCGTGGTGCCCCGATGATGGCCGGCGTCATTTTCATTTTCTCCGCAGCGGCATTGCTGCAGTTTTTCATCTCCTACTGCCGCTCGCTGATCGCTGCTTCCTCGAAGCAGGCTCTCTCTGCCGAAGTAAAGGACGTTACCGGTATCCAGAGGCTCGCTTCTGGTGATGATTTCAAACGCGTCATGCAGCTCTTGCAGCTCTGCCCGGAGCGCCCGGAAGATCGTAACAGCGTTCAGGCCATCGGAGCCTATTTCAGCTTTCTGAATTTTCTGCGCTCCACGGTTGCCCGGTTTATTCCCTCCATGCAGGACTGGACGGAATCAGAACGCGGACACTGCGCCTATTTTGCGGCCGTCGCCCTGGAGCGGCGCATCTCCTTCAGCCGCGACATGCTCGCCCAACAGATGGACGCCTGAGGCTTCCTCCCAGGCTTCGTTTCCACAGACCACCTACTACCTCTTTCGTTACACTCGCTCTTGTATGGCCGATTGAGATTTCAGTGGCGTGCTATGCTGTGAAGGTTCCCTCCTCACCGGAGTGGATGCGTCCGCAGCGCAAAACTCAACGGTGACAAAAACATGCTCGCAGTGTGGCGCAGTATTGCCGTCAAGCGTACGCGCCTGTAATTTTTGTGATTCTTCTTTTTCGGTCGGTCCTTCCGCCTGGGAAGACTCCTCGGATGTTTCGACGAAGAGTCTTTCGAACCACGCGGATCCTGGTTCGGCCGGAAGCGATCACTCCAGTGAACACCTTTCCGTTGCCCATCACGCAGAGCAGGACGCAGCGTGGCGCGGCGAACTGGCTCAACGCCTCGATGCGTATCGAAACCGACGGCGCAAACTTGCGCCAAATACGGCTCAATCTCGGTTTCGCTTTGAGGAGCCCGCCGACATGCAGCCGCCGCAAGCTCCGGTAGCCATTGCGGACACTCCGGCACCGGTAGAGGATGATTTCTCCTTTACCATCGCCATTGGGCGCCCTTCAAAGAAGCGTGTTTTTGAAGAATCGCGAATGGTGATTGATGTCTCTCTCTCGCCGGACGCGGAATCGAACCCGCAGAAGCACGTTGTCGAAGACGAACGGAAGTCTCAGCCCGGACTTCACCCAGTGGCTTCCATTGACGATCGGCGCCTCGCGGCGCTGGGCGATTTCTGCTGCCTGTTGTTCGCGTATGGCGGCTTCCTGATGCTCTTCGGCTCGCTCGGAGGGCAATTTACACTCAGTAAGCTCAACGCCGCCGTTTATACAACGACTTTTGCGATTGTCTATTTGCAATACTTCGCACTATTCACCGTTTTCGGCGGAACGACGCCGGGCATGATGATGCGAGGTTTGCAGGTGGTCAGTTTTTCGGGTGAGCCGCCCACCCCCAGACAAATGCTCCTGCGCAGCGCGGGGTACATTCTGTCCGCGGGGACGTTCTTCCTCGGCTTTCTGTGGGCCATGTGGGACGAAGATGAGCTCACTTGGCACGACCGGCTCTCTCGCACCCATCTGAGTACGGCACAAACTTTTGCCGACCTTGAGAATTCAAGCGTGGCGCACAGCCAGTAGTTTTTCTTAAATTCAGCGCGGCCACTTTTCCCAGGTGAGTGTTACATTGTGCGGCATACACGGGCGATGCGGAGTATCGCTTCGAGACTCCGTTCGACATCCGTCTCCGTCGTCGCCCAGGAAGACACGCTGATCCGCATCGCGGTTTTTCCTTGCCAAACCGTTCCGCCGCACCAGCAGGTTCCGTCCTCCTGGACGCGCCGGATCACTTCTCGGGTCACTTCGGGCCGGCCAAAGGACACCAGCACCTGGTTGATCACTACATCGTTTAGAACGTCGAATCCACCGTTTCGCAGCGCCTCGGCAAATTGCTGCGCGCGAGCGCATGTCCGTTCAATCAGCTCGCACAACCCGGACCTTCCTAGCGATTTCAGAGCCGCCCACAACTCCACGCCCCGCGCCCGCCTGGACGATTCCGGGGTGTGGTACATCGGTTCACGGTGTGAACCAGGTTCGAGATACGCCGCTGTTATACCCATCGCCGCCCGTAGGGCGTCGCCATTTTTAGTCAGCACTAAGCCGCTGTCATAGCCTACATTGGGCCATTTATGCGCGTCTGTAGCCCACGAATCAGCCTTCTCATATCCGCGAGTCAAACGGTCGTATTTCGGCGAGATCCGGGCCCACAATCCGAACGCGCCGTCCACATGCACCCACGCGCCCTGTTCTCTAGCTGCTTGACAGACCTCCCACGCCGGGTCGAACGCTCCTGTGTTGACGTTTCCCGCCTGGATGCAAACAATAGTTTGCTTCGAGAGGCGAGGCAATTTATCGGCGCGCATTCGTCCCTGGTCATCTGCGTCCACAATGGTTACACGCTTCCTGCCAAATCCGGCCAGACTTAACGCCTTCAGAATAGACACGTGCACTTCCGCACCAACAACTACTTCGATGGGTGGCGCCCCGAACATACCGTTAGCCGTGACATCCCATCCCATGTGCGCCAAGAGCGCCTGACGCGCCGCCACGAGCGCGGTGAAATTTGCCATGGTGGCGCAAGTAACCAGGCCTCCTGCACATTCCGGGGGTAATCGGAGTGCTTCACAAACCCACTGGAGGACGATCTCTTCCAATTCCGCCGCGATGGGAGACATTACCCGCAATGCCGCATTTTGGTTCCATGCCGCCGCTAGCCAATTCGCTGCCATCGCCGCTGGAAGCATTCCCCCATTCACGAAGCCAAAGTAGCGTCCACCCGTGGTCGCCACTGTGGCTCCAGAGCCGACTTGATCGAGTCTCTCAATTACGTCGGAGGGATTACATGGAGAAGCGGGAAAAGCTTCCTTGAGCGCCCCGAGGGCAGCCAGCGAGGGTTCGGATGGACTTACTCTCCGGTCATGAATGCTGGAGACGTAGTTTCGCGCCTTCTCCGCAGCAAGCTTCAGAACCTCGTCGCTCGGTAATGGCTTTGGCGGTCGCGTGTCGTTTGACATTCGGCTGTTCCTCTCTGCGGTGATCGCGTTTCTAGGCTCGCGAACACACCTATAGACGACGAGCGTTCTTGTTCGCCTACAGGTGCACCCTATGGAGTTTTCGATGGAATGAAAGAGCCGAATTGTCCGCTTACTTCTTCACAACCGCTTCATCCGAAGCGATCTTCCCATCGCGGATGAAGATGATGCGGTGGGCGTGCTGGGCAATGTCGTTCTCATGGGTCACGAGAATGATGGTGTTACCCTGCCCGTGCAGGTTTGCGAAGAGCGCCATGATTTCTTCGCCCGTTTTGGAATCGAGGTTTCCGGTGGGCTCGTCCGCCAGCACAATTGATGGAGTATTGACAAGCGCTCTCGCAATCGCGACGCGCTGTCTCTGTCCGCCGGACAACTCATTCGGCTTATGGTGCATGCGGTCGACCAGGTCCACGCGTTCGAGCGCCTTCTTTGCTTTTTCAATGCGCTCTTCGGAGGGTGTCCCGTTGTAGATCAGCGGCAATTCGACGTTGTGGAGAGCCGTTGCGCGCGGCAAGAGGTTGAACGTCTGAAACACGAAGCCAATCTCTTTGTTGCGAATGTAAGCAAGCTCATCATCATCCAGATCGCTCACCAGCCGCCCCGCCAACCAGTACTTCCCAGCGCTAGGCGAGTCGAGGCAGCCGATCAGATTCATCAACGTCGACTTCCCCGATCCGGAAGGGCCCATAATAGCCACGTATTCGCCCTTACGGATTTCGACGTCGACGCCACTCAACGCGTGCACTTTCTCTGCGCCCATCTGGTAGACCTTGGTCAGCGCTTCCGTCTTGATGACTACGCCGGAGTTGACCAGGTCTTCCCGGTACGAATCTGTGGCTACAGTCTCGACAGGCATTCGAATCTCCCTCGTCCTTGGCTGTGCGTCAGCTCTGCTGATCGTCCTGTTTCTTCGGCGCGCTGTTGTCCACCTTCACCTGGGACTCCGGCTTCAAGGTGCGCAACGCCTTGTAACTGCCGACGACGATCTCGTCGCCGGCCTTCAATCCTTTGGTGATTTCGATGTCCGTCACACCGGCAATGCCGGTCTCCACGGCCAAAAACACTGCTTTATTTCCGTTGACCACAAACACGCCTTGCACCTCATCTTTTTTGGGATCGCCCGGCGCCGTAGGCGGTGGCGCGGCCAATGTCACATTGGAGCTGCCCTGTTTTTTCGCGTTCTTGGCGGCTTCTTCCAGATCCTTGCGCGTCCGCACGGCCAGCGCCTGGATGGGAATCGCCACGACGTTTTTCCGTTCCGCGGTCCTGATCTTGGCCGTGGTGGAGAGGCCGGGCCGCAGATTTTCCGGCGGATTTGCCAGCGTTACAACCACCTTGAAATCCTTCGCTTCCTGCGTGCTCGTCGTAGTCTGCGTGGTGGTGAGACCCGAACTTCGCAGCACGGCCTGTGAACCAATCTCTGTCACTTTGCCCTTGAAAATTTTCCCAGGCACCGCGTCAATCGTTACGTCGGCTTCCTGGCCCATTTTCACGTTGACGATGTCCGTTTCGTCAACCTTCACTTCCGCGGTCACCACCGACATGTCCGACAGCGTCATCAAAAAACTGCCATTTGAATTCTGGATACCGGGGACTACGTAATCGCCCACGCGCTCCGGAAGGTAGCTCACGATCCCATTGATCGGAGATGTATAGGTTGTCTTGGTCAAAATATCCTGCGTGTGGGCAAGCACCGCACGGCCTTGATTCACCTGCGAATGCGTCTGATCCAATTGGGCTTTGAGAGACTGCACGCGCGAACGCGCCGATTCCACCGTCGCCACGGCCCCGTCATAGGCTGACTTCCGTTGATCGAAATCCTGCTTGGGAATCAGCCCATCCTTGTAGAGACCTTGTCCGCGCTCATAGTCCAGCTTGGCCTTTTCCAAGTTTGCTTGTTGCGAAACCAGATCCGATTGCGCGGCCTTATAGCTGGCTTCAGCAGCCTGAACGCCGGACTCTGCCGAATTTACAGCGGCGGACTGCGCTTGAACGTCCGCATTCGCCTGCACATTCTCCTGCAGGAGCAACTTGTCACCCTTCTTGACCTTGTCGCCTTCCTTGACGAGGATCGCCGTGATTCTCCCGAATCCCTGAGCCGTCACGTTGGTATAGGTCGTCGGCTTGATTTCTCCCGAGGCCGTAACCAGCGATACCAGATTGTCTTGATTGGCCACTTTGGCCGTCTGAACTGTGACCACGCCTTTGTTGGCCTGGTTCACACTGAAGAGCACGATCCCGCCAAGCACCACCACAGCGCCCACGCCGATCGCCACTTTATGCCACGTCTTCATTCGATTCCCCTTCGTTCCACTAGGCTGCCGCCGTTCTTCCAACCTTCCGCCGCGTGTCTTGTTCCGGTAGTTCCCAAAAAGGTCCAATCCCGCGGGGACACAGATGCCCGTGCAACTGCTCCTACCCTACATACGCCCATTCGGGTCGAAATGTTTCGCGGGGAGGTTCGCTCTACTTTCGCAGTTCGGGCCTCAAAGCAGTGGACTTACCGGAACCGGCGGTTCTGCCGGCAGTGGCCGCCCCCTCAGTGGAGGTACAGTCAGCCCCTAACACCATTCTATGTTCAAAACGCCCGAAAAGAAAGAATTCCCAACCCGCTTAAGAGGGACCCTCGCCGACAGCCGACCCACTCTCCTTGGACGCAAAAAAAGGTCAAATATTACACCGGAACCAAACATTTCCGCAAAAACTGCCCCCTATTCTGGCCCTTATTTAGTGATATACTCAGGCCACTCGGCCGATTTGCTTCGGTCGATCCGTCCGCGGAGAGGTGGCAGAGCGGCTGAATGCGGCGGTTTGCTAAACCGTTGTAGGGGCCAAAACTCCTACCGGGGGTTCGAATCCCCCCCTC
>Ga0209698_10002101_pt1 | contig 22824 bp, 21 predicted proteins | sample LitLauG_LLR_2012_FD_187203 | JGI IMG/M metagenome (GOLD analysis project Ga0209698, IMG submission 187203) | Freshwater sediment microbial communities from Pennsylvania, USA - Little Laurel Run_MetaG_LLR_2012 (SPAdes) (version 2) | ecosystem: Environmental > Aquatic > Freshwater > Creek >... | reverse complement strand
CCGAGGGCGAGCGCGACGCCAAGGTCAACCAGGCGGAGGGCGACAAGCAGCGCGTGATCAAGGCGTCCGAGGCCAACAAGCAGCAGCAGATCAACGAGGCACAAGGCCAGGCAGCGGCAATCCTGGCCGTGGCAACCGCCACGGCAGAAGGATTACGCCAGGTGGGCACGGCCTTGAGCGAGCGCGGCGGCATCGAGGCCATGCAACTGCGCATCGGCGAGGAATACGTGCGCCAGTTCGGCAAACTGGCCAAGGAGAGCACGACGCTGGTGATCCCCGGCAACCTCAGCGACCTGGCGTCGGTGGTGACCATGGCAACCAGCATCGCGCGCAAGACCGGGGCCAGCTAGGCGCGTTCGTGTACCGGCAAGCATTGCTGGCGGCAGGGCTCAGTGCCCTGTTTGCCAGTGCAGGCGCCCAGGAAAATGATGGCGGCATGCCCATGCACCATCATCACATGGACGGCATGGTCATGCCGGCCGATGCACCTATGACGGGCATGTTCGGGCCGTATGCCATGACGCGCGAGTCGTCGGGAACCAGCTGGCAGCCGGACAACAGTCCCATGGAAGGCATCCACGACACCCTGGGCGCGTGGACGACGATGCTGCGCGGCATGGCGAACGTCATTCATGACCACCAGGGCGGACCGCGCGGCGATACACAGACCTTTTCCAACAGCATGCTCATGTTCATGGGCAACCGGCCGGCAGGCGACGGGGCTGCGGGGTTTCGCCTGATGGTTTCAGGCGACCCGCTCATGGGGGCACGCGGCTACCCGGAACTTTTCCAGACGGGTGAGACGGCCGATGGCGTGCACCCGCTGGTCGACCGGCAGCATCCGCACAATTTGCTGATGGAGGCCGCTGGCACTTACACCACGAATCTCGCGGCGGAAAGATCCGTTTTCATCTATGGCGGCATCGCGGGGGAGCCCGCCCTCGGGCCTCCGGTCTTCATGGACCGGCTATCGGGCATCGACAATCCCATCGCGCCCCTGAGCCATCATTGGCTGGATTCGACGCACGTTACCTACGGGGTACTCACGGCAGGCTACGTCTGGGACCGGTTCAAGATCGAAGCCTCAGGCTTCAACGGACGCGAACCGGACCAGAACCGGTACAACGTTGAATTGCGCAAGCCCGACTCGGCGTCGCTGCGCGTCTCTGCCAACCCAACCCCATACCTCGCCTTGCAGATCAGCAGGGGACGGCTGGCGAGTCCCGAACAGCTTGCGCCCAATGTTTCGGTCCGCCGGACCACGGCCTCGCTGATCTACAGCCGCAAGCTTGCGGGTGCATCTTCGCAGACCACGTTCGCCTGGGGCCGCAATGAACCGCAACCCGGTTCACCGAGCAACGCCTGGCTCGTGGAGTTTTCCGCAAACGCCGACGACAGGCACACTTTCTTTGGCCGTGGCGAGCGGGTATCAAAGGACGAGCTCTATGCGCCGGGACAAGCCTTGTACGGTCAGACATTCACCATAAACAGCATCTCGGTGGGCTACATATTCGACTTCGAGCGGCTGGCGTCCATGCGCCTGGGCGTCGGGGCAATGGCAAGCGTCTATGATTTTCCTTCCACCCTGAACGCCAGCTACGGCTCGGCGCCTTGCTCTTACCTGGTGTTCCTGCGCGCCCGGCTCTGAGCTCAGGGCAGCAAGGACTTCATCCGCGAGTACAAGGCGATCGCGCAGCGTACCAGCGTATCGATCCACACGAACACAATGCGCAGCATTAGAACCGCCAGCACATTGACCATGCAGCTGAACTTGAAGCCTTCCCAGTCATCGCGCGAATAGGCCGTGGCAAGCACGAGATTGATGGTGCCCAGCACCGCGCAGAAGAGCGCGAAGCCCCGATTGATCCAACGCCATTCCGTGCTGGAGAAGACGAAGTAGGCGCCAAAGACCGCCTTGACCGGGTAGCCCCAGCCCAGCGCGGGCGCGACCAACAGCGTGCAGGCGAGCACCCAGTACATCACGGTCGGCTTGACCAGCAGCAGCGCCGCCGGTTCGTGGCCAGGCGCGGCATAGAGCCCGAACCACAGTGCCCAGGCGCCGAGCACCGCATAGGCAGCCAGCAGGAAACGTATGCCGGGTTCGAGTGCCCGGCGTGGCCGCCAGTACCACACGAGCCCCAGAGCGGCGGCGAGCAGCGCGGTGACAACGAGGGCGAGGCTCACCGCAGCCACCAGTAGGTGACGAACAGTCCCAGCGCCCACAGTATTTCTATGGCCAGGACATTGCGCAGTGGCAGCGTGACGGGCGCAATCTGGATCGGATTGAGCTGGGCTTGGGCCAGTGCCGCCTGGAAGGGGGAGGTATGGGTGCCCCGCAGCGTCCTGCGCACGTATTTCAACGCACGCACCGGCGTGGCCCGGACGCGGGCCGCGAACTTGCGGTGGCGCTCAGCATGAACCTGCAATATGCCCTCGCGCCGGCAGCTTGCGCAGTCCATGCCGGCGAACTTCAGGTGACCCGCGGGGCAGTGCGCCATGCCGCCCGAATGACGGCCAGCGTAGCGCTCCAGCGTCGCGGCCCATTCTCCCGCGCTGACGCGGCTGCCATTGATCGGCACGAAGGAACGGTCGAACAATGTCCGCAAAGCATCGGGCAGACAATCGTGGACGCTGGCCGGCGTTGGGAGCACGTGCTGCATGACTTGCCTGCCGTAGGGATACAGCCCCTGGCGGATGCGCCCGGCCAGTTCGGTCGGGTAGGGCTGGCGGCCGGTGGCGAGGCCGGCGTACGGGTGGATGCCGTAGTTGAGCAGGCGGAAAACGATGGTGGCGAGGGCGAAGGAATCCTGCGATTGTGGCAGCCGTACCGCACCCCCGTGGAACTCGGGCGCCAGGTATTCGGGCGTGACCTGGGGCGCCTCGGCGACGAAATCGGCTGCGTCGATGTGGAAGCCATCGCAATCGAGGATGGAAACGTAGAGCTCCGACTTGTATACCTTGAGGTTGATCGGCTTGAGATCGACCACCGCGATACGCCGGCCGTGCAGGCAATCGATCAAGGTGGCCAGGTTGTAGCAGACCGTCACGAGCTTGCCGAAGTCGACGGTGAAACCCTCGCCCGCGGCCTGGCGGCGATTGAGCAGGTAGTCGAGTTCCAGCGTGCGCGCGAAGTCGATCTTTTCCATCGCAAAACCGGCAAAGCGCCCCTCGCGCATCACGATGGCCACCGGCCAGGCGAGCTGCACGATGCCGCGGTATTGCGAGGGGATCGCCGGCAGCGCCGGGCGGTTCCCTACCATCCAGTGCAGCTTGCGCTCGTATTTCGCCAGTTGCGCCGGGCCCAGGGCTTCGTGGTAGATCTTGGCGACGAGTTCGGGCCGATCCTCGATATTGAACACCTCGCCGGCGCCACCCGATTTGCCCAGCACGCGCAGCTGCGCTGCATCAGACTGGCCGTCGGGCCAGACCAGGCGGACCCGCGGACCGTCGGGTTTTTCGGTTGCACCCATGTTCCCTGCCTGAGGCGGTCGCAACCCTAGGCGGCGAGCGCGAGCAGCAGCGTCTTGTCGTCGCCCGTGATCGCGAAGGTCTTCTCGCCCTCGAGCAGGTTCTGCAGGGCGAGGCTGCCGTCGTCACCGCCGGTCTTGCGCAGGAAGGTGACCACCGGATCGATGAAGGGTCCGAAGAAACCGGTGCGCGCCCGGTCGATGGCGAAGGAGGCGGTACCGTCGCTCATCAGGCCGATCACGCAACCCGGGTGCACAGCGCCCAGCGGCGTCACGCGCAGGTGCTCGCACCAGCTTTCGTCGGTGACGAAGTAGGTCTGGTCGGCGAACTCCCCGTTTTCCGGCAGTGAAATTGCGCCGCTGCCAGCAGCAGCGCCGGCACCGGCGCGCTGGACGGCGAAGCCGTCGCCGATGTGGAAGAAACAGCCACCCAGCGGCGTACTGAAGCAGCCGACCAGGGTGCTGGCAAAATCGCGCAGCACGCGCTGCTCGGATGCGGCGATCCGCGATAGTGCGTCGCGGGCGCCGCGCACGATGTCCTGCAACTGCTCCACCGTGCCAGGGCCACCCGAGTGCGTCAGACATCCCGAGGCCAGCGCCCCGGCGACTCCCTCGGTCACCGCGCGTGCGAGGAATTGCGCTCCGGCCTGTCCCTGCTCCGCCGACCCCGCACCATCACACACAACACCGACGAAGGCCTCATCGCGGATGGCAAAGTGCGCCGCGTCCTGGCACGGTTCAGCCGCGTCCAGGTGGTATTTGCCGGTAGCCGAAGCGAGAAACACCTTCCAATGCATGATGCGTACAGATCAGGTCTGCATTTGCGCCCAGCTGTCGACCGGGTTCAACTGCACCGTACCTCCTGTGGCCGCGCGCGATACCGCCTGGATGCTTCGGCTCAGCCAGATGAAGAGCTCGTTGAATTTCAGGCCGCTGAGGTTCAGCGCGCCTTTGCCGCTGAACGCGCCGAGGATGTCCCGGTTGGCCTGGCTGCCGATGCCTATGGCCATTACGTTGACCTTGTGCGCGGCCTCGGCGTTCTTGCATTCCGCAGCCACCTGCTGCCATGCATCGGTGGGCTCGCCATCGGAGAGCAGCAGCACGATGGGACGCTTGTACGACACACCCGCACTGCGCATCTGGGTTTTTTGCGATTCGATCTCATCGAGCGCGCAGCGCATTGCCGCACCCAGCGGCGTCAGGCCGCCAGCTACGAGAAGGGGCGGGTTGAAATCCATCGCATCGGTCCAGTCGCCCATGATCTCGACGTTGTTATCGCCGCCAAAGGAGATCACCAGTACGCGGCCGCAGCGGGCCGCAATGGGGTCCTTCTTGAGCTCGGACTCCAGGGTCTTGAGCCCGTCGTTAAGCAAGGCGATCTTGTTGTCTTCGGCCATGCTGCCGGAGCAATCCAGCACCAACACCAAGGGCGCACGCTCGTCGCTGTTGTCTATGAGGGCGACATCCGGAATGACATGGTTCATGCTTTGCTCCCTGATTGATACGTCGAAGCTGCCACCCGCCGACGATACGGCGCGGGCGGCGCCGCCCCTATCCGATGCAAAGCCTCGGAATGGCGGGTCGCACGATGCGGCACCAGACGCTTGCCATGTTGCCCCAAGGGGGCGGCACAAGTCAAAGCCACATTCAGCGCGGCTGGGGCGGGCCGCCGGCACGAAAAGCGGTTCGCATTTCCCCTTTCAGACCGCCTTGCCCTGCCTGCTAGCGCCTCTGGCCCGTATCTTCACAGGCAAACAACGGTCGGCGATGTGCTGTAACTGGTGGCCGGGAGGTCGTTCCGGCCATTCTGCGTACTGGGCAAGCGACTATGATTTCGTTTTTCTCCATTGAATGCCCGCTACGGCTCGGCACCCTGCTCCTACCTGATCCTCCTGCGCGCCCGACTCTGAACGAGGTGAACGATGAAAATCACGGTTTCGACGACTGCCCATGCGGCCTTGGATAAGGTGTGGACAGCCTACACGACGCCCGACGATATAAAGCAGTGGAATGCGGCTTCGGATGACTGGCACACAACCCAGGCGAGCGTTGATCTGCGCGTTGGTGGAGCGTTCTCGTCGCGGATGGAAGCTAAAGACGGCAGTTTCGGTTTCGATTTTGCGGGCACCTACACCAGGATTGTGCCGCACGAAGGGATCGAGTTTACCTTCGGTGACCGGGTTTGTTCTGTCGAGTTCGTCCCCGCGGACGGCGCGGTGTCGGTTCGCGTGACCTTCGATGCCGAAACTCAGCATCCCATCGAGCAGCAGCGCCAGGGTTGGCAGGCAATATTGGACAGATTTGCCCGGCATGTTGAGGCCAAGGCGTAACGATCCTGCGTGCCGGTCGACTATGGCTGGTGCGATAGTCACGGGCGGGTGCGCCGGCATGTTCCGGGCCCTCACCCTGCCCTCTCCCGCGAGCGGGAGAGGGTAAGTTCATCCGTCGCAACCACGGTCATTTTTGCCGCACAGGCTCCCGCTGCAAAGAACCCTGCCGTCAGCCGACGGCAGCGTTACGACAGACCCGGGTCGGTCTACGGGCAGACGACGGTCGGTGAGGTTATGTAGTTCGTGGCCGGGAAATCGTACCAGCCGTTCTGCGCGCTCGATGGCACTTCACCCGCGAACCACGGCAGCATCACGAGGTCCTGGAGGTGATAGGGATATCCGCCCACGGGTACGACAACGGTGGGGAAGTCCACGTACGTAGCCCCATTGCCCTCGGGATCGCCCACTTCCAGCAGATTGCTGCCCGAACACCCCGAGTTGGGATCGCTGGCGGGCGGGAATGCCCAGCCAGGAACGACGTTGTTGGTGAAGGGATCGTTGGCCCACTCGCCCATTTCATGGTTGATCGTGCTGACATCCGCGATGATCGGGTCAACCAGCGCGGGGTCCAGCCAGCTCGTGTAGATCATGGTTTGCAGGGTGACACTGCCGTCGGGATTGGCGACGGTATAGGCGCTGTGATACCCCAGCGCCTGTGCGGTGACGTTGTCGGTCACGAACATCACCATTTCATCCGGGTCGAGTCCCGCAACCTGGATGATGGTCCGAGCCTCGGCATCCATGAAATCGATGAGCACATCGCCGAAATACGCGGTGCCGCTTTGCGACAGGGTGCCAGTTTCCGGCGTGACTTCGACGTCGACGGGAGCGCGCACCACAGGCTGCGCCATGCGCAGATGCCATTCATGATCGGCGTCCATCTTGTTCCAGAACGTAGCTCTCTGCATCATGTCGACGAACTGGCCGACGCCGTTGGCAAATCCGGCGTTCTGGAACATGGGCGACGCGACGATATTGTTCACGGCGGGCATGGGGTCAAAGTCAACATTGACGTTGCCAGCGGGGCCAAATCCGACAAAATGCATTCGCAGCGGAACAATCACCGTGCGCAGGCTTGCGCTCTTGCCGCTGCGGGGCGGGTGACCCAGCATAGTGTAGGGATACTGCACGCCGCCAAAGGTAAACGATTGCGTGAAGTGCACCAGGCCACGGTAACGGCTGTCGCTGCTGTCGGAAACGTCATGCCCTATGCCGCCGCGTGCGGCGTAACCCTTGGCCTTCAGATAGCTGTGAAGTTCCGCGGCGCTCAGGCTGCGTATCGCACCCTTCGGCGGGACGGTGGTAGTGGCAGCCTGGGCCCAGGCACCGGCCACCGCAAACACCGTTGTGAGTAAACCCGCGCTGATGGCGCGGCCTAGGGGTCCGAATACACAATTGCGATTTATGGCCTCTCCCTTGTGTGCGATTGAGCGAACGCCATTCTATTTACAGTTGGGAAATTCCGGCAAGAAAAAACACGAACCGCGCACGTGTGCCATTTCTGCCATAGGCCCGGCGTAAATGCCGGCGTGCAAGCGATGGCGGCTACTGACGTGCCTGCGGGGAACGGTTCGTACCCTTCAGCCACTCGCGGGCGAGTGACCTGCCCTCCTCGGCCTGAATGGCACCAGCCTCGGCCTCCATCTGGCGCGTGAAATCATCGTTGGGCGCAACAAATCCCCGCGCTTCGAGGATCGCCTGCCACTTGATGGCCTCGACCACGCTCCTGGCCACGCCGCGGCCGAAGTAATAGTCCTTGACCAGGGCGAGTTGCCCCGCCAATTCACCCTGGTCAGCGGCGCGCCGTGCCCATTGCGCAGCCAGAACGGCATCGGCCGGCACACCCTCGCCCTCTTCGTACACGCCGATGAGGCGCGACTGCGCACCGCCATGGCCACCTTGCGCAGCCTTGCGCAGCCAGGCGACATAGAGGCCCGTATCCCTGGGCACCCCGAGGCCGTCCTTGTAGAGGGTGGCCAGCCGGAACTGGCTGGGCGGATCGCCGCGGTCCGCGCTGTACATAAGCGCAGACAACGCGGTGCCATCACCCTTGGCGGCCTTGCGGGAGAGTTCCGTGGCCGTTTTCTCGGCGGCCATCTGATCGGAGGCCGGGTGGAGGGCGCCGGATGCCGCGTCCTGCGCTGACCATGCCGGGCCAAGGGCAACAGCAAGCAGCATCGCAAAAAGGAACACAGCGCGTCCCGGCCGCACGCCGAACCTGTTGGTGATGGTCGGCATCGTCAAAGGCGTCCCCCGGGGGTCGCGACGCACGGTCGCTGGATTGTCATCGCGCGGAAAAAACGCCGGTAGAGAGATAACGGTCGCCGCGATCGCAGGCGATGAAAACAATGGTGGCATCCTGGGCGGATTCGGCAACACGCAAAGCGATCACTAGCGCTCCAGCGGCGGAGATTCCGGCGTGTATGCCTTCCTCAATGGCCAGGCGCCGGGCCATGGTCTCGGCCTGTGCCTGGCTGACCCGTTCTATCCGGTCGACCCGCGCGGCGTCGTAGATCCGGGGCAGGTGGCTCTCCGGCCATTTGCGTATGCCCGGGATCTGCGAGCCCTCGGCGGGCTGGACGCCGATGATTTCGATGGCCGGGTTCATTTCCTTGAGATAACGCGATACGCCCATGATGGTTCCGGTGGTGCCCATGCTGGATACGAAGTGCGTGACTCCGCCCTGCGTATCGTGCCAGATCTCGGGCCCGGTAGTCTCGTAGTGCGCGCGCGGATTGTCCGGATTGGCGAACTGGTCGAGCATGTACCCATCGCCGCTGTCGCGCATGCGCTCGGCCAGATCGCGGGCATATTCCATTCCGCCACTGGCAGCCGGCGTGAGTATGAGTTCGGCGCCATACGCGATCATGGCAGCGCGGCGCTCCTCGGAGAGGTTGTCCGGCATGATGAGCGTCATCCGGTAACCCTTCATGGCCGCGATCATCGCCAGCGCAATGCCGGTGTTGCCGCTCGTGGCTTCGATGAGGCGGTCGCCGGGACGGACATCACCACGCATTTCGGCGTACTTGAGCATGGCATATGCGGGCCGGTCCTTGACGGAGCCACCGGGATTATTGCCTTCCAGCTTGGCCAGGAGCACATTGCCACGCGCGGCAAGCTGCTCGGCCCCGATGCGCTGCAGTCGCGCAAGCGGGGTGTTGCCGATGGTGGCTACCACGGTGGAATACCCGGGCTTCACGTGACAGCGTCCAGTTCCTCGATGCGCTTGGGCGAGTAGCTGTCCCAGCTGGCGCACCCGGGGCATTGCCAATGGAAGGAACGCGTGCGAAAACCGCAGCTGCTGCAGCGGTAGCGCGAGAGGTTGCGCGCCTGCACGCTGATCAGGCCGCGCAGCAGCTCGAGTTCGCGATCTCCCTGCGCGGTGGCTGCGCGGATCGCCAGCAAGCGCTCGAAGCCCAGCAGCGAGGGGTGGCGCTTGAGCTCGTCGCGCAACATGGTCTCGCCCGAGGCGGGACCTTCCCAGTCCAGCGCGCGGCGGTAGCCCACATCGAGCAGGTCGACCGAGGGATGGTCGAGCAGTTCGCGCCGCAGCAGGTTGAGCGCTTCGGCGCGACGCCCCGCGCCATCCATGGCAAGGCTGAGGCGCTCGGCGATGAGTGGCAGGTACTCGGGCGCATTGGCCGGTATGCGCAGCCAGTTTTCTATGGCTAGCGCGTCATTTCCGGCGCGGTGGGCGATGTCGCCCGCAAGAATGCTGGCGCGCACGGAGGTCCGATTCGCGACCAGGGCCTCTTCGAGGGAGCGTTGCGCGCCGGCGAGGTCTTTGGCCGCCACGGCCTGCTCGGCAATTTCGCAGTGGAAGTGGGCTATGGCAACGCGGTGGGTTTCTCCGGCCTCGCGCTCCAGGCGCCGCGCGCATTCGATGGCGCCTTCCCAGTCGCGCTCCATGGCGTGGATGCGCAGCAGCGCACGCAAGGCATCGAAGCGGTGCCGCGGGTCCTCGACGAGTTCGCGGAAACTGGCTTCGGCACGGTCGAGCAAACCGCCCTTGAGATAGTCCTGGGCCAGCTCGGCCATGGCGTTGGCCCGCTCGGCCGCCGGCAGGTCGGTCCGGCTGAGCAGGTACGTATGAATACGCACCGCGCGTTCGAATTCTCCCCGCCGGCGGAACAGATTGCCCAGCGCGTAATGAAGTTCAACCGTTTCGGGGTCGACCTTGGCGATGGCGATGAAGGCGTCGATGGCCCGGTCGGGCTGATCGTTGAGCAGCAGGTTCAGGCCACGAAACAGCGACTGCGGGGCGCCGCCCTGGTCGGCCGCGCGCACGCGCGCTTCGTAGCCCCGGGCCCACCAGCCGATCAGGAAGAGCAGCGGCAAGGCCAGCAGGTACCAGATTTGCAGGTCCATGGGAGGTGTTTTCTGAAATAGGGCGGCAGGCGCTGCAGCTGCTCAGCGCCGTGTTCGGGTTTCAAGCTCGAGATCGCCCGCAGCGCCACCCTGGCGGGCGGCTCGCGTGAGCGCGATTTCGGCGGCTTGCTGGACGGCGCGCTCCGTGCGGGCGGGTTGGGTGATCTGGCGCCGCAAGCGCAGCATGCGCGGCACAAGCGCTAGAGACCCGGCTACCGCACCCGCCAGGAAACAGCCGAGCATCACGAAAGGCAGCGGGACGCTCTGCCATTGCAGCGCAGCGCCCAGATGCAAGGGCACGGTGGCGGTGTTCTCGAGGGCAAACCAGAGCGCCAGCAGGAAGAAGATCAGCCGGCCGATCCAGGCAATCAGGTCCATGCGCGTCTTTCATCCTCCGGCATATGATGATCGAGGCTGCGTCGGCGTACGTGCTGGTATCCGGCACGGTTCCGCGCGGCGTGCCCGCCGCAGCAATACGGGATTCTACGGGGCAGAGGCCGCCGAACCGTTACCCGCAGGATCGCCCTTTTCGGCGCCTTCGCCGCCGTCGACACGCTCGCGCAGCTCCTTGCCGGCCTTGAAGTGCGGAACATGCTTGGCCGGGACCTCGACGCGTTCACCGGACTTGGGATTGCGGCCGACCCGCGCAGGGCGGTAATTGAGCGAAAAGCTGCCAAAACCGCGGATCTCGATGCGGCCGCCCTGCGAAAGGGCGGCACCCATCATGTCGAGGATGAGCTTCACCGCTTCGTCGGCATCACGCGCCACCAGCCGCGGGTTGCGAGCGGCAAGGCGGACGATGAGTTCGGATTTGGTGAGAGCGCGGGGCGCGGTCATGGCGGTCGGGCGTCGCAAGGAACAGGCGGGCCGGCGCGCAAAGGCACGCCGGCCCGCCCCGATACCCGGCTACTTGGTCTGGGTGTCGAGCTTGGCCTTGAGGAGCGCGCCGAGGTTGGTGGTGCCGGTCGTTGCTTCGGACTGCATGCGCGCCATTGCTTCGGCGGTTTCGGCGGTGTCCTTGGCCTTGATCGACAGGTTGATGTTGCGGTTCTTGCGATCGATGTTGATGATCATGGCGTGAACCGCATCACCTTCCTTCAGGTGGTTGCGTGCGTCCTCGACGCGATCGGGCGAGATTTCCGACGCGCGCAGATAACCTTCGATGTCATCGCCAAGCGAGACCACGGCGCCCTTGGCATCGACGGTCTTGATGACGCCGTCAACCATGGCGCCCTTGTCGTGCGAGTGGGCGAAGTTGTTGAAGGGATCGCCGCCCAGCTGCTTGACGCCCAGCGAGATGCGTTCGCGCTCGACATCGATGGCCAGGACCAGCGCCTCGAGTTCCTCGCCCTTCTTGAACTTGCGGACCGCGTCTTCCCCGGTTTCGCTCCAGGAGAGATCGGAGAGATGCACGAGGCCATCGATGCCACCCGGCAGGCCGATGAACACGCCGAAGTCGGTGATGGACTTGATGGCGCCCTTGACCTTGTCGCCCTTCTTGTGGGCGATGGCAAAGTCGTCCCAGGGATTGGGACGGCACTGCTTCATGCCCAGGGAGATACGGCGACGGTCCTCGTCGATTTCCAGGACCATGACTTCGACCTCATCGCCCAGCTGGACGATCTTGCGGGGGTCGACGTTCTTGTTGGTCCAGTCCATTTCGGAGACGTGCACCAGGCCCTCGATGCCCGCTTCGATCTCGACGAAGCTGCCGTAGTCGGTGATGTTGGTGACCTTGCCGAACAGGCGCGTGCTCTGGGGATAGCGCCGGCCAAGGCCGACCCAGGGATCCTCACCCAGCTGCTTGACGCCCAGGGAGACGCGGTTCTTGTCCTGGTCGAACTTGAGAACCTTGGCGGTGAGTTCCTGGCCGACGGCAACCACTTCGCTGGGGTGGCGCACGCGGCGCCAGGCCAGGTCGGTGATGTGCAGCAGACCATCGATGCCGCCCAGATCGACGAACGCGCCGTAATCGGTGATGTTCTTGACCACGCCCTTGACGATGGAGCCTTCCTTGAGGTTCTCCAGCAGCTTGGCGCGTTCCTCGCCCATGCTGGCCTCGACCACGGCGCGGCGCGACACCACGACGTTGTTGCGCTTGCGGTCGAGCTTGATGACCTTGAATTCGAGCGTCTTGCCCTCGTAGGGGGTGGTGTCCTTGACCGGACGCGTATCGACGAGCGAGCCGGGCAGGAAGGCGCGGATACCGTTGGTCATCACGGTCAGGCCGCCCTTGACCTTGCCGCTGATGGTGCCGGTGACGAGTTCGCCGCTGTCCAGGGCCTTTTCCAGGTTCAACCAGGCCGCGAGGCGCTTGGCCTTGTCGCGCGACAGGATGGTGTCGCCGTGGCCGTTTTCCAGGGCTTCGATGGCGACCGAGACGAAATCGCCGGGCTTGACGTCGAGGTCGCCAACGTCGTTGCGGAATTCTTCGAGGGGGATATACGCCTCGGACTTGAGGCCGGCATTGACGACAACGAAATTGAAGTCAACGCGGACGACTTCCGCCGTGATCACTTCGCCGGCACGCATCTCATGGCGCGTCAGGCTCTCTTCAAAGAGCGCGGCAAACGATTCGGGGATGACTTCGGAACTGCTCATGGTGGCAACAGATGACATGGGGACTTTCGGTCTTTCGGTTCTCGCCGAGGTTTTGCACCCGGGCGGCGTTGATCAAATGCATGGGGAGATGCCCTCGCCACGCGCCTTTTGTTTCTACTGCTACTGCCTTGCTTCTGCGAAAACTGCACTCGGCGCCGCGCTCAGGCGCCGCCGCTGTACCACTGCAGCACCTGCGCAACCACAGCGTCGGCCGTTAGGGCACTGCTGTCGAGCACCCTTGCATCCGGCGCCGGCACCAGGGGTGCGAACTCGCGCGATTGATCGCGCTGGTCGCGTTCCTGCATTCCCCGCAAAAGGACGGGTAGCGTAGCAGGATATCCCTTATCCATCAACTGCTTAAAGCGCCGTTCAGCGCGCACCTGGACATCGGCCACCAGGAATACCTTCAGGGCCGCGTCGGGGAAGACCACCGTACCCATATCGCGGCCGTCTGCCACCAGGCCCGGCAGGCGCCGCTGCCGCCGTTGCAGGTCGAGCAGTGCCAACCGCAGCGGCGCCACGGCGGCCACCCGGGAGGCGGCCGCGCCCACATCCTCGCGCCGGATGTCCTCGGTGATTTCGCGCCCGTCGATCCAGATTCGCCCATCGTCGAAGACCGGGGCCAGGCCGGCGGCCAGACTGCAGAGGCCATCGGCACCGCTCTGGTCGACCCCGCCCTCTATCGCCAGCAGGCCGATGATCCGGTACAGGGCTCCACTGTCCAGGCACGCAAATCCCAGCGCGCGCGCGACGCGGTTGGCCACTGTACCTTTGCCCGATGCCGTGGGTCCGTCGATGGCGATAACCGGCGCCAGAGCGGACGTAGTCGGAATGTCAGTGTGTGCTTGCATACTCATCGCGGCCCGGGCACCCGCAGGCGCTCGAGTTCACGGAAATAATCGGGAAAGGTCTTTGACACGCAGCGCGGGTCGCGGATGTGCACCGGGACACCCCGTGCCGCCGCCAGCGCCAGGCACATCGCCATGCGGTGGTCGTCGTAGGTGTCGATCCATGCTTCCCGCACCTGCGCCGGCGCGGTAACCGCGATCCAGTCGGAGCCGCTTTGCACCGCCGCCCCCAATTTGCTGATCTCCGTGGCCATGGCGGCTATGCGGTCGGTTTCCTTGACACGCCAGGATCCTATGCCCTTGATCCGCGTGGTGCCCTGGGCAAACAAGGCCAGGACCGCTGCCGTCATCGCCGCATCGGGAATCGCGGTGGCATCGGTCTCGACCGCACGCAGAGGTCCCGCTGGCGCCTGCACCTGGACCCAGTCGTCGGCCACCTCGACGCGAGCGCCCATGGCCGCGATGACGTCCTTGAAGTGCAGATCGCCCTGCAGGCTGTCGCGGCCCACTCCACGCACCCGTACGGGCCCGCCGGCGATTGCACCCAGCGCCAGGAAATAGGAAGCCCCGGAGGCGTCCCCCTCAATGGCGTAGTGGCCCGGGGACCGGTAGATACCGGGTTCGACGTGATAGCGCTGGTTGGCGACGGTGACGCGGGCACCGAAGGTCTTCATCATGGCCACGGTCATGGCAACGTAGGGCTGTGAAATGAGTTCACCCTCGACCAGGACATCGATGCCTTGGGCCGGAGCCCGGGCCGGCGCCGCCATGAGCAGGCCGCTGAGAAACTGGCTGGACACATTGCCGCGCACGCGCACCACGGGAACCGCTGCCTCCTCCGGGGCGGGGGCCGCGGGTTCCACCTGCAGGGGCGGAAACCCCGGTGCGCCCAGGTACGAGATTCCTGCGCCCATGGCATTGAGCGCCTCAACGAGGTCGCCGATCGGCCGTTCGCGCATGCGCGCGACACCGTCGAGCCGGTAGTGGCCACCGGCAAAGGCCAGTGCCGCCGTCAGCGATCGCATGGCCGTGCCGGCATTGCCCATGTGCAGCTGCGCGCTCGTCACGGGAAAACGACCTGCGCACCCGGTGATGCGGGTGCCGTCGGCTGCATGGACGATGGTCACGCCCAGCGCCCGCAGTGCCGCGATCATCACCCGCGTGTCATCGGCGTCGAGGAGGCCCGAGAGCGTGGTGGTGCCCTGCGCCAGCGCCGCAAGCAGCAATGCGCGGTTGGACATGCTCTTGGAGCCCGGCAGGCGCATTTCGCCCCGCGCTGCCGCGATGGGCGCAACGGTAAGCACGGGCGGCCAACTGTGCCGTGGGTCTGCCGTGGCGCCGGCTGCGGAATCGGCCGCGGCAGAACCAGCGGCAACAGACCCAGCGGCGCCAGCGTGCCCTTGTGTATCAGTCATCGTCGCCATCCTGAAGGGTGGCGCCAAAACGCTGCTCGCGACGCACCCGGCTTGCACGCTCGAACAGGCGCCGCAGCGCGCTCGCGTCTGCGCCGTCGACCGCCGCCTGCAGGCTCTCGAGCTGCCCGCGGAAGGCGGCTAGCTCGGCCCCCAGCGCCGGCGCGTTGGCCAGGGCGATATCGCGCCACATCACCGCATCGCTGGCAGCAATCCGCGTGAAGTCGCGAAACCCGGCACCGGCGAATTGCAGCTTGCGCGCGCCGTCGGATTGCGCCGCGATCTGGTCGACCAGCGCGAAAGCCAGCAGATGCGGCAAATGGCTGACGGCTGCGAAGATGCGGTCGTGCTCCACGGCTTCCATGCGCTCGACGGTTGCGCCGCTGGCGCGCCAGCTGTCTTCGACCCACTGCAAGGCCGCGGCATCGGTATCTGCCTGGGGCGTGACGATGACCCAACGCTCGGCAAACAAATCGGCGCTGGCGTTGTCGATTCCCGGCAGCGCACCGCCCGCGATGGGATGCGCCGGCACAAAACGGGCAAAGCCGCCACCCAGCGCCGCACGGGCCGCATGGATGACGCCGGCCTTGGTGCTGCCTACGTCGGTGATGATGGTCCCGGACCCCACCAGCGGAGCCAGCTCGGTGCAGAGCGCCTGGAAGGCGCCGACCGGCGTTGCCAGCACCACCACGCCGGCGCCCTGCACCGCCTCGGCCAGCGTGGCCGCAGACGCATGGGCAATGCCGCGGGCAACTGCCTGCGCCGCTTGCGCCGGATCGCGGTCGTAGCCGACGACTGTGGATACGCGACTGGCACGGCGCCAGGCGGCAGCCAGCGAGCCTCCCAGCAGACCGCAACCGACCAGCGCGAGCTTCATCGGGCGCCGCTCAGGCGGCCGCCGCAGTTGCGCGCGCCGCCGCGAGGGCAGCCGGCAGGACGGCGAGGAAGCGAGCGTTTTCCTGGGGCAGTCCGACCGAAACGCGCAACCATTCGGGCAGGCCATAGCCCGCTACGGGCCGCACGATGACACCGCGCGCGAGCAGTTCCTGGTAGACCCGCGCCGCCGGTCCCACGCGGAACAGGATGAAATTGGCAAAGCTGGGGATGACCTGCAAGCCGAGTCCGGTGAGCGCTGCGCTCAGTGCCTGCAGGCCGGCACGGTTGTCCTCGAAACTTTTTTGCACGTAAGCCGTGTCCTGCAATGCCGCGGCGGCGGCGGCCTGCGCAACGGAGGTCACATTGAACGGCAGGCGCACGCGGTTGAGCAGGCCGCCAAGTTCTGCCTGCGCAACGCCGTAACCCACGCGCAGGCCAGCCAGCCCGTAGGCCTTGGAAAACGTGCGCGAGACCAGCAAGTTGGGATAGCGTCGCACCCAGGCTATGGCGTCGTAGCGCAACTCGGGCGGCAGGTATTCGTTGTAGGCCTCGTCGAGCACGACCACGACATCGGCCGGAACGGCTTCCAGGAACGCTTCCAGGGCAGGCGCGCTGAGGAAGGTACCGGTGGGATTGTTGGGGTTGGCCACGTAAACCAGTCGCGTATCGGCAACGATGGCCTGCGCCATGGCCGGCAGATCATGGCCGTAGTCGAGGGCATCGACAACGATCGCGCGGGCACCGCGCGACTGGGTTGCCAGGGCGTAGGCGCCGAAGGAGTATTGCGCGTAGACGCAGCTGCGTCCGGGTGCAAGCATTGCTGCTGCCGCCATTTCCAGGATGTCGTTGCTGCCGTTGCCGATGGTGATCCAGTCGGCCGGCACCGCGAGGCGCTGCGCCAGCACTTCCTTGAGCGCATAGGCGCTGCCATCCGGGTAGCGGTTGACATCGGCCACTGCCGCCAGCATGGCAGCGCGCGCCGATGCCGGTATGCCCGCCGGGTTCTCGTTGGAGGCGAGCTTGACGATGGTCTCCACCGGGATGCCAAGCTCGCGGGCCAGCTCTTCGATGGGCTTGCCCGGCTGGTACGGCGAAATGGCCTGCACATAGGGCAGGCCCGGCAGGGCCGGGGCGGCGGCCGGAGCGCCGCCCGCTGTAGATGGGGCAACCATGATCAGACGTCCCTCGGGTAGGAGCCCAGGCAGCGGAAAAAGGCGCAGGTCTGCTGCAGTTCACGCAGCGCCGCCGCAATGGGTGCGTCGGTGGCGTGGCCCTCGACATCGACGAAGAAGTGATATTCCCAGGCGCCGTTTCTGGCCGGGCGCGATTCGAAGCGGGTCATGGAAACGCCGTGGCGCGCCAGCGGCGCCAGCATTTCATAGACCGCGCCCGCACGGTTGGCCACGGACAGGATGAGCGAGGTTTTGTCGGCACCGCTGGGACGGCCGCCGTGGCGGCCCAGTACGACGAAGCGGGTGCGATTGTGTGCATCATCCTGGATGAGCGGCGCCACCGTCTGGAGCCCGTAGCGCACGCCCGCCTGATCGCCCGCAATGGCCGCCGCGGTGGGATCGAGGCTGGCCTGGCGCGCGGCTTCCGCATTGCTGGCAACGGATATGCGCTCCAGACCCGGCGCATTAAGGTTGAGCCAGGCAACGCACTGGCCCAGGGCCTGGGGGTGGGCGAGCACGCGGGTCACGCCCGCGAGACTGCCATGCAGCGTAAGGAGATGGTGGTGCACCGGTACCGACACCTCCGCGACGATCAGCAGCGACGTGCCCAGCAACAGGTCGAGCGAGCGTGAAACGGCGCCTTCCGAGGAGTTCTCGACCGGCACCACGGCAAAGTCGACGCGCTCGGATTCGGCCGCACGAAACACCTCGTCGATCGAGGCGCACGACTGCAACTGCGCGGAGCTGCCAAAGCGCTTGAGCGTGGCCAGCTCGGAGAAGGTGCCCTGTGGGCCCAGGTAGGCCACGGTGAGCGGGCGCTGTATGGCCCGCGCGGCGGACATGATTTCGCGATAGATAGCCTCGAGCGCCGCATTGGGTAGCGGGCCGGTGCTGGCGGCGACCACGCGGCGCACGACTTCGGCTTCGCGCTCGGGTTGGAACACGGGCGCGCCCGAACCCTGCTTGATCCGGCCAATTTCGGCAACCAGGCGGGCGCGCTCGTTGAGACGCTCCACCAGCTGCAGGTCGATGGCATCTATGGCATCGCGAAACTGCTGCAGGCGCTCATCCATGGCACAGGCGCCAGGGTGCCGGTGTGCCGCTGCTCACGCGTCGTCCTGGCTGCCGGTATCCCCGGCAGGCTCGGCTCCGCCACTGCCGGCATCCGGACCGGCGGAGGCCTCGGGGTCGGCGGGCGCCCCTGCCGCCGCGCCATCGGCGTCGCGCGCTTCGGCGTCGGTCTCTACCACGCGTTGCAGGCGCGACAGCGTGGTGTTGGGATCGAGCGCGATCAGGGTCACGCCCTGCGTGGCGCGGCCCATGCTGCGGATTTCCGCCACACGGGTGCGGATGAGCACACCGCCCGTGGTGATGAGCATGATTTCATCGTTTTCGTGCACCAGGGTGGCAGCCACCACCTTGCCGTTGCGCTCCGACGTGGCGATGGCGATCATGCCCTTGGTGCCGCGCCCATGGCGGGTGTATTCGGCGATGGGCGTGCGCTTGCCAAAGCCGTTGGCCGTGGCGGTGAGCACGTTCTGCTGTTCATCCTCGGCCACCAGCAGCGCGATCACCCGCGCGGTTTCATCGAGCTGCATGCCGCGCACGCCGCGCGCCTGCCGGCCCATGGGACGCACGTCGTTCTCGTCGAAGCGCACGGCCTTGCCCGAATCGGAAAACAGCATGACATCGTGGCGGCCATCGGTGATGGCGGCGCCGATGAGATAGTCGTCGGCTTCCAGGTCCACGGCGATGATGCCGGCCTTGCGCGGATTGGAGAAGTCGGCGAGCGAGGTCTTCTTGACCGTGCCGAAGGCGGTGGCCATGAAGACGTAGTGCTCGTCGTCGAACGCCTTGACGGGCAGTATGACGGTGATCTTCTCGTTCTCGGCCAGCGGGAACATGTTGACGATGGGCTTGCCACGCGACGTGCGCGAACCCTGCGGCACTTCCCAGACCTTGAGCCAGTACATCCTGCCCTTGTCGGAGAAACACAGGATGGTGTCGTGCGTATTGGCGATGAACAGCTGGTCGATCCAGTCGTCCTCGCGCGCCAGCGCCGCCTGCTTGCCGCGGCCGCCGCGCTTTTGCGCGCGGTAGTCGGCCAGGGGCTGGCTCTTGATGTAACCCGTGTGCGATAGCGTCACCGCCATGTCCTGCGGCGTGATCAGGTCCTCGGTGGCCAGCTCCTCGGTGGTGCGGATGATCTCGGAGCGGCGGGTATCGCCGGACTTGGCGCCATACGCGTCGCGCACCTGGACGAGTTCGTCGTGGATGATGGTGGTGATGCGCTCGGGACGCGCGAGCACGTCGATGAGATCGCCGATGAGCGCCATGACGTCGCGGTATTCGCCGACGATCTTGTCCTGCTCCAGGCCGGTGAGGCGCTGCAGGCGCATCTGCAGGATCTGTTCAGCCTGCTCCTCGGACAGCCGGTAGGTGCCATCTTCCTGCGGCCCCAGGGCCGGATCGAGGCCTTCGGGACGGTACATGGCCACGGTTCCGGACTGCGCGGCACGCGCCATCATCTCGCGCACCAGCGGCGAGTCCCAGTTGCGCGCCACGAGTTCGGCCTTGGCAACCGGGGGGGTGGGGGCGGCCTTGATGATGGCGATGAAGTCGTCGATGCTGGCCAGGGCCACGGCCAGGCCTTCGAGCACATGACCGCGGCGGCGCGCCTCGCGCAGCTCGAACACGGTGCGGCGCGTGACCACTTCGCGCCGGTGCGACAGGAAGGCCTCGATGATCTGCTTGAGATTGAGCAGGCGCGGCTGGCCATCGACCAGCGCCACGAGGTTCATGCCGAACGTATCCTGCAGCTGCGTCAGCTTGAAGAGGTTGTTGAGGACGATTTCCGGAACTTCGCCGCGCTTGAGTTCGAAGACGGCGCGCATGCCCGATTTGTCGGATTCATCGCGGATATCCGATATGCCTTCGATCTTCTTTTCATTGACCATGTCGGCGATGCGCTCGAGCAGCGCCCGCTTGTTGACCTGGTAGGGGAGTTCATCGACGATGATGGCGCTACGCGCGCCCTTGTCGATTTCCTCGAAATGGGTCTTGGCGCGCATCACGCACCGGCCGCGGCCCGTGCGATAGCCCTCGCGCACGCCCTCCAGGCCGTAGATGATGCCGGCGGTGGGGAAGTCGGGGGCGGGAATGAGCTCGATGAGTTCGTCGATGGTGGCGTCGGGATTGCGCAGCAGCAGCAGGCAGCCATCGACCACTTCGCTCAGGTTGTGCGGCGGGATATTGGTCGCCATGCCCACGGCAATGCCGCCCGATCCGTTGATCAGCAGGTTGGGGACGCGCGAGGGCAGTACCGTGGGCTCCTGTTCCTTGCCGTCGTAGTTGGCGACGAAATCGACCGTTTCCTTCTCGATGTCGACGAGCAGTTCCGAGGCCAGCTTGTTGAGGCGGCACTCGGTATACCGGTAGGCGGCCGCGTTGTCGCCGTCAACCGAACCGAAGTTGCCCTGGCCGTCGATGAGCAGGTAGCGCAGGGAGAAGTCCTGCGCCATGCGCACCAGCGCGTCGTACGTCGCGGTGTCGCCGTGGGGGTGATATTTACCCAGCACCTCGCCGACCACGCGGGCGCACTTGACGTAGGAGCGGTTCCAGACGTTGTTTGCCTCGTGCATGGCAAAGAGCACACGGCGGTGCACGGGCTTGAGGCCATCGCGCACATCCGGCAACGCCCGCCCCACGATGACGCTCATGGCGTAGTCGAGATAGGAGCGGCGCATCTCCTCTTCAAGGGAGATGGGCAGGGTTTCCTTGGCGAACGAGTCCATTGGCGGCAGTCAAAAAGGCAACGATAAGTGCCAGGCAAATGCATGGCGGCCGGCAGCCGATCGGGCGCGGCCCGCGGGCCGGAACGCGCCACGGGCGCAGCAGCGATCCGGCAAAGCGGTGCGCCCGGGCAGGGCCGCGGCGACGGCCCCGATAATGCCCCCGGAACAACCCGTGATTTTACCAGTGCACCCGCGGACGTGCAGCCCGGGCAGGCGGCGGCGCAAACGCCGCGTCAATCTTGGTATAACGCCGAACCGGCGCGACGGGGCGGCACCAGCGGGCGGCCCGGCGCGCGCAAGGAACCGGGAGCAGGGGTATGCAGACCGTAGACACCGTGATCGAAGCGCGCTGGGTGGTGCCCGTGCGTCCGCGCGGTGCCGTGCTGGAGCATCACTCGGTCGTGATCGACGGGGGCAGGATCCTGGCGGTACTGCCCTCGGCGCAGGCCCGGCAGCAGTTCACGGCGACGCGGTCCTGGGCGCTGGAGAACCATGCGCTGATTCCTGGCCTCGTCAACGCGCATGGCCACAGCCCGATGAGCCTGCTGCGCGGGGCGGGCGACGACCTTGCCCTGCACCACTGGCTGCAGGAACGGATCTGGCCTCTGGAACGTGCAATCGTCTCACCCGCCTTCGTCTACGACGGGGCACGCCTGGCGGCCGCCGAGATGGTGCGCGCCGGCATCACCTGCTGCAACGACTCCTATTTCTATCCGGCCGAGACCGCCCAGGGCTTGCGCAGCGTCGGCATGCGCGCCATCGTCGGCATCATGACGATCGATTTCCCCAGCCGATACGCCAGCGACGCCGACGACTACCTGCGCCAGGGACTGGCGGCGCGCGATGCGCTCGCGGACGACCCACTGGTGGGTTTCACGCTGGCGCCGCATGCCCCCTACACCGTGGCCGATGCAACCTTGCAGCGGATTGCGACCCTCGCCGAGGAACTGGACCTGCCCGTGCACATCCATGTGCACGAAACCGCCGACGAGATCGCCGACGCGATGCGCAAGCTCGGCTGCCGGCCGCTGGACCGCCTCGACCGGCTCGGGCTAATCAACGAACGCCTGATCGCCGTCCACATGACGCAGCTGCTGCCCTCCGAAATTGCCCTGCTGGCGCAGCGTGGGGCCGCCGTCGTCCATTGTCCTGCGTCCAACCTGAAACTGGCCAGCGGCATCGCGCCGCTGGCGCACCTGCTGCGTGCGGGCGTGTGCGTGGCGCTAGGCACCGACGGCGCCGCCAGCAACAATCGCCTGGACATCCTGGCGGAGGCCTACCTGGCCGCCCTGCTGGCCAAGGGGTCGACCGGCGACGCCACCGCGGTGCCGGCCTGGCAGGCGCTGGAATGCGCAACGCTCAACGGCGCCCAGGCGCTGGGACTGGGCGCGCGCATAGGCTCGCTGGAGATCGGCAAGGAAGCCGATATCGCGGCGCTGGACCTGTCCGCCATCGAAAACCAGCCGGTTTATGACGTGACATCCCAGATTCTCTATAGCTCCGGACGCAAAGACGTCACGCATGTCTGGGTGGCGGGGCGGGCGGTGCTCGAGGATCGCGTCCTGGGCGGTGCGGAAAACCCAACACTGGCCGACGATGTTTTGCGCACTGCCGCACCGTGGCACAATCAGATCCGCCAAAAACTGCGTCAATCGGCCTCGCTGCCGACGGACGCCGCGAATGGAACGGCAAGCAGCAGTTCAAGCAGACTCTCGAAACACGATAAGGGGTAAGCGGAACCGCCCTGGGGTTGCAGACCCCGGCGCGGACGCGAAACTCCGTCTTTGGAAAGGAATCCGATGAAGTACCAACGAAGAATCGCCATTGCGGTGGCGGCCCTGCTGGGCAGCGCTGCAGGCCTCGCGAATGCCGATGATATGAAGACCATCGCGGGCAAGAAGCCCTCGGGCTACGTGCTGGATTCGCAGGGCAACGTCGTCCGCAACAGCACGGGCC
>Ga0209698_10002100_pt1 | contig 22828 bp, 16 predicted proteins | sample LitLauG_LLR_2012_FD_187203 | JGI IMG/M metagenome (GOLD analysis project Ga0209698, IMG submission 187203) | Freshwater sediment microbial communities from Pennsylvania, USA - Little Laurel Run_MetaG_LLR_2012 (SPAdes) (version 2) | ecosystem: Environmental > Aquatic > Freshwater > Creek >... | reverse complement strand
GTTCGAACACGGTGCGCAGCCGCTCAATGATCTCGGGGTCGGCGTCGGCTTCGATCTCCAGGCGGACGGCGTCGCCTTTGCGGCGGTTGTGCAACTCGGCGCGGACTGATTCCAACAGGCTGCGCGCTTCTTCCTCCGCCAGGTACAGGTTGCTGTTGCGGGTCACGCGAAATGCCGCCGAAGAAACGATGTCGTAGCCGTGATACATGCGCGCGGCGTGGAACGCGACCAGGTCGGCGAGGAAGATGAAATCGGCGGTGGATTCGGAAGGCAGCCGGATCAGGCGAGGCAGGGCTCGTGGCACCGTGACCACGCCGGTGTAGGTCAGCGCGGAACGGCGCCGGCGGCGCAGCAGGAACGCAACGCACAAGGCCTTGTTGATGACCCGCGGAAAGGGATGCGCGGGATCGACGGTGACTGGCGTCAAGAGCGGGTCGAGCTCTTTTTCGCAGTACTCTTCGACGAAGGATTTGGCGGTGGAATCCAGTTCGTGCAGTCCCAGGACGCGAATGCCGTGCTCGGCGAGGCGCGGCCGCAGCTGGCCGTTCCAGCAGTCGTACTGGTCGTCGACGAAATCGTGGGTTTCCCGGTTGATGCGGTCACGTTCTTCGGCCAGCGTCAAACCGTCGGCGGCCCCTTCGTTGTAGCCGTCTTCAATTTGTTGAACCAGACCGGCGACGCGCACTTCGAAGAATTCATCCAGATTGCTGGCGGAGATGGACAGGAACTTCAACCGTTCCAAGAGAGGGTTGTTGGGATCACGGGCTTCTTCCAGCACCCTGCGGTTAAATTCTAACCAGGACAGCTCCCGGTTAATGAAATAGGACGGGTCATCGAGCGAAGGGCGCGCCATGGCTCAGTGCGACGCTCCCCCGGATTGTCCCCGCGCTGTGGTCAAAGTTGGATCCTGCTGCCGGAGGTAAGTATAAAACAGCGCTGGAAATCGCGCAGAATGCCGGTAGACGCGGAACGATCGGGAAAAGCGAACGAGCGCCGATGAGGAGAATCGGCGCCCGGCGAATCGTGCTGATACGGAATGGGAGCAACCGCAACAAATCAAAAGATATAGATCACGTCGAACTGCAAGCGTGTCAGCCAGGGCTCGGTACTGGCGAGGGGACGGCCGACCAGAGCGGTAAAGCCCAACTGAACGCTCCGGTCAAACTGGTAGAACGCATCGACGCGGTGTTGGGTGACATTGGTTCCCTGGCGCAGTTCACTGTAGTTGAAGTTGCCCAGTACGGCCTCACGCTCCACGTAAATGCGCGTGTATCCGAACTGCAGGTCGCCTTTCTGCTGCAAGCGTCCCATCCTAGCCTCGGCCCAATAACCGCGCCGTTGGTGCGAGTTGCAGGCGGCATTGGAGGTCTGCTTGAACGTTTGCGTAGTTGTGTTTGCAGGGGCAGGAAGAAGGCTGGGGACATTGCTGCAAGCCTCGGTGTTCTGCACATAGTCGCCCAGGAACGTCAAAGGGAAACGGGCATTCCCGGTGTCGATGTCGAAACGAGCAATGTTGTCGAACAGTCCGAATCTTGAGGCAAACTGGGCATTGGTGATGGATGTGACACCCGTGGGATAGGCAGTGCCGCTGATGGTGACGACGCTGGTCGCGGCGGTGGTGACCATGGAGTTCTGCACCGGGCTGCTGGAGTTTAACGGCAGCAGGCCGGTGAGGGGCGTCTGCGGATTCTTGCTGCTGGCGCGGGCCAGGGCCACCGCAATCGCGTCCGCGCCGCGGAAGTCATAGAATCCGGAATACGCGCTGAGGGTCACTCGTGGAAGCAGTTGCCAGGTGGTCTGCACTTGGCCGCCGTAGGTGACCTGTTGCGCGATGCGCTTTCCGTTGACCGCCGTCCCGGCAACCTCGGCGAAGGGCAACTCAAACCCAACCAGGGCAACTCGCTTCAGAACGGGCGAATCGATTTTGAAGGCCAGGCTCTGGGCAGCGCCTTCCGGATTCAGATCCTTGTCCCAGGTGAGCTCTGTGTTGTACCAGGGGTAGCTGAACTTGCCGCCGGTGAGGGTAAGCGCGTTGAACTGCTTGGGAGTGAACTGCACGAAAGCCTGGTCGAGGGCGATGGTCTTGCGGGTGTAAAAGCCGCCCAGAGTCTGGTTGGTGGAAACCGGATCGTTGATGTCGCCCGTGGCCAGGGTGAAGCCGGTTCGAAATTGGGTTCCAAGATCGGCCACGGCGTTGAAGCGCGCCCGTACCCGGCCACGCATGCGATCCAGCGATTGATCTGAGGGTCCTCCGAAAAAAGGCTCTGCCCGCAGGCGCACGTCTCCGCTGAAAGAGATGGGACCGAGACCTTTGATTTGCCTCTCGAGATTGCGGATGCGCTGGTCCGAGCTGCCGGCCTCAACCAGTTGCGCAGACGGCGGATTTTGCGGCGGAACGGGAGACGTCGCTTGCGCGTCGCTCGCCGCAGGTTGCACCGGCTCAATTGCTGGTTGCACCGCCGGGGCGGCCTGGTCGCGTTGTGCCAGGGCCTGCTGGAGTTGCTGGATCTGTTGCTGTTGCGCCGCCAGCGCATCCTTCAATGCTTGCAGGTCGGCGGCGGTCACCGCAGTCTCGGGTTGAGGAGTCGAGGTTTGCGCGAAAAGCGCTGCGCTGAGTAGGGGAACCACTGTCCATCGGATAAGCGATTTCATCGTTCCGTCTTCCGCCTTTTTGGAGTCTGCAGCCTAAGTACCTAATGTCTATTGTATTAGTAGACTAAATAGACATACTTTGCAATCCCCTGTCCTTTTCGTTTGCTTCGGAGTGCTTTATTTCCTATGAGCTACGGACGTTAGTGGAGGTTCCTGCCGGCGCCGCTGTGCAGATTTTTGCAGCTAAAAAGCCCGCAGGACCGGGATCTTTCCGGTCCTGCGGGCACTCTGTGAGGAGTTCTGAACTGGCGCGAAGCTAGCGCACTTGCTTGATCTCGTCCTTGACTTTCTGGGCCACGCTGTCGGGCAGGGGTGCATACGTCAGCGCCGCGGTCATCTTCTGGCCGTCATCGACCATCCATTTCAGAAAGTCGGCGATGATCTTCCCTCTTGCCGCATCCTTCGACTGTGCCGGAATCAGCAACCAGGTGAAGCTTGCGATGGGATAGGCATCCTTGCCCGGTGCGTTGGTAATGGACACCCGGAAATCCGCGGGCATGGTCTTCATCGAACCCGCGGCCGCGGTCACGCTCTCCAGTGAGGCTTTCACAAAACTTCCCGCCGCGTTCTTCACACTGCCGTAGGGAATCTTGTTCTGCACGGCGTAGATCAGTTCGACATAGCCGATGGCGCCCTGCATTTGCCGGACCACGCCGGCAACACCTTCGTTGCCTTTGCCACCCAAGCCTACCGGCCACTTGACCGACGTGCCTTTGCCTGCGCTGCCAGCCCATTCGGGACTGATCTTGGACAAGTAGTCGGTGAAGATGTAGGTCGTCCCGCTCCCGTCAGAACGGTGCACCACGACGATGGGCTGGTCGGGGAATTTGTACTCCGGATTTGAGGCGGCAATGGCCTTGTCATTCCAGTTGGTGATTTTGCCCAGAAAAATTCCGGCAATGACTTCCGGCGTGAACTTTACTTCTCCGCTGACGCCCGGGACGTTATAGGCGGGGACAACCGCACCCAAAACGGTGGGAACATGCAGGATTTTGACTTTGGACTGCGACAGTTGCTCGTCGCTCATGGGGCCGTCGCTTGCGCCGAAGTCAACCGTGCCAGCCAGCACCTGGCGGATGCCTCCGCCGCTGCCAATGGACTGGTAGTTGATCTGAATGTCGGGATGGGCGTTGTGGTATTCGCTGAACCACTTGGAATACATAGGATAAGGGAAAGTGGCGCCAGCTCCGTTCAACGTAGTCTGAGCCAGGGCGGGCACAGCAAGAGTCAGGCAGAGCAGAAACAGCGCGATGCGACGTATCACTCTGTAGTTCCTCCGTCGATAATCTGGTTTCCCCTTGGTTCTAGCCGCGCAGTGTTACAGTACGGTTACAAAAGCGTGAATTTCTCGTGAAACACCAGGGGACTGTGAAGAGCTGGCGCACAATCTGGCACACTGTTCCTGCGGAGATGACGATCTCTTGAGCGACTCGAACGACCGCTTTGCTCCTGGGTGGCCGGGGATTCCTCCGCGCTGGACGTCGTCGGCGAAGTCCGGCATCGGAACCGCTCTGAATCCGCACAGCCGGGTGTGGTTCACGCTCAGCCACGGCATTCTCAACGAGGTCTACTTCCCGCGCGTCGACCAAGCCTGCACCCGCGACCTGGGCCTCATCATCACCGATGGTAAGAGCTACTTCTCGGAGGAGAAGCGGCACTGCAGGTTCGAGAACACGCCGTTAGAGCCCGGAGTGCCTGTCTTCATCCTGAGCAACACCAGCATCGACGGGCGCTATCGCATCCACAAACAGGTCTACACCGATCCTTATCGCAACGTCGTGTTGCAGAGAATTCGGCTCGAACCGCTTCAGGGGTCCCTATCTGACTTTCGTTGCTATGCGCTGCTCTCGCCCCATTTGGCCAACTGGGGCAATGCCAATACTGGCTGGAGCGCGGATTACAAAGGACATCCCATGCTGTTCGCAAAACGCGACAGCGTGGCGCTGGGCTTCGCGTGTTCCACGCCCTGGCTGGCCTGCTCGGTCGGGTTCGTCGGATATTCCGACGGCTGGCAGGACCTCTCGCAGAATTTTCGGCTGACCTGGAATTACTCGCGCGCCGAGAATGGCAACATTGCCTTGACCGGAGAGGTCGATCTGGCGGCCTGCGGCGGCGAATTTCTTCTCGCGCTCGGCTTCGGACGCAACTGCTGGGAGGCCGGGCAACAGGTGCGATCGAGCCTGCTTGAAGACGGGGACGCGATCCGCGAGCACTACGTGCGTCATTGGCGCACCTGGCACGACGGCCTGCTTGCACTCGACGAACCGGCGCGTGAGGTTGATCTCTACCGGACCAGCATGGCCGTGCTCCGCTCGCACGAGTCCAAGGACTTCCTGGGGGGGATCATCGCCAGCCTGTCGATTCCGTGGGGTTTCAATAAAGGCGATGAGGACCTGGGCGGGTACCACCTGGTTTGGCCACGCGACCTGGTCGAGATTGCGGGGGCGCTGGTGGCCGGGGGTGCGGTCGATGACGCTTTCCGCGTGATGCGCTATCTCGAAGCCACGCAGGAAGCCGACGGACACTGGGCGCAGAATCTGTGGCTCGACGGCAGGCCTTATTGGGGCGGTCTGCAGATGGACGAGACGGCCTTCCCGATTCTGCTGCTCGATCTGCTACGCCGCGAAGCTGCCGGCGCGCTCGGCAACTTGAGACGCTGGTGGCCGATGGTGCAAAGAGCCGCCGGTTTCATCGTTCGCAACGGACCGGTAACGCAGCAGGACCGTTGGGAAGAAGACGGCGGCTACTCACCATTTACTTTATCGGCGGAGATCGCTTCCCTGCTAGCGGCCGCCGACATCGCCGAATCCGTCGGCGAACCCGACGCAGCGTCGTATTTGCGAGAAACAGCCGACAGCTGGAACGATAATATCGAGCGCTGGGTGTACACCACCGACGGCGATCTCGCCCGCCAGATCGGCGTTGATGGCTACTACGTTCGCATCTCCCCGCCCGAAATCGACGGCGCGGCGTCTCCAGTCCAGGGCTTCGTGCCCATCAAGAATCGTCCCCCGGATCAGAGTTTGGCCCGCGCGACCCAGGTGATCAGCCCGGACTCGCTGGCGCTGGTGCGTTTCGGGCTGCGCGCTCCCGACGATCCCAGAATCCTGAACACCATCAAGGTCGTCGACAACTTGCTGCGCGCTAAGCTTCCGCAAGGTCCCTGCTGGTATCGCTACAACGGCGACGGCTACGGCGAGCACGAAGACGGCAGTCCGTTCGACGGGACCGGGATCGGGCGTCCCTGGCCGATGCTGGCCGGCGAGCGCGCCCACTATGAACTGGCGGCGGGGCGTCCGGACTCGGCCGAGGCTTTGTTGCGGGTCATGGAGGGTTCGACAGCGGGCGCCAGTCGGCTGATTCCGGAACAGGTCTGGGACGCACCCGACATACCCGAACTGGAACTGTTCACCGGCAAGCCCTCGGGTTCGGCCTGCCCGCTGGTGTGGGCCCATGCGGAATACGTGAAACTGCGCCGTTCCCTTCGCGATGGCCGGATTTTCGATCAGCCTCCACAAACGGTGCAGCGCTACCTGGTCGAAAAACATACCTGCCGATTCTTCGCGTGGCGCTTTAACAACAAGTCGCGCACCCTGCCCTGCGGCAAGCAACTCCGGCTTTCGCTGCTCGCCCCGGCCACGGTGCGGTGGAGTATCGACGGTTGGCAGACTGCGCTTGATACAAGGACCCGCGATACCAGGCTGGGCGTACACGTGGTCGATCTGCCCACGGAAAAATTGCCCGTGGGACACACCATCGCTTTCACTTTTCACTGGACCCTGCCGGATCGGTGGGAAGGCACGGACTACAGCGTGGTAGTGGAGTAGGCGAATCGCCAGAAACCCGAAAGGGGTGTTTGATTCTAGATCCGACGAATGGGCTCGACAGCAGTGCGGAAGGTCGTGACGACTGTGCTTGCAAGGCCGCTTTTGCGCGTAGCCCTTCTCTTCGTGGCCGTGCTGGTTGTGCGCGTGGCCGCCATGGGAGACTGCAAGCTCGGGGATCCCGCCGGCAATTTCGCGGGCACGGCCTTGAGCAGGCAGGCGGGAAAGCTCGAGGTATCGTTCAGCCTGCGGTGCTTCGACGGGCACTACGAAGGAGAGTTGAGTACTCCCGTCGGCAACTTTTCCGTCACCGCAGGAATGTTCGAGGCAGGCCAATTGCACCTACAGCTGACAGCTGACGGCAGTACCGTGACGATTGAGGTGAAGGTCGAAGGGGATAGCCTCCTGGGGAGCTTCGTTAGCGGTGACGATCAGGGAACAATCGATCTGCGGCGCAACGAAGAGTCCCGAACCGCGAATCCGGTGAAGCCCGGTTCGAACCTAAGCAAGCAACAATGGCGAGAAGATTTTGCATTTTTTGTTCGTGAATTACCCAAGAGACACGCGAACGCTTTTCATTACACGCCGCGCGAGAAATTCGAGGCCGCCGTGGCCGCCCTAGACCAGCAAATCGACCATCTCAATCCAGATGAGATCTATGTAGGCTTGGACCGGCTTGCAAACCTGATTGGCGATGCCCATACCTACGTGGAGTTCCCCGACGATGATGTCAATCTTCCTATTGAAATCCGCTGGTTCGGTGCGGCGTACCGGGTTGTCGCTGTGGTGCAGGGGAACGAGAAGGCGCTCGGTGCCCGGGTTGTTGGAATCGAGAACACCCCGATTGCTCGTGCACGAGAGGTGGCTGCGTCCCTCACGCCGCAAGACGAGACGCCTGAGCTGGCCAGCGCAAGGATCGAAGGATTCTTGACGACGGGCATGGCACTTCACGGGTTGGGGATTACCACGGACCGAAATATTGCTCGCTACCGACTGGCTAGCGACGATGAGAAGGAGTTCACCGTCGAAGTCCGTGTTCCCCCGGCCATTGGCGAACCGCACTGGGTTTCAGCTGCCAAAGCGGTGCCGCTAAGCGGCCACGCCCCGGAAAGCAAGTTTTGGTGCAAGTATCTTCCGGACACTCGCACTCTCTACTGCAATGTTCGCCAGATCCTGAATCTCACCGATCCTGCGAGGGAGATGCTCGACCTTGTGGATCGACAGAGGCCGGATAAACTCGTGATCGATCTGCGGCAGAACAGTGGGGGAGATTTCAACGAGGGGTTGAAATACCTCATTCATCCAATCGGCGAACTTAAGAATGTCAACAGAAAAGGCCACTTATTCGTACTGATCGGCCCGAACACGTTCTCGGCCGCGATGTCGAACGCGGCTCAGTTCCGTAGACAAACCGAGGCCATGCTGGTGGGTCAGACGATCGGAGAAAGGCCCAACAGCTACCAAGAATCCCGCCAAATGACGTTGCCAAATTCGGGCTGGGTTGTCCACTACTCAACTCAGTACTACAAGTTTGTCGAGAGCGGCGAGAACATCATCCGTCCGGACAAGGAGATTATTCCGTCGTGGGAAGATTATGTGGCCGGACGAGATCCGGTGCTGGATTGGGTTCTGAATCGAAAAGCAGAGTGACCTTGACACCAAGCTGATAGGTGACGGCGAAACAGAAAGTTTCAAGAACCGCCTACCCCGTGTACAACAACTCAACCACGGTGCAGTCGTCGCCAAGCGGGGTGCCGTTGCAAAAATCGTTCACGGCACTAAAGATATCTTCCAGGGTGGCGTTCTTGGCGGCGACCGCCTCCAGACGCTCGTTATCGAAGAACTCGCCTTCGGCGTTCTCCGCTTCGGTTACGCCGTCGGTCACCAGAATGAACCGGTCGCCGGCTTTCAACTGGACGCGGTCGCCTTCATACGTCGCGTCGGCGAGCAATCCCACCGGCAGATTGCCATGCTCGGGACGGGTCACGCGGCTGCCGGAGACCAGCAGCGGCGGGACGTGGCCGCAGTTCACGTACTCCAATTCGCCGTCTTTGCGAATGCGGATGATGATGACGGTCGCGTACTTCTCGCCGAGGTGCTTCTGGGTGAAGAAGCGGTTGACCGCGGCCATGATATCGGCCAGCGGCATACACGCGCTGAGATGCGAATACACCATCCCCTGCAGCGTCGAGGCCAGCAGCGCGGCCGACACGCCTTTGCCGCTTACGTCGGCCAGCACCACGGCTAGCCCGTCTTCGGTGTTTACGACATCGAAAAAGTCGCCGCCAATTTCTTTGCAGGAAAGATTTCTCCCCCGCATCTTGGCGAAGGGGACGTCGGGAATCGTTACTGCCATCAGCCGTTGCTGAATGGAAGCGGCGATGCCAAGTTCCTGCTGGTAGCGGCGAGCGGCCTCTTCGGCCTGGACCAGGCGCGCGTTTTCGATCAGGGACGCAGCCTCGGTCGCGATCGCATGCAAAATGTCGTGGCTCACGCTGGAAATGTCGCGGGAGGCAAACCGGGAATCGAGGTACAGGGCGCCGACGACCTCGACCGCCGTCGAGGGCGAAGCCGGCGAATTCGCGTCGCGCGTGGTCTGCACCTGCGGCTTGCGCAGGGGCAGGCAGATGACCGTCCGCAAATCGTAGGCGACGATGCTCTTGCGAACCGCCAGGTCCATGGACTGGCTGGTATCGGTCACCAGAAATTCAGAATTCGACTGCAAGGCTTCGTCCAGAATGGAGTGCGAAATCGTCTTGTCGTCGAGCAGCGCTTCGCCCTTGGAATTCCGTCCCGCGGCCAGCCGCAACTGCCCGTCTTCGTCTTTGAGGAAGACGTAGCCACGCTCGGCGCGAATCAACTTCAGGGTCGTGTCGACCAGCGTGACCAGGATCTCGTCCAGAACGCCAACGGTGTTGAGCTTGCGGGCGGCTTCGAGAAAAAGCGTCAGCTTCTCGAGATCGGTGGTATCGGTGGAAATCTGGATTCCGGAGATCTGGCTTAAGAATTCGCGGGCGGTGTTGGAGGTGGCGTGTTGCGGGCTGAAGATTACGTAGGCAACGTCGCGAACGCCAAATTCCACACGGTCGTTGCGTTGCAGCCTTTGCCGCTGCACCCGTTCCCCATTCACATAGGTGCCGTGCTTGCTGCCCTGGTCGACCACGAAGAAATCGCCGTTCTCAGCCACGATGAGGGCGTGGTCGCGCGAGACGCGCGGATCTGGGATCACCAGGTCCTTGTCTACCTTGCGCCCCACGGAGAAGGGCGTCCGGTTCATGATGATGGAGCGCTGCTCGTTTCCCTGGACGTAGATCAGCGAGGGAAATACCCCGGAGCCTGGGTCGGAAGTTATGCCGGAAATGGGAGGAAACGCCATCGGGCGCAGTCGCTCTAACAGAATACTAGAGATAGAGATAATGACAGGAATCAGGCTCAGCGGAAAGGGGCCGCATCCGCCTGTTTACCGCGCAGGTTTGCGGCTCGGCACGGCCGTAGCCCGAGTGTAAGACCCGCCGCTAAGCGTGACTGTGCTGGAAGGCAGCGATGGCCTGTTGCTCGGTGTCGTAAACTTCGAAGACCGTGGCCAGCTTGGTAATCGACAGCACGTCGCGCAGGCGCTGGCCGAGCCCGGTCAGCTTGATATCGGCGCCGGCGGCGCGCGCCGAGGAGTACACGCCCACTAGCGTTCCCAGGCCGCCGCTATCGATGTAGCTGACTCCGCTCAGGTTCAGCACCACCTGCTTGGTGGTCGTGAGCAGCTTTTTCAGAGTGTCCCGCAGCGCGCTGGCTTCCTCCCCGAAAACGATCCTCCCGGCACCCGAAACTACCGTGACTCCGTCGGCCACGCGTGTTTCCAGTTTGAGCGTCATCCCCGTCCTCCCCGCCAAATCCTGTCCAATCGCCCGAGAAGCCTACCGCTTGCGTTCCGCCAATGCAAGCCGCCCGGCCGTTTTCGCCCCGCATTTTGTGCGTTTTGCCACCTGTTTGTGACAGGGTCCAACGGCTCAGATAGACTGCGGCAGGCAATGACCGAAGGCCAGCCTGCCACGCCGCGACGGACGACCCGACTGCGAAGCCGGGGCCATGCCCTGCTGATCGTGGTTTGCGTCACCGGCATCATGACGCTCTATTACAAGCGTTTTCTGGAAGCCGGCCGGGGTACCGACTTCCCGCATTTCTACTGCGCCGCAAAGATCGTGGCCGCCGGGCTTGGACATCAGCTCTACGACGTCGCTCTACAGTGGGACTTTCAGCGGCGCTACGCCGGTCGAGTGGGGAACTTCTTCATTCATCCGCCGTTTGAAACCTTGATCTACCTTCCCTTCTCCGGCCTTCCCATCCCGGCCGCCTACCTGGCGTGGACCCTTTTCAACCTCGTGATTCTGGCGGTGGCGGCGTGGCTGTTCCACAGCCGCCTGTCCCTTGCTATAAGCCCCGGACTCGCTCTGGTGCTGCTGCTGTCGTTCGTGCCGGTTTCGCTGAACTTTCTGCAGGGGCAGGACACGATTCTGCTGCTGCTGGTTTTTGTCCTGACGTGCGTTGCTCTGGGAGAGGATAAGAACTTTGAGGGGGGGTGCCTGCTGGCCCTCGGTCTTTTCAAGTTTCAGTTCGCGCTGCCGGCGGCGGTCATCTTCTTCGTGAGCCGGAAGGGGGCCTCGAAGAAGATGTTCGCGGCTGGTTTCGCACTCGTCGCCGTGGTGCTTGCGCTCATTTCGCTGGGAATCTCCGGTTGGTCTTCGTTGACGAGCTATCCTCGGTTGCTGCTTGGTTTCGGGAAGGTACCATTCAGCGGCTTCCATGCGGAGGCGATGGCCACGGTTCGTGGTGCGTGCCTGGCTTTGTTTCCCGTCGGATCGGATCTAGGCAGAGTGGCGTTCGTGGGCGGGTCGCTGTTGGTTCTTGCGGTCGCAACGGATGGATGGAGACGATTGAACTCAACCGTCGCATTTCTCGCGGTTTCCAATACCGTCCTGGCGGCCGTTCTGCTCAGCTATCAGGCCAGCCCTCACGACCTGACGCTGGTGGTGTTGCCGGTATTCCTCACCTTCAGCTATCTCCAGAGCGCGTCCGGCCTGTCTTCCGTTTGGCGGCGGCTTTCATTGTTCGTTCTGGCCGTGCTGTTTTTGCCGCCGCTTCACGTCTATGCGGTGCGCGCACACATGTATGTTCTGCTAGCGCTGCCCCTGATCGCCTTGCTTTTCCTGAACTACGTCGAGATCCGCCGCCTCCGCATACCAGAAGCTCGGCCTTAGAGCTTGCGGAAGAAGTCTGGGTAGAGACGCGGGCTCACCGATTTTGAGACGGGGCAAGCCCCGTCTCTACCATCCTGGGAAGGGGTGCGGCCTAGTCGGGCTCGACTTGCACCAGCAGCGACGCCAACTGGACGATCAGCACCAGCGGAATTGCGAGGCTGGTGTAGAGAGGAATCGCCCATCCCCGCTGGACGGACGGGGCCGGAATCGCCATGTTGGCCAGCGCTAGTCCCAACGCTGCCAACCAGGGCCAGCCCACGATCGCGACCGTCAACCCGCACGCTGCTTTCGATAAAACACCCTTGTTCCAAAGCTCAGGCCAATGCCGCGCAACCAAGAAAACCGCGGGCAGCAGGAGCAACTGGTTGTAAGGAGCAAACATGGGGATGACGATCAGAGTGACCGCCAGGGCGGTCGCGAGCAGGAGCGAGAATTCGCGGGAACCGACCTCCGCCCGGCGCAGCCGCCAAATTACTGCGAGCAGAAGCAACAGCGCCGCCAGAGCAGCGACTCGTCCCAGGGCCGGCGAGAGCAGTGTGTCGAGCAGCGACCGTCCTCCCGTATATCGTCGGTAGTCGCGGGTTGCTGCCACGAAATCTCCGAGCCATCCGGGAAGGGCGATTTCCGCGCCACCGGCGAGCAGCGCCATACCCAAGCCGAATCCCCAAACGAAGCGTTGCCGACGCTTCCAATCGCTTGCCGTCCACAGCAATAGACAAAGCAGCAGAGGCACAACCAGTTGCGGCTTGATCGTCGACAGGGACAACACAACGCCCGCGGCGAAAAAATGTCTGCTCACGAGCAAAGCCGCTGACCCAGCGATCAAGGCCGCCACCAGCAAGCTCAACTGCTGCAGCCTGAAACCCTGAATTGCCGGAAAGCTCCCCAAGGTGAGGATCAGCAGGATCGACTTCATCGCCACGCCCGGATGCCAGTCGACGGCGCGTAACCACAAGAGCACGCTCGTGGCCGTCAGCAGGATGAGCAGCCACTTGAACCCCGTCATCACAGTTTCAAACGGCAGCTCCAGGGTCGGCGCGAGCAGGAATGCGACATAGGCGGGATAGGCAAACGCCTGCTGGTCTTTCGGATCTCCTTCGCGGCCCGCGTCCAACTCGCGACCGTAGTATCCCACCTGGATCTCGCGGGTGATCTCCGGATCATAGGGGTTGCGATGGTGCAGCAGAAGTTCGCGTGCACCCACCCACCGGGGATAGAGATCCGACAGATTTCCCCGCGGGCGCTGGTGAGCTGCCGCATCGGACCGCTGGTAGGGTACCAACACGCGGACGACGTAGTACCACATGCTCGCCGCCAACAGGAGCGCCAGAACCACGCCAGTTTTGGAATTTCTCAGCAAGCGTTCGACGTTTGGCTCCGGCTCGGCGCCCGAGCGGCCCCCATGTTACAACTTATGGCGGACCAAGCTCCCGTGCGACTGCGTGTTCTGATCTCCCTAGCCATCGGCGTAGCCAGCGGCATCTTCTGCTGGTTTCTGCTGGCGCATTTTCGCCTGGGCGCGGGCGACTTCAACTGGGCCGTCGTAGCCGCGCAAGACTTACTCGCGCACCGTAACCCCTATGACCGACCGATGCAACTGTATCCCCTGACCTGCGCGGTGTTCGGATTGCCCTTTGTCTGGATGCGCCCGGAAGTCGCCGGGGGGGCGTTCTACGGTCTGAGTTCGGCGCTGATGGCGTTTGGACTGACGCGCCACGGATATCACCGTTTGCTGGTGTTCATGGCATACCCGTATTGGGCGGGCATTATCGAAGCACAGTGGGCGCCGCTGATCATCGCGAGCGCCTTCTTCCCACTGCTGCTGCCCGCCACCATGGCCAAGCCGCAGCTCGGAGTTCCGGTTGCGTTCACCTCGCTCACCAAGCGCGGCGTGCTTGCCTGCCTCGCCGTGATCGCTCTGACGTTTCTTGTCATGCCGCGCTGGCCATGGTATTGGATCGCGCACTTTTACAAGTACGAACGCTTCATTCCGCTGCTGGTTTTGCCCGGGCCACTGCTCGCGCTGGCACTGCTGCGGTACCGCGAGCGCGACGCCCGCCTGCTCTTTCTGATGGCAGCCGTTCCGCAACGCTGGCTGTATGACCCGCTCGTCCTCTGGCTGATTCCGAAATCGCGCCGCGAACTCGTCTACACCGTGGGCCTGAGCTGGTTGGCGGGAATCTGGCGCTGGTACAGCCATCCGCATACGTTCACCCAGATCGGGCGCGTGATCGTGCTCTCGATGTATCTGCCCATGCTGGTCGTTGTGCTTCTCCGCTCGAGCAGCACGGATGCCAACCCCGCCGAACCGTAGTCCGCAGGAAGGTCATTCCATCGAAGCGCTCGCCCACGTATCATGCTGGCACGGTGCGAACCGTCCTCGAGCCAAAACGCCTCTTCGTCGGAATCCTTTTCCTCGGGATCTTCACTCTTGCGGCGCGTAACATCGCGGACCCCGACTTCTGGTGGCATCTCAGGACGGGCCAATATATCGTTGAAACCCGGTCCGTCCCTCATGCGGACCCCTTCTCCTTCACCCGGCTGGGCCATCCCTGGATCGCGCACGAATGGTTGTCGGAAGTTCTGATCTATTCCGTGTACCGCGTGGGTTCCTGGGGTGGGTTGATCGTCGTCTTTGCCGCGCTGACTTCTCTTACTTTCTTCTTTCTCTATTTGCGCTGCGCGGGACGGCCCTATATTGCGGGCTTGCTGGTCCTCTGGGCCGCCTTCGTCTGCCGGCCTACATGGGGAGTGCGTCCGCAGACCCTCTCGTTCCTGTTGGCGAGCGTCTTGCTGTGGATTCTTGAGCGTCCGAAGCGGACCCAGCGAAGCCTGTTGTGGATCGTCCCGGTGACCCTGCTGTGGGCGAATCTGCATGCCGGGTATGCTCTGGGTATTGCCCTGCTGGTCCTGTTTCTGCTGGGCGGATGGCTCGACGGCGTCTTCGGCTTCGCACGATGGATCGAGGTCCGCGCTGAAACGAGATGGCTGTTGCTCTCGTTCGTTGTCGTTGTCTTCAATCCGAGCGGGTGGCGGCTCTACGGCTATCCCCTCGCCACGTTTCACTCCACCGCAATGCAGAAGGACATCGCAGAATGGTTTTCGCCTGATTTTCACCGGGGCGAGTACCTGCCCATGGTCGCGATGCTGATCGCGGCCCTCGTGTTTCCCAACCTCAGCCGGCAGCGTATGCGGCCGCGTACGATGCTGCTGGTTTGCGTGTCGGCGTACGCCGCGCTGCAATCGGTGCGCTTGATCCCGATCTTTGCTCTGATCGCGACCCCGTTCCTGGCTGAACATGTGGATGCGTTGATGCGAGCGCGGCAACGGAGTTCCCGAGCCAGCGAGCAACTTCACCTCACGATGACGAAGCTCGTATTCAGCGCTGCCACAGCAGTCGTTCTGATCGTTTTCGTCTGGGCGCAAGTCCGCCAGGTTGTCCTGCGGCAGCCCGAATCCGAGGCCGCGACGTTCCCCGCTGCGGCCGTTTCCTTTTTGCGCGAGCACCACCCTCCCGGGCCCTTATTCAATGACTACAACTGGGGTGGATATCTCATCTGGAAACTCTATCCGGCCGAGCGGGTCTTCATCGATGGCCGCGCCGATATCTATGGCGACGAATTTATGGACCACTATTCGGCAACCTACAATCTGACCGGGGACTGGCAGGAACCGCTCAACCGGTGGCAGATTGCCACGGTCATGGTCCCCTCCCAATGTGCTCTGGCAACGATCCTGCCGGCGAGTGGGTCCTGGAAGCCGGTTTTCCAGGATCCGCAGGCCGTCGTTCTGGCCCGCGTCAGCCCCTCAATCCGGCAAGAATCAACCCCAAACGGCAGCCTTGCACCGACCACTCCCGCCCTTCGGACTAAGCCCGCGCCAGAAGCGTCAATATCGACCGCAAGGGACCCAAGAAATTAGCTTCCCGGCAGCCATAGTCGAGGTATGATAGCGTCATCGTCGCTTTGGTAGGCGGCTGAAGATACCCTCAAATCCTTGATTTGTACTGAGATAAGAGAAATCGCCGCGCCGGACCGGCGGCGACGCAAGCATTATCCAGTCTGGCCGGGAAAGATCATTCCGCATGTGTGTCGAACCCAGGGGAGGCGAACGAATGTATCAGATTCTCAGCAGGCTGTTTTGGGACGAGCAAGGGCAGGACATTGCCGAGTACGCCGTGATGTTGGCAGTAATTCTGGTGATTGTAGTGGGCACCATCCGGTTGATCGGTTCCAATGCCAATAACGTGTTTTCTCAGGTCGCCAGTTCGGTTCAGTGAGTTGAATCCGAGCCGCGGCGCTGCCACCTCGCAGCGCGAGAAGCTGACCGCCGCGGTTTCGCTGAGTGCCTGGTTGAATTGGCTGCAAGGTCGGGGATTACTTTTCGATTTTTCGTGCTGATATAAACGTGCGGCTCACAGTCGCACGGTCGCACTTTTGGGCGAGGTTTGAGGAGTAGCAATGAATCGTTCACGGCTCCTGTTCATCGGGTTTGTTGCCCTGGCGCTCGGTGCCTTCGTGGCTTTTGTTATCTACAAGAATTTGCTGTTGAAGTCCGGCGGGAACAGTGAACCTGGTGTCGATGTCCTGCTGGCTGCCAAAGACCTCACCGTGGGCGCAAAGCTGGGGGAGAGCGACATCCGCATCGCCAAGGTTCCGGCGTCGGTGGTTCCTCAAACGGCTTTCCGTTCCCCGGGAAAGGCACTAGGCCGCGGCGTCATCCTGCCAGTCTCGCGCGGCGAATTCATTCTGCCCTCCAAGCTTGCCGCTGAGAACGCGGGCTCCGGTCTGGTGTCGCTGATACCCTCGGGGATGCGCGCCGTGTCGGTGCGGGTGAATGAGGTTGTGGCAGTCGCCGGTTACGTGGTGCCAGGGACTCGCGTGGACGTGTTGCTGACGGGCAATCCCGCGGGCGCCAATGAACAGCAGACTACGACGGTGCTGGAAAACGTCTTGGTCGTGGCCGCAGGGCAGCATCTGGAACGCAATGCCGCGGGTGACCCGCAGTCGGCACCCGTCATTACCCTTCTGGTGTCTCCTGACGATGCGCAGAAGCTGACGCTGGCCAGTTCACAGGGTCATATTCAGCTTACGCTGCGCAGCCCAGTCGATACGAAGCAGGAATCCCTGAACGCTACAAAAGCGAGCGGACTGTACAAGAACCTCGCTCCCCAGCCAACGGCTGCCCCCCACCCGAAGTCGGCGACGAAGAAACTTGTTGCGTCAGCGCCGCCACCCCTTGAACCCTATAAGGTCGTGGTGATTCGCGGCAACAAGGTTGACGAAACTAAGCTCCCCGATGAAGCAGGCGCTCACTAGAGAATGGCTCTCCGACAAATAAACCCAATGCCGCTATCTTCGCTCCTCAAGACGAAATTTACGATGAACGTTTGCACGCGGTTGCTCACCGGCGCGCTGGTGAGCGCGTCGCTTCTTTCCTCCGGAGCCGTAGCGGAAACCCTCCAGCAGGACACCACCACACCCCAACCGGCCCAGCAACCAGCGGTGCCTCCGCCGGTCGAGCATCCTTCGTCCGCGACCGTGCCTTCCCCTGCCGAAGCGACCGGGGCCGCTCCCTTGCGGGTCATGGTGGGCAAGTCCCTGCTCATCAATACCAGCGAACGGCTGAAGCGTGTCTCCGTGACCGATCCGGCCGTCGCCGATATTGAGGTACTGACGCCCACGCAGATCCTGGTCCATGGGCGTTCCGCGGGCGAAGTGTCGCTGCTGATCTGGGACGAACTCGAGCGCTCGCGCAGTTTTGATCTCCGCGTTGACGTCGACGTGACGGCCGCGGCGGAAGAAGAAAAGAGCGTCTTCCCCGACGAGCAGATCACGGTGACTCCGTCGCGCTCAGCTATCGTGCTCTCCGGACACGTCTCCGACGAAACCGTCGCCAAGCGCGCAGAGCTTATCGCGGGAGCCTACTCGAAGAATGTCGTCAACGTTCTCACGTTCGGTCCGACTGGCGCCCAGGAAGTGCTGCTGCAAGTGAAATTTGCCGAAGTCGATCGCACGGCCTTGACGCAGCTCGGCATCAACATGTTCTCAACCGGAGCAACTAACACCATCGGCACAGTTGGCACCGGGCAGTTCGGTGGTTTCGCGCCTCCAAAGATTAACTCCCAGACCTCGACTACCTCGGGTTCCACTCCCTCGTCGGCCAGCCAGCAAACCATCAGCGATGTGCTCAACCTGTTTCTGTTCCGGCCAGACCTTCAGCTCGGCGCTGTGATACGCGCTCTGCAAACCAGGAACCTTCTCCAGATCCTGGCCGAGCCAAACCTGATCGCCGTCAACGGCAAAGAAGCCAGCTTCCTCGCGGGGGGCGAGTTTCCCTTCCCCATCGTGCAGCCGGGCCAGGGGTTCACTGCCGTAACTATCCAGTTCAAAGAGTTCGGGGTTAAGCTCAAATTCAAGCCGGTGATCATGCCGAACGGCAACATTCATCTCAACGTGGTGCCGGAAGTCAGTACTCTGGATTTTGCCAATTCGCTGACCATTTCCGGCTTCACCGTGCCGGCCTTGAGCACGCGCCGCGCGGACACCGAGTTCGAGTTGCAGGATGGCCAGAGTTTTGTGATCGCGGGCCTCATGGATAATCGCGTCACCGACATCGTCAACAAAATCCCGGGGCTGGGCGACATCCCCATTCTCGGCAACTTCTTTAAGAGCAAGAGCCTGCAGAGGAGCAACGCGGAGTTGATGGTCCTGTGCACCGTCCACAAAGTCTCGCCGAATGTGCAATCTCCGCCGGGACCTCGCGATCCGCTGCCCTTCTTGAACCAGGACACGTTCGACGGAAAGAAGCCTTCGGCGGGAAAGTAGTTTGGTGGCATGGCTGAGCTTTCAGTAGTCATTATCGCGAGCGATAGCGAGCAGCGGGCCGTTCTGCAGGTGCTGGTGGATGGCACGAGTGTGGCCCGCAACGTGCATTCTGCATCCGCCTATCCCGCCACGGCCACCGATCCTCTGATTCCGCGCATCCAGGGCATTCAGCCCGACGTGATCCTGATCGACATTCCGTCGGATGCGTCGACGGCTGCCCTCCAGGCTGTCGAGGTACTTCACCAGGAGTTGCCCGAGGTTGCGGTCTTTGCCGTGGGCAGCATGTCACAACCGCAACTGATTGTGAGCGCCATGCGCGCTGGAGCGCGCGAGTTCATCGAGCGCCCGACGACCACGACCGACCTGCTGGAAGCCTTTGTCCGCCTTTCGACTACCCAGCGCAAAAGCAAGCGGGAGGGGCCGCGGGGCAAGGTGTTCACTGTGGTCAATGCCAAGGGCGGAAGCGGCGCAACGACGGTGGCCGTCAATCTCGCACTCGCTCTCCAGTCCGCGCATGGCAACGTCGCCCTGGTGGATTTGGCACCCCTGGGCCATGCCGCGCTGCACCTCAATCTCAAGGCTCCCTTCACGGTGGCGGATGCCATTCGCAACCTTCATCGGATGGATAGTTCACTGCTCGAGAGTTTCATGGTCCGCCACCCCGGCGGCTTGCAGCTGCTGGCTGGCGCCAACGCGCCTGCCGCCACAGATCCTTCCACAGCAGAGTACGCGCGCTTGTTCGACATGCTGGCCACGCACTTCCGTTATGTCGTGGTTGACGCCTCCTCACGGGTGGACAACGCCACCCGTCTAATTGGCAACCTCTCCGAAACCGTGCTTCTCGTGGCGCACGCAGACGTGGCATCCCTGTGGAGTGCGGCTCGCGTCGTGCAGTTCATGGGAGAAGCCAACGGCCGGGAGCGGGTGAAACTGGTGCTCAACCGCTTTCGCAAGATTCCCGGTTTCCACGAAACCGACGCAGAAACCGCCTCCGGCGCCTCGCTCTTGTGGCGCATTCCGAACCAATATTTTGCCGTGTCGGGCGCGATCGATCGCGGTGTACCACTGATGCAGCAGAATCACACCGAGATTGCCCGTTCCTTCACGGGATTGGCGGCGCTCCTGACTCAGAACGACGACGATGTAAAGCGTACAGCCTGGTCGATGTTCAAGACGGTGTAGAAAACTCATGCCAAATTTGCAAATCACCGAGCAGCGCAGCGAGTATCAGCAGGTAAAAGCCGATCTCCATCGCAAAATCCTCGACCGTCTCGATCTGGAGAAACTGGGCCGCACCAACAGCGAGACCGCCCGCGATGAAGTTCTCGCCCTCATCCGCAGTTCGGTCAACGCCGAAGCCGTTCCGCTCAGCTTTGCGGAACGCGAACGCCTAGCCCGCGAGATTCTCGACGAGATCTTCGGACTTGGCCCTCTTGAGCCGCTGCTGAAAGATCCGAGCATTTCCGACATCCTGGTGAACCGCTTCGACCGGGTGTACATCGAGCGCGGCGGGAAACTGGAGCTTACCGGCCTCTCGTTCAAGGACAACTCGCACCTGATGCAGATCATCGATCGCATCGTGTCGCGTGTCGGACGCCGCGTCGATGAATCTTCGCCCATGGTCGACGCCCGCCTCGCCGACGGTTCCCGCGTCAACGCCATCATTCCACCGCTGGCGATCGACGGAGCCTGCCTCTCCATCCGCCGTTTCGGCCGCGATCCCATCACCGCCCGGCAGATGATCGAGAACAAGTCTCTCACCGAACCCATGCTCGAGCTTTTGTCCGCCGTGGTGAAGGGGCGTCTCAACCTGCTGATCTCGGGTGGAACGGGCGCCGGCAAGACGACGGTCCTGAACGTTCTGAGCGGTTATATCCCGAATACCGAACGCATCGTCACGATCGAGGATGCCGCCGAGTTGCAGATGAAACAGGATCACGTGGTCCGGCTGGAGACCCGCCCGCCCAACATCGAAGGCAAAGGCGCCGTCCGCCAGCGGCAACTGATGATCAACAGCCTGCGTATGCGCCCCGACCGCATCGTGCTGGGCGAGGTGCGCGGGGAAGAAGCCTTCGACATGCTCCAGGCTATGAACACCGGTCACGATGGCTCTCTGACCACCGTCCACGCCAATTCGCAGCGCGACGCACTTTCGCGCATCGAGAACATGGTTTCCATGGCCAACCTGAATATCCCGGAACGCGCAGTTCGCCATCAGATCGCTTCCGCCATTCATGCCGTGGTTCAGGTTGCGCGTCTGTCTGACGGCACCCGCAAAGTGATCACGATCTCCGAAATTGTCGGCATGGAGGCCGACATCATCACCATGCAGGACATCTTCGTGTTCGACCGGCTTGGCATCGACGAGAGCGGCAAGGTCCGCGGCATGTTCCGGGCGACGGGGATACGGCCGAAGTTCGCGGAGAGGCTGGCCACCTCCGGCTGCCGGTTGCGCCCGGCGTTGTTTGAATCCCGCATGGAGGTCTGAAGAACGGCAGAGCAGAAAAACTCATGGAGAAACTCCTAGCCATCCTGATCTTCGCTGTGGTCGCGCTTGGCGTGTTTGTGGTGATTTCGCTGCTGGACGAGCGCAAGGCCAAGGCCCGCGTTCTCCGCGACCGCCTGGCTGAGACCCAGGCACCGTCGGAGCGTGCCGCGACCGAAGAACTTGCCATCGTGCGCGACGAGATGCTCAGCGAGATTCCCGCGCTCGACAGCCTGCTGCGGCGCTCTGATCGGGTCTCCGCTCTGCAGAAGCTTCTGTCCCAGGCCGACATCAAAATGCGAGCCGGCAACTTCCTATTTTTGTGCATTGCCAGCGGCGTCGTTTTGGCGGGCGTTATCTTCGTCTCGGCCAAGGCCGGACCAGTTTTCGCGTGGTTGGGCTTGCTGCTCGGATTCATCTTGCCCTACTCCTACGCGTCGTATCGCCGGACCAAGCGCTTCGATAGTTTCGAGGAGCACTTTCCCGAGGCCATCGACACGCTGGCTCGCGCAGTTCGCGCCGGTCACGCCTTCACTACTGCCTTGGAGATGATCTCTGACGAAGTCACCGAGCCCGTCGGCGGCGAGTTCCGCAAGCTGTTTGAAGAGCAGAAATTCGGTCTTCCCGTGCGCGAAGCCTTGACCAACCTGGTCGACCGCGTCCCCCTGGTCGACGTAAAGTTCTTTGTAACCGCCGTGATGCTGCAACGCGAAACCGGCGGCAACCTTGCCGAGATCCTCGACAATCTCTCTTATGTCATTCGTGAGCGCTTTAAGATTTTGCGCCAAGTCCGGGTGTATACCGCGCAAGGCCGCCTCACGATGCTGTTGTTGATGGGCATGCCCCCGGTGATCGTGCTGGTCATGCTTTCCATGAATCCGACGTTCATCCAGCCACTCTTCACCGATCCGATCGGACACGTCTTCCTCGTGGGAGGGATTACGTTGCAGACGATTGGCTATTTTGTGATTCGAAAGATCATCCGGATTCAGGTGTGAACTTATGGCGCTGATCCTGGCAATACTTATCTTCGTGTTCATCGCGCTGGCGATCTTCGCCTTCCTGGCCGCCGCCTACGCCCCGACTTCCATCCTGGGCTCACGCTTGCGATCGTTAGCCTTCCAGCGCCCCCAGTCCCAGCAGGAAAAGCCGGTCATGAAGCAGCGCTTCGAGCAGGCGCTCGATCCGCTGAGCAAGGCGTTGCCGCTGTCTCCGACCGACACCGACCGTACCCGGGGATGGCTCATCCAGGCCGGGTATCGGGAGTCGCGCCACCTGACCATCTACCTTGGCATCCGGGTGCTCACTGCCATCGTTGCTTTTGCCGGCGGCGTGGTGTTCGGCGGATTCGGTTCACCACTGCTGTTGATCGGCATCACCGCCTTCGGGTTTTTCATTCCTCGTTTCGTGCTCAAGCGCATGATCCGCGATCGCCAGATGCGCATCCGGCTGGGCCTGCCCGACGCCCTTGACCTTACCGTTATCTGCGTCGAAGCCGGACTCGCTCTCGACCAGGCCCTGATGCGCGTAGGTGAAGACCTGAGCCACGCCCACCCAGACTTGAGCGAGGAGTTCTACCTGGTGAACCTGGAAATGCGCGCCGGCAAACCGCGTGCCGAGGCGCTCCGCAATCTGGTGGGCCGGACGGGGGTCGACGACATCAAATCGCTGGTCGCGACGCTGGTCCAGACCGACCGCTTCGGCACCAGCGTTTCCCAGGCACTGCGCGTGCATTCCGATTCGCTGCGCACCGAACGGCGCCAGCGCGCCGAAGAACAGGCTGCCAAG
>Ga0209698_10002099_pt1 | contig 22830 bp, 19 predicted proteins | sample LitLauG_LLR_2012_FD_187203 | JGI IMG/M metagenome (GOLD analysis project Ga0209698, IMG submission 187203) | Freshwater sediment microbial communities from Pennsylvania, USA - Little Laurel Run_MetaG_LLR_2012 (SPAdes) (version 2) | ecosystem: Environmental > Aquatic > Freshwater > Creek >... | reverse complement strand
GCCCACAATTCCATCGGTGCCGCCATACCCTTCAGTGACCGTTCACCGAGCGCGCGCAGCCGAAAAGCGCTCCCAACCAAGCGTCGCGTGGAAGGTGCAATGAGGATTTGTCCTGCTACTGCCTGTTCCTGAAGCCGAGCGGCTACATTGGGGGTAGAACCGACGGCGAGCATTTGATCTGAGTTTGGACCAGCGTCTTCCCCGATGACCACCGGCCCGGTGGCAATCCCGATATGTACCGACAGGGCCTCTGCGAAAGTAGATTCCTTGAGCGTCTGGACGATCTCCAGCGCGGCACGCACTGCACGCTCCGCATCCTCTTCGTGCGCCTGCGGCCAGCCAAAGTACGTGAGGATTCCGTCGCCCCGATATTGGGCGACGTGACCAGCGTAGCGCTCGATGACGGCGGAACACGCGGTACGGTACCCTTTCAACAGGGACTGGAGCGCTTCCGGATCGAGTCGCATCGAGAGCGCGACGGAGCCGACAAGGTCACAAAACATGACTGTGAGGTGACGTCGCTCGGCGCCCAGATTCGCGCCCCAGCTCTCCGGCGTCGCCAGGTGCGACGGCCGAACCAGTGGCGCCGTACCCAACGCTGCCACCGCCGCGAGAAACACCTTGCGGTGGCCTAGTGTTAAACCCAGATCTCGGAGGTCGTTGTCGGAAAGCAGTTGAACGACCCGATAGTCAATGTCATTCTGGCGGAGCGCCTCTTCGTAGCGCTCCAACCCGATTGAGCGTAGCCAGTCAGCAAAGGGAACCATATGAATCCGGATTCACCACGTTGCATCGATACGCGCAGCATACCGATTCGCGATTCCCCAAGGCAATTATGACTATTTACAGACATACGGGGACCCCGTCGCGCTCCGGCGAAGATCGACCTCGCACAATACCAGTGCGCGCCATCGGCGATTTGTAGCTAGGATAGATAGCAGCAGGCAATTGTCCCAGGCTGGCGTCCTCATCGGACAGAAATCAGGCCGCCGGCCGGCCTGGGCGATCGAACGACCCAAAGGCTCCTTGGGCAGGACGACAACGTGGAAGCGAAATATTTTGACGAGCAGTGGCTGGAAGCGCTGATATCGCTGGGCATTCGGCGCGCCTATCCGAAGGGCACGATCCTCGTACACGAGGGTGATACGAGCGACCAGTTGTTCGTTCTCCTCGACGGACGGCTTAAGGTGTTTCTTTCCGATGCCGGGGGCAAGGAGATCGTGATCGACACGCTGGTTCCGCGCCAATATTTCGGTGAACTGGCCTTTGACGGCCAACCGCGCTCCGCCTCGGTCGCCACCCTCGAAGCATCGCAGGTCGCCATCGTTCAGCACGACGACTTCAAGCACTATCTAGCCACCCATCCCGACGCGGCCTTTGTGCTGATCAAGACATTGATCGGTCGGGTCAGAAACTTGACGCACTCAATCGGTAGTCTTGCGCTCTTGGATGTGTACGGCCGCGTGGCGCGCCTGCTCATCACCAACGCCACCGAGCAGTCCGGGCAATGGGTGGTCACCGAACGAATGACCCAACAGCAAATTGCGCAACGGATCGGATCGTCGCGCGAAATGGTTTCGCGCATTCTCGGAGACCTCAAGGCAGGTGGTTATATCACGATGGATCGAGGATCGATCGTGATCCGACACAACCTCCCGCTTCACTGGTAGCGGGGCATGCGTTTGCTCCCGGCGATGACATCCGGAAATCCTCCGTCTTCCCGGCCTGGACAGAATATTGATTTGATCCCTCTGAGTGGTCCGGGGGCCGTGACGGTGGCGGGCTCCTCGGCCCAGCGCCCAGTTTGGGGCAGTGGTAGAGGTACGGGGGATACTACGGTTGGCAGCTAACAGTCGTGGAGCCCGAGGTGATAGTACCCGATCACCTGTATGGCCGTAACCCAGGAAGCTTCATGGCGCAGATCGGCATCGCGGATAGTGTCCACGGACGTGGTGTACGAGCCGAGATTCTTGGCGGGTTAGGCCGACCGTTTGACCGACGAGATATAGGATCGGATGTCGGCAGCGCCACCATCTGCAGTCGTACGTCCAGCGGTTGGAATGGTTGCGATGTTGCGGTGTAGCGCGACCGGCGATTTCGTATCTGTTGTGCACCCATGCCGAAAGGATGCCGAAGGGCCATCGGGGGCCACTTTTTGTCGAATAATCTCCCCGGAACGTGCGAGCTGTGCAGTGAAAGAAACCCGCTCCTTGGCGGCGGGAGCGGGCCGTATTCGACGACTTGTCGCGGTAGGCCGCGCTAACTTCTATTGTGGGATTGGGGTGGGATTGGGATTCTTGGGATCATACGGAGACAGCCCGTCCAGTACGCGCAGCATCACGGGACAGTTCGAGACGATCCCGAGAGAATGTATGTTGAAATCCGCGTTCACGGGGCCGGTGGCCCCGGGAAACCCGATCAATAGCGGTCCTTTGGGTCCGTTGAACGAGAGGAAGCTCTTGATTTCGTCATCCATTCTGAGGCGTTGGCGTAGTCCGGATGCGATTGCAGTCGGCGTCCACTCCACCATCGTGATATCCCAGAGCGGCGAATACTCCGGCGTATCGCCCGGCCGCGATCCAAGGACGTTGAGCGGATCCCCCTGTCCCAGGGCGGCCGACTCCACACCCTGTCGCTGGAATATCCGGTCTACGCCGCGAATGCCGTTGTACGTCGGCAGGATCGTCTGACGGGCGCTGCCGTCTGCGAAGAAGCGATCTCCTCCGATCGGTGCCAGTTCCAGATTGGGAGCATACACCCCGCCCTCGAAGGCACTGATGAAGGGATCCGATGCGTCCATGCGGAGGTACATGACGAAGTGAAAGTCGTAAATGCCTAGCACCAGATTGAACGTGGCTGTCATGTGTTCGAAATCGATCTCCGGGACAAAGTCCTTGATCCCGGTCCAGTTCGCGACCTGTGAGGCGTTGAGCACGACGTGCTTTCCTTCCTCGTTGACGAAGGTAATCACCGGGCTGTAGTTGGCGTCACCAATCGATCCAGGTTGGAAGGGAGGGGCCGGCGGGAGAAAGGGATTGGCTGCGGGTCCGGCCGTGAACTTGCGGACATTTCCGAACGTGACGGTGCCCGGGAAGTGAAGCGCTCCATGTGAATCGACCGTGACCTGCTGAACGGATTTGTTCACCGGCTTGCCATCGCCATCGATCAACAGGCCCAGTTTCGGCGAGAAATTCACCCCACGTTCCTTAGCGTCTCGGCAATCCGACGACTCGGTCACGATGTAGTAAACCGGGGAGTTGAAACCAGGACCATAGTATCCTTTGTGCAGCCGCAACGTGGCCGTTCTGGCGATCGGCGACAGCCTCACTGCGCTCGTGAGAAACGTTTCGAACTGAATGTTTTCTTCGGTCTTTAGATTTGCGAGACCCAGACAAGCGGTATCATTGGTCTGGCCTTCTACAGGCGGAAGGAGCGCCTGGGCCGCCGAGTGGCCGCTGGCCGCCAGCGCCAGGGTCAGCATAGCCACCGAGGACAGCGCGCGAATGCGCCGCGTACGTACCCGCTGGGAAACGTCGGAAAGTTCAGGTGTTTCAGCAATCTGATTGATTGACACGTCAAGCCTCCGTTCGGGAAACTGCTTGTTGAACGTCTTGAACTGACCACGTCGCATTGGGCGTCACGAACGGGATTTCCCATGACTGCCCACGGACGACGCAGAGGGCTGGCAAAAATGATATTGGAACAACGACTGTGCCTTGCCTGCCGACGACAAGACCCACACACGATGGGGTGTCCATGAATGCCGCGAGGGCTTGCGGCAATTACCCCTTCAATCGTTGGGCGAGAGGCGGTTGAAGCCCATCCGTCAAACGCGAGACCGAAAAATTCCGGCGCCGGTCGGTAATCGATGCACCGGCTGCGTATTGCGATCGACAAAGATCATACGAATTGAAGAGCGCAACTCTACCCGCCGGACTGAGGAATCTTGGATGACCCTCGTGTGACCAAAATATTCGCACTCGGCTGGACGTCGTCCCTCATCGGATGCACTTACGCATTCGCAGCTTTAACGATCTCACTGGTACTCTGGATCACCGCAGCTCACCGTGTCCTACGATGCGAGTCCCGCGTCACGAACCCATCACGGCAATCTAACGTTTCCATCACGGACGGATATGAATAGGGGTACTAACTAACAATCGGCACCGCTACGACAGTCAGCCATGGGAGCTGCTCCCGATGCGCATCAGGTCGTGTACCGGATCAGGGCGCGGCGTTCATAGCGGGGGCCGGTAAGGGCTCGCGGAAACCCTGGGGCAACCGGCCGCTCCACGCTCAGACCGGCCGCCCGAGCCCGCTTCTGCCGGTGAGCGGCTTCACGTAGGGCTCCGCCAGTTCGCATGGTTCGGTTGCAGCCATTCGCGAAGGGCCGCATTCGGGACAGTACGGCAGGCCGCTGATGCATACCGCCACTTCGCCGGGTCGGCTGGCGGGGGGCGGCGCCGCCCGGACAACGGTCGCCCGCCGAACAAAACCGGCAACCGCCAAGCTGCGCGGTAGCGCCGATGGGATCGCGAATGCCGGGGGTAGGCGCCGATACGGAAATGAGCCATAGGGGGTGCGTCCAAAAACTTGGACTACGGGGAGGTAGTTCATGTATTCATACGAAGGCAGGCTCCGAGCGGTCGAGCGATACATCACGGTGGGCAATCGCGTCGGAGCGACGATTCGCCATCTGGGCTACTCGACCAAGAATGCCCTGAAGGGCTGATATCGGGAATACATCCTCGAGGCCATCCTCGCGCGGGTTGGCCAGACGATCTTCGCTTCCAGGGGTTCCGAACTTCGTGGGCACGGAAATCTCAGGTCCGATGCGGTGAATGAGGCGATTTCTGAATTTAATTCACCGGTGTGCTGGACATTCAGGTCGCGACAATCGTTACAACCGCGAAGCGAGCCCCGACAGAACTCATGAGTGCGAGCCACGTGCGATCATTCGCCAACGTTCGCTCCAGGGAGAACTCACCGACCACCGTCCGGATCGCCACGCATTACTTGGTATTCCAGAACGCGTTCAACGCACCTGCAGCTGGATTGGTTTCGGGCAGGCTAGCCGCCAGGGCGGGATCCAGAAAAAGTGAATACTGGTCCGGATCTGTGAACGCCTGAAAGTTCTTGGTGCGATACGCCATCGCCCACTGTGGGAACACCCGAGTTTGGATAGGCTCATTCATGAGTTCGATGATGCCCTTGTGCAACGGATCGTTCTTGATGATCGTGTAGATCCGCTGCAAATCAGTGTCCATGCCTTCGATGTACTGCATGAACGACCCGTTTCGTTGAAGCAATATCCCGGTGATGTTGGCTTCCGCATTGCGTGCCCTCGCACGCGTCAGGAGATGATCGATTTGCGCTTCCGAAATCGGACCGGCAGCGGATGACACATAGAGAATGCACGACAGCGTTGTCATCGTCGCGCGGCAGGCACCGCTGAAATGCGAAGGAACATTGTCAAATAGCCCGCGGCTTGGGCATCAATTGCGATCGGCCAAAACGAGGCATCGACATCAATCATCGCGTCGATCGAGGAATATCGACACACTTGCTGTGGCATCGTGGGCCGTGTTTCAAGCCAAGCCCGGTCAGGGCAATATCGTTATGGGCTTTTCCCGCAGAAGGGTGGGGCATTTCTGTTTTATGATTTTCACAATTGTTGCATACGGCACAATTCCTGAACAAGGACGGCGCGCGACCGTTCGACTCGACGTTCGCGGCGTGGGGTGGACGCCGGCGGTGGGACCGCGCAAACGCGGGGGCGAGCGGCTCTCCCGCCAAACTACAGCAACACGAATCCGCTTCGTGCGACCGGGAGATCCGGGCCAACGGTTGGCACGCTCTTTGGGTAGGCGAAGCAGGCTGCATCTACGAGAACGTTCATCGGGCGCTCGCGCAAGCCATTCAAGTTCCGCAATAAATTGCCGATATTTCACCATGGCACGCGAGTGGCGATTCTCGGTATGCGGGACTTCCCTAATTTTCGAATTCAAACAAGACGGCCTTGTGTATCCCGGCGGCACTGGCTTTGCCTTTTGCTGTATGCGTCTTGCAGCGCGGCGGGTGCGGCAGAGCTGTCCGATCTCACCCTGGAACGGTTGCTCAATATCGACGTTATCGGGGCTTCCAAGTATCGGCAAAAGCAAAGCGAAGTGGCTGCCGCCGTCAGCGTCATTACGCGTGATGAGATAAAAGCCTTTGGCTGGCGTACCCTCGAACAGGCGCTTGCCACTCTGCCCGGCGTCTACGTAACCTACGACCGACAATATACCTACCTGGGTACACGCGGCCTCGGCCTTCCGGGCGACTACAACACCCGGATGCTGGTGACGATCAACGGTAACCGCGTCAACGACGTCGTCTACGATCAAGGCCCGCTGGGACGGGAGTTTCCGCTGGACATGGATCTGGTCGAGCGGATCGAATTCATCCCTGGCCCAGGTGGGGCGGTCTATGGGCAAAACGCCATGTTGGCTGTGGTCAACGTCGTCACCCGTTCCGGAGCCGGTGTCGCCGGCACGGAACTGGCCGCGGGGTATCAAACTCCGCAAAGGGCCGGCGAGGGCCGCGTAAGCTGGGGTCACCGTCTGGACAACGGCGTAGACGTGCTTCTGTCGGCATCGGGATATCACGCCGGTGGCGAGGATCGGTTCTTCGACTTCGGGGCATCCAACGTATCCGGCGTCGCCCGCGGCCTCGATGGCGAACGTAATGAACAATTCTTCGGCCGCATCGCCCATGGGCCGTGGTCGATGGACTTGACCTATGGCGACCGCCGCAAGGACGACCCTACCGGAGTCTACCACTCCGATCCGCTCGTTCCCGGACAATTCCAGGAAGACCGATACACGCTGCTGCAAGGTCAATACCAGGACAACTTCCGCAATGACACCCTGCAGCTGACGGCCCGGCTGTTCGTTGGAGACGAGCGATACACCAGCATCCTCAGCTATGGCACGCCGTACAGTTACCCGGGGACGAGCGACTGGCGTGGTGCCGAAGTACGCCTCGTGTCTACTGCATTGGCCGACCATAAACTGATGCTCGGCCTCGAGGCGCAGGACAATTCCCGAATCGATCAGGCGATCTTGGACCTCGCCCATCCCGCGAACAACATCCTGATGCCAGACTCCGGCTATCGAATCGGCGTATACGGCCAGGATGAATGGCGCCTGACGCGCACGCTGACGGCCACTTTGGGGCTGCGCATCGATCGGAATAACGTCACCCGTTCCAATACCAGCCCGCGACTCGGCCTGATCTGGCAAGCCGAGGCGACGACCACGCTGAAGGCGCTGTACGGAGGCGCGCATCGTGCCCCGAACGCCTACGAGCGCGACTACTACGATAACACCGCGCAGGAATCCAACCACTCGCTGCGGGGCGAGAGCATGACCACCGGCGAAATCGTGCTTGATCATCGCATCGCTCCGGACACGCACGTACGCGCTTCGGTCTACCGATGGACGATGCGCGACCAGATCGTACTCGGCACCGATCCGCTCACCGGCCTTGCCCAGTATCAGTCGGGCATGACGGCGCATGCCCAGGGGGTGGAAGTTTCCGCCGACAAGAACTGGTCCTGGGGTGGGCGCATACGCGGAAGCGTATCGTCACAACACGCGGAGTACGTCGACGGCACAAGCCTCGTCAATTCTCCCCGATGGCTGGGAAAACTCAATTTCTCTACTCCGCTGCCGCTGGCTGGCCTTCGTGTCGGCTACGAATTGCAATACGAGAGCGCCCGCCGGACCCTGGTCGGCACCAACGTCGGCGGATACGTGCTGTCGAATATTCACCTTGGCGCGGAACAATGGGTGAAGGGCCTCGACCTTGGGCTGGGCATCCGCAATTTGTTCGACAAGCGCTATTTCCTGCCCGGCTCCAGCGACAACTGGCAAAATGCCTTGGAGCAAGATGGTCGAAGTATTCGGATAGAAGCCCGCTACAAACTGTAAACGCATTGCGATGCATCGAATCGTCCGATGCGTTAGGCCATTTTCTGGAGACTTTGTGCGTCGGAATTTTCGGCGCCGCGCAAAATGGGCCTCCCCCCGGCCGAATCATAAGTAACCCTCAGTCTCCGTCGAGTTCAGGTACGGGCAGAGGCACGATCGTCGACCACCTGGGACACCTCTGTTGGGGCCACGGTTACTCAATGGAGGATTCACATCGCAGCCGCTCGCGAGCGTCGGCTACGCGGAGCTATCCGGAGGCTGCTCTGGCCGGGCTGTCCGTATTTGTAGCCGTGCGGTCGCGGGCCGCATTCGCTCAGACAGCCGGCATACGAGAAATCGGCACTGCTTTGGCGCAGCAAGTCGGATCCGCGCTTTCGTCGGCGGGCAACCGTTGTCGGGGGTAGTGCCGCCGCCCCACCTGGCGATCCGGCTGTTCTCATTGTCGGCCATTTCCAACCGTCCTCTCACCGCGTTGCGCGAGATGGAGGGCTACTTTCGGGCGACATTCTCCGCGATACAGCGAATGTCCCGATCGGACCAAACCGGGAGAGGGGGAGGGGACCACGAGAAGTCTGCAGTGCCCGTGATGACTGTCGGTCGCTTCAAAGTCGTGAACGTGCTGTCGCGAACTCGAAGGTCAGTATCGGCAATCTGAGTCGCTATTCATGCTGGGCCGTATCAGTCGCGTATCATCCATCAAGAAGCATTCAGATGCCCGACGCCGATGCGGATGAAGAACTGACTTACCCCGTGTTGAGCCCGCGTGTTCAACGGGAGCTGTCTCGGACACTTCCCGAGCGTTTTGATGATGCTCAGGCGAGCAAAGGGTGGCTGGCGTCGGCTACCGTCCGAGATCCTTGGCCGAGACGCCCGCAATGCCCCAGTTTTCCTTCGGGACATCATGTATCCAGACGCGCACGTTCTCCCTCGGTGCGTTGGCCGCCTCGGACAATGCGGCGGTAACCTTCTCGATGACCGCACGCTTCTGCGCTTCGGTACGGCCTTCGAGCATGTATATTTGTGCAAACGGCATGGTGCTCTCCAGTGACTGTGTAGTGAATAGCTCGGGCGACCGCCGCAAGGTAGCCAAGCGCGACAGTGAGACTGCCGCGCGGATTGTACGTTGCGCGGTCGCGCTTCGTTCGCGCGTCAGGTCACTACACTGAGGAACGACGGGTTGAGCTTGCGATCGTGATAGAAAATCCCGCGGCCGACTTCCTCCCAAGTCCAGGTGGTCGGCTGCATGTCCGGATACCACTGGTAGCCCCCGCAAAAGGTTTCCATGCGGTTACCCGAGGGGTCGAAGAAATAGATTGTCGTCCCGCGTGTAATGCCGTGGCGGGTCGGCCCTATATCGATCGATACGCGATGCATGGACATGATGTCCGCCGCGCGCAGGACCTGCTCCCAGGTCTCCAGCAGGAACGAGACGTGATGCAGCTTGTCGTCTTCGCCGTGACGCACCATGGCGATGTCGTGCGCCTTGGCCGAGCATGTCAGCCAGGTGGCCAGGTCGGTCTTGCCGTCTTCGAGCTTGACCCGCTCGACCAACGAAAAACCCAGCACTTCTTCAAACAGCTTGCGGGTGCCATCGATGTCGCCCCCGTAGATCAGGCAATGGTCCAGGCGAATCGGATTGATGCCACGTTGGTTCTGCAACCACGCCTCGGGATCAACGTAACCTAAGCCGTTGCCCACGTCGGTCTTTTCGACATACAGCTCGATGGTGTGTCCCGTGGGTGCACGGAAGCGCACGCGCTCGCCCGTTTCCAGCATCTCGCCGGCAGGCAACCGCTCGGTGGGAACGCCGTAGGCCTTGAGGTCCGACTCGAGCTTCTGCAGTGTGGCCTGGTCGAGCACCTTGAAGCCGAAGTAATCCATGCCTGCCCGGTCAGCCTCGCGAATGACGAAGCTGTTGTGGTCGCGCTCGTCGTTGCACTTGAAGTACACCCGACCCGATTTGTCACGGCCGGTTTCTTTGAGACCCATAACGTCGGTATAGAACTTCACGGATTCCTGCAGATCCAGCACGCGCACCACGGCGTGGCCTGGTCGAAGAACGCCTGTCATTGCCATTGCAGTCTCCTATCGGACGAGAATGTCGGGCTGCATGCGGTCGCGCAACTCGTATACGGCGTGCTGCCGACGCCAGCCCTCTATGGATCGATCGGAGTCAACCGGAAGCCGCGGCCGGACGCGAAATCGCGCCCCCGGCACCGCCAGGCAGCGCCTCCTCGCGCCATGCGCTCACGCTCCAACCCCACCGAGCTGCCAGTACAGTGCGCACTCCGGCCCGATGGTTCAAGCGCTACGGCTGTTACGTGCGAGCGCATCGCATGCGACGACCTGCGGTCAGGTCCAGCCACGATGGCGCGTCGATTCATGCTGGTTGTCTCCTCCAGTGGATCGCCGACATCGTCTCTGCGGCGCAGGTGGTCGGTCTGGCTTGTTGATTGAAGGTCACGATAGGGGGATCCGCCGATACTGTCCAATACCGAATAGTCTGGTTGTGATACCCTCCCGGTATAGAGAAAAGGGACGATGCTGCCTATGGACCTGCGGACTATGCGGAATTTCCTGGCCGTCGCGGAAGAGCGCAATTTCAGCCGCGCGGCTGAGCGCCTGCACATGGCGCAGCCGCCGCTCTCGCGCCAGATCAAGGCGCTCGAGGAGGAGTTGGGCGCCGCGCTGTTCGTACGCACCGCCAAAGGCGTGGATCTGACCGATGCCGGGCGCACGCTGCTGGACGAAGTCCCGAACCTGCTCGCCCTGGCGCAGCGCGCCCGGGAGCTTACGTCCCTTGCCGGCCAGGGCATGATCGGCCGGCTCGACGTCGGGCTGTTCGGTTCAGGCGTGCTGGACGCGATTCCACGCATGCTGGCACGATTTCACGCGGACCGCCCCGAAGTTCGAATCGTGCTGCACAACATGACCAAGGCCGAGCAATTGCAGGCGCTACGCGAACGCCGCATTGTGGTCGGCTTCAATCGCCTGGTACTGGAACAACCCGACCTTGTGGTCGAAACTGTGATGCGGGAGCCCTTGGTGATCGCTGTTCCGCAGTCGCATCGGCTCGCGGTTCGCAAAGCCATCCGCATCGCAGATATGGACGGCGAGCCGCTGATCACATACCCCAATATTCCTTTGCGCGGACTGGCTCAAGAAGTGGCGGACGCTTTCCGGCGTGAGGACGTCCGCCTGAACATAGAGCAGGAGGTCGAAGATGTACTCACCGCCATCGCCCTGGTTGCAAGCGGATTCGGCCTGTGCGTCACCACTCGCTCCGCCACGAGCCTCCGACTTCCCGGCATTGTGTTCATCCCACTGAACTGCCCGCACTTGCGCGATGTGGAATTGAGTTGCCTGTATCGCCGTGGCGACCAGTCCCCGATCCTGCAGGCCTTCTTGACCGTTGTGCGTGGCTTCCACAAGGACATAAAGCGCAGAACCGGCCTCGCTTGAACGGCGAGCACGACCCGTTCGACGCCTGTTCGGCGACGCCTGAAATCCGCGACGACGCACTTGCAGCGCCGACAGGTGCGCCAGCGTTGGCTTGTCGCGCCCATCGTGATACCGATTAGGTATCGGGTGAAGATTTTTAAGTATTGGACAGTATCGCTGGATCTCACTATCTTGGCCCCAAGCAAATAGCACAGACCGACCGGCTGCAGCGCAGCGACGATGTTGGCAACCCCGCCGAGGAGATTGGTACCGTGACGTATTTCGAAGTCCTGGTCGAAGACACCGGGCAGACCTATCGGTGTTCCGACACCCGCTCGCTACTCGAAAGCATGGAAATGATCGGCCGCAGCGGCTTGCCGATCGGTTGCCGCAATGGCGGGTGCGGCGTGTGCAAGGTACGCGTGATTTCCGGTGGATACACCACCCGCAAGATGAGTCGCGCTTGCGTAACCGTTGAAGAGGAAGCGGATGGCGTCGGTCTAGCTTGCCGCATCTTCCCGGTGAGCAATCTGACGGTCCGAGTGATGGGAAAAATCGTATGTGCGGCCACAGCCAAGATACAAGGGGGCTTCGTGTCCTATGCATCCGGTAAGGCCCGGATCGACGACTCGAACGAGACTCGGTGAATGGCATTCGCCGACACATTCTTGGACCAGGCCGTATCGCCCCGCAAAGAGCCGAATGCGCGATGCCTTGTTGCGAGATCGCGGACTGCAAGGAGGCCATTCGAATGAGCCCGCATAAGCAGCCCCTTGCGGCGACGAAATCTTTCGATCCCTGCGCGCGCTTCGTTCGGTTGCGACAGGTGCGCGCCGATGGTTTCGTCGAGTTCGATTTCGCGGTGGGCGAACCCGACTTGTCGGTCGAGCTTATCCTGCCTCTCGCGGCGTTTCACGAGTTCTGTAGCGCTAATCACGTTATCCGCATCGCGTCGGTCGAGGACGCATTGATCGCCCCGCCGGACGCTGCGGGTGAGCAGGCCGGACCACGCGCCGCCGGCGCGCATTCCTACGACTCCAGGAGACCTCCATGTCGGTAGAGATTAAGACCGCGGCCATCGCGCCGGTGCGCCACACCTTCAGCAACGTGGCACGGCGCCTCGGCGCGGACAAACCCGCCTCGCGCTACCAGGAAGCGACCTTCGACATGCAATCGGACTGCAACTTCCACTACCGCCCGCTGTGGGACCCCGACCGCGAGCTGTACGACCGTCGGCGCACTGCGATTGTCATGAAGGATTGGTACGCCTTCAAGGACCCGCGCCAGTTCTACTACGGTACCTACGTGTTGAGTCGTTCCAGGTTGCAGGATACGGCCGAGAAGAACTTCGAGTTCGTCGAGAAGCACGGCGCACTGGCCGGGCTGCCCAAGGGCCTGACGCGGCGCATCAAGGCGATCATGCTACCGCTGCGTCATGTCGAATACGCGGCCAACCTGAACAACTGCTACATATCGGCCTACGGCTGGGGCGCGGCCGTGACGCAGGCGACGACCTACGCGATGATGGACCGGCTCGGCATCGCGCAGTACCTGTCGCGCATCGGCTTGCTGATCGACGGCAACACGGGCGAATCGCTCAAGGCAGCCAAGCAGAGCTGGCTCGCCGACCCGGTCTGGCAACCGCTGCGCAAGTTCGTCGAGGACAGCTTTGTCGTCAAGGACTGGTTCGAACTGTGCGTCGCGCAGAACCTGGTGTTCGACGGCTTGCTTTACCCACTGGTCTATGGCCGCTTCGGCGGCGAGTTGTCGCAGCAGGGCGGCTCCGTGGTAGCGATGCTCACCGAATTCATGGACGACTGGTATGCCGAGAGCATCAAGTGGGTCGACGCCTTCATCAAGACCGCCGCGGCCGAATCGCCGGAGAACATGCAATTGCTGTCGACGTGGACACACGATTGGATGGTACGCGCCGCCGACGCGCTCGCGCCTCTGGCCACGCTGATGTACTTCGAGGATGCCCGGCCGGCACTCGACGAGGTGCGCGCCAACTTGCAGGCGCGCATCGCAAAGGCCGGACTTCAAACCTGAAGGAGAACGCCGTGAGCAAAGTCGAAAGTACAGTCTTTCTGGCCCTGCAGGCCAATGACGACACGCGCCAGATCATCGAAGCGATCGAGATCGACAACCCGCATGCGGTGGTGAACCGCATGCCTGCGATGGTCAAGATCGACGCGACTAGGAGGCTGGTGGTCAAGCGCAAAACCATCGAGGAGATCACGGGCATGGATTTCGACCTGCAGTCGTTTCACGTCAATCTGGTCTCGCTGTCCGGCAACATCGACGAGACCGAGGACGAACTCGTTCTCGAATGGAAACGCTAAGAGGAGACGATCGATGAGCACGCTCGAGCCCCCGAAGAAACTTAGCCTGAAAGAGAAGTACGCGCAGATGACGCGCGGCCTGGGTTGGGAGACGACTTACCAGCCGATGGACAAGGTCTATCCGCAAACACAGTTCGAGGGTATCAAGATCCACGACTGGGATAAGTGGGAAGACCCGTTCCGCCTGACGATGGACGCCTATTGGAAGTACCAGGCTGAGAAGGAGCGCAAGCTCTACGCGATCATCGATGCGTTCCAGCAGAACAACGGCCAGCTGAACGTGAGCGACGGCCGCTACATCAACACGCTCAAGCTGTTCCTGACGGGCATCTCGCCCGAGGAGTACTCGGCGCACCGCATGTTCGCGATGCTGGGCCGAAACTTTGCCGGCGTCGGCCCGCAGATCGCGGCACAGATGCAGTCGATCGACGAGTTGCGCCACGCCCAGACGCAGGTGCACACAATCAGCCACTACAACAAGTATTTCAACGGTATGCACGACTTCCGCCACATGCACGACCGCGTGTGGTACCTGTCTGTGCCGAAGTCGTACTTCGAGGATGCGATGACCGCCGGTCCATTCGAGGGCATCGTCGCGATCTCGTTCAGCTTCGAGTACGTGCTGACGAACCTGATCTTTATGCCTTTCATGTCGGCCGCGGCGTACAACGGCGACATGGCGACCGTGACCTTCGGTTTCTCGGCACAATCCGACGAAGCACGCCACATGACGCTAGGCATCGAGTGCATCAAGTTCCTGCTCGAGCAGGACCCGGCAAACGTGCCGATCGTCCAGCGCTACATCGACAAGTGGTTCTGGCGCGGCTTCCGGCTGCTGACGCTGGTCTCGATGATGCTGGACTTCATGGTGCCCAAGAAGATCATGTCGTGGAAGGAGGCCTGGGACATCTACTTCGTGCAGAACGGCGGGTCGCTGTTCAACGACCTCGAGCGCTACGGCATCCGTATGCCCAAGTACTGGGAAGAGACGGTCATTGCCGCCGACCGCCTCTCGTGCGAAGCCTGGAACACCTTCTACAACTACGCCGCCGCCGCAAACTTCAACCCCTGGTGCCCGAGCGACGAGAACATGGACTGGATGTCGCAAAAGTACCCCGAGACCTTCGACAAATATTACCGGCCGCGCTTCGAGCACTACCGTGAACTCGAGAAGAAGGGTGAGCGCTGGTACAACACGACGTTGCCGATGTTGTGCCAGGTCTGTCAGATCCCTTTGATCTTCAGCGAACCCGACGACCCGACGCAGACCTGCTACCGCGAGAGTAGCCATCGAGGCATGGCCTACCACACTTGCTCGAACGGCTGCAAAGACATCTTCGACCACGAGCCGGAGAAGTACGTGCAGAGCTGGCTGCCGGTGCATCAGATCTACCAGGGAAACTGCTTCAACCCCGGCACCGACCCGACAGTGGACGGGTTCAACCCGCTGGCCGCGGTGCTCGAGTACTACCACTTCGGCCCCGGCGACAACATGGATTATGCCGGCTCACCCGACGAGGCCAACTGGATGCAATGGAAGGGCCTGAGCAAGGAAGACCCGACCAAGAAGGTTGCCTGAAGGGACCGGAAATGACGAGGAGGCACTGACATGCCAGTACAAGCTATCCGCCCCGACTACGTGGGCGAGGTCAAGGACCGGGCCGAACTGTTCCACGGCAATCTGCTGATCTATATCGGCTGGGACCAGCACAACATGATCTGTGCGCCACTCGCGCTGCCACTGCCTCCCGCAATGCCGTTCGGCGACCTGATCGACAAGGTGCTGCCCACCACGGCGTACGCGGCTCATCCGGATTGGCCGAAGATCGAGTGGTCGAAGGTACAGTGGCTGCGTTCGAGCAATGCGTTCAAGCCCGACCTAAAGAAGGGCCTGTCCGACAACGGGCTCGGACACAAGGCCCTGATCCGGTTCAAGACGCCGGGGCTCGATGGCATCAACGGCAGCCGCAGCTGATCGGTTCGGGAGAACGTGATGAGCTATGAGGTCACGATCGAGCCGCTCGGCCGCACCATTGACGTGGCCGATGGTCAGACCATCCTCGACGCAGCGTTGCGTGCCGGGGTCTACCTGCCACATGCCTGCTGCCACGGCCTGTGCGCCACCTGCAAAGTGCAGGTGATCGATGGCGAGGTCGATCTCGGTGCGGCATCGCCGTTCGCGCTGATGGACGTCGAACGCGACGAAGGCAAGTGCCTGGCCTGCTGCGCGACGCCTCTGTCCGACGTGACGATCGAGGCCGACATCGACGAGGAGCCCGACGCGCTGCACATCCCGGTGCGCGATTTCCGCGGCCGCGTCGCGCGGCTCGAGGACCTGACGCCGACGGTCAAGGGCGTTTTCATTGAGCTCGACGAAGGCATCCGCTTCCAGGCCGGCCAGTACGTCAACGTGAAGGTTCCTGGGGAAGACAAGCCACGGGCGTTCTCGCTCGCCGCATCGCCCTCGGCGGACAAACTGGTCGAGCTCAACGTGCGGCGGGTACCCGGCGGCAAGGGTACCGGCTGGATCCACGATGTGCTCAAGCCGGGCGATACGATCGATCTGATCGGACCGCTCGGGCACTTCTTTGTGCGGCGCTCCGACCCGCAGCCGGTGATTTTCCTGGCCGGTGGCTCGGGTCTGTCGAGCCCGAAGTCGATGCTGATGGATCTTATCGAAGGCGGGGACCCGCGCAAGATCACCCTGGTCTATGGTGCGCGCAATCGCGCCGAGCTCTACTACCACAACTTCTTCGTCGATCTGGCCGCCACGCATGCGAACTTTCGCTACGTACCTGCGCTGAGCGAGCCGACCGAGGCGTGCGACTGGACCGGCTTCAAAGGTTTCGTGCACGAGGCAGCCAAGGATGCGTTCGGTAACGACTTCCGCAGCCACAAGGCCTACCTGTGCGGCCCGCCGGTCATGATCGAGGCTTGCATTCGCACCTTGATGCAGGGGCGGCTGTACGAGCGCGACATCTACACCGAGAAGTTCCTGAGCAACGCCGATGCCGCGCAAGGCCTGGCGCGCAGCCCGTTGTTCAAGAACATCTGAACCATGGCGGCTGCGTGATGGTCGATGGGATGCCACGTGCAGCGCGACCGGCGAAATTGCAATTGTTCAGATTGTGCGATTGCTGCGCATGCGTGCACCGTGGAGAGGGGCACGAGCGCGCTGATCGGAACCTCGAGGCCCACGTGATGGGCCGGGTGCAGCAAGTGAAGAGAGCTTTCCAAAGCAAGTCGTTCAGCGTTGGGTTCGCCTGGACGACATCAATTCCTCGACCCGACAAGGAGACATGAATGGCACTGACCGGCGTACTGCGTCCTGGACACGTGGCAATCCGCGTACTCGAGATGGCGCCCGCATTGAAGCACTACATCGAGGTTCTCGGCCTCATCGAAGTGACTCGCGACGAAAAGGGCGGGCGTGTCTTCTTGAAGGCCTGGGACGAACACGACCACCACAGTGTCGTGTTGCGCGAGGCCGACGAGGCGGGCATGGATTACATGGGTTGGCGTGTCGATTCGCCGGCGACGCTCAAAAAGCTCGCGGGTGACATCGAAAAATCCGAGCTGTGCGCCGACCTCGAATGGATCCCCGCCGGCGAACACCCCAAAACCGGCGAGCGTTTCCGGTTTACGATCCCGACCGGTCACGTGATGGAGCTGTACGCCGAGAAGGAAAAGCTCGGTAACCAGTGCGGCACCGATGGGGACAACGTCAATCCCGACCCCTGGCCGGATGGCTTGAAAGGCATCGCACCGTCGCGTTTCGACCATTGCCTGCTCTACGGAGACGACCTCGACGGCACGGTCAAGCTGTTCACCGAGGTGCTGGGCTTCGGCCTGGCCGAGCAGGTGATGGCCGGGCCCGACAAGAAGCTCATGATCGGCGCCTTCCTGAGTTGCTCGAACAAGTCGCACGACGTGGCCTTCATTCGGCAGCCTGTGAGAGGCAAATTCCACCATGCCTCGTTCGAGCTCGGCAGCTGGGAGAAGGTACTGCGCGCAGCCGACATCTTGTCGCGCACAAAGACATCGATCGACATCGGGCCGACCCGTCATGGCATTACGCGCGGCGAAACGGTGTATTTCTTTGACCCGTCGGGAAACCGCAACGAGGTGTTCGCGGGCGGCTACATCTACTACCCCGACAAGCCGGTCATCACCTGGCACGACGAGGCGCTGGGCCCGGCAATTTTTTATCACGACCGAAACCTGAACGACGCCTTCCTGTCGGTGTTCACTTGATGACGATCGCCGTTGCGCAGGACGTGGTGTAGTGGGAGACGGCCGCCGCTGCGATCGCACGAATTATGCTTCGGTGGGGGATTACCGATGTGGCGGGAGGGTCGCCTGATCGGCGGCATCGGGATCTCCGGCAGCGCCGGAATCGAAGACAAACCGTGCGCCCGGCCGGAGCGGAGCGCAATTGGATTGGACAATTGATCTGAATGGAACAGCCATGAGCAAAGAGATTCTGAATTTCATCAACGGCGAGTACGTCAAGAACGCCAGCGGCAAGACCTATGAGAAGCGCAACCCGGTCGACAACTCGCTCATCGGCATGGTCTACGAGGCCGGCAGGCCGGAGATTGATGCCGCAGTGGCCGCGGCCCGGGCTGCGCTGCATGGTCCGTGGGGCAAGCTGTCGGTCGTCGACCGTTGCAATATGCTCGACGGCCTGGTCGACGAGATCAACCGTCGCTTCGACGACTTCCTGCAGGCCGAGATTGCTGACACTGGCAAGCCCGCGCACCTGGCGTCGCATGTGGACATCCCGCGTGGTGCGGCCAATTTCAAGATCTTCACCGACACGATCAAGAACGCCTCGACCGAGTCGTTCGAGATGACCTCCCCGGACGGCAAGACCGCGCGCAGCTACGGCGTGCGGGTACCGCGTGGCGTGATCGCAATCATCTGCCCTTGGAACCTTCCGCTGTTGCTGATGACCTGGAAGGCCGGCCCGGCACTGGCTTGCGGCAACACTGTCGTGGTCAAGCCGTCCGAAGCCACGCCTAGCACGGCCACGCTGCTCGGCGAGGTGATGAACAAGGTCGGCGTACCCAAGGGTGTCTACAACGTCGTCAACGGCTTCGGCGTCGATTCCGCCGGTGCCTTCTTGACTTCGCACCCGCAGGTCGACGGCATTACCTTCACCGGCGAGACCAAGACTGGTGCCGCGATCATGAAAGCCGCCGCCGATGGCATCCGTCCCGTGTCGCTGGAACTCGGCGGCAAGAACGCCGCGATCGTGTTCGCCGATTGCGATTTCGACAACGCCGTCGCGACGGTGACGCGGTCGTGCTTCGAGAATGCCGGCCAGGTCTGCCTGGGCACGGAGCGTGTATACGTGCAGCGCCCCCTCTTCGACAAGTTCGTCGCTGCGCTGAAGGTCCAGGCGGAGAAGATGAAGCCGGGGCGCCCGTTCGATCCCGACACCAAAATCGGGCCGCTGATCAGCAAAATCCATCAGAAGAAGGTCCTGGGTATGTACCAGAAGGCCAAGGACGAAGGCGCCAACATCATCTTTGGCGGCGGTATCCCCGACATGCCGGCTGAACTGAAGGACGGCTGCTGGGTGCAGCCGACGATCTGGACCGGCCTGCCGGAGACCGCCACTGTCGTCACCGAGGAGATCTTCGGCCCGTGCTGCCATATCCAGCCTTTCGATTCCGAAGAAGAAGTCTTGACGATGGTCAACGCCAACCGCTACGGCCTGGCCACGTCGATCCATACCCAGGACATCAGCCGCGCGATGCGCCTGGCGTCGACTATTGAGGTCGGCTTGTGCTGGATCAACAGCTGGTTCCTGCGCGACCTACGCACGCCTTTCGGTGGTTCCAAGCAGTCGGGCATTGGCCGCGAAGGTGGCCTGCATTCGCTGGAGTTCTACACGGAACTGCGCAACGTCATGGTCAAGTACTGAGTGCCCCAAGCTCGCCACTTTGCGGTCCCCCCGGGTCTCAAGCAGAGCGGCCAGGCCACATTTCCTTGAGACCCAGCACCCTACAACGACAGGCCCAACATCATGGACAAGACCAGAATTCAGCGCTACGGCGACGAGCTCTATCAGGCACTGCTCGAGCGCAAGGCGGTCGAGCCGCTGACCGACCGCGAGCCTTCGATCACGATCGAAGATGCCTACCAGATTCAACTGCGGATGGTTCAGCGCCGGCTCGATGCCGGCGAAACGATCGTCGGCAAGAAAATCGGCGTCACGAGCAAGGTCGTGATGGACATGCTGAAAGTCAACCAGCCGGACTTCGGCCAGATGACCTCGGGCATGATCTTCAACGAGGGCGAAGCCATCCGTGCCGACTCGATGATTGCGCCCAAGGCGGAGGCCGAGGTGGCCTTTGTGCTCAAGAGCGATCTGATGGGTCCTGGCATCACCGCCGCCGACGTCTTGCGTGCCACCGATTTCGTCGTCCCCTGTTTCGAGATTGTCGATTCGCGCATTCGGGACTGGAAGATCAAGATCCAGGATACGGTCGCCGACAACGCGTCCTGCGGCGTGCTGACCCTGGGTGGCGTGCGCCGCAGCCCGCGACAGCTCGACTTGGCGCTGGCCGGCATGGTGCTGGAGAAGAACGGCGAGGTCATCAGCACCTCCACCGGCGCTGCGGTACAGGGCTCGCCGACCAATGCCGTGGCCTGGCTGGCCAACACGCTCGGCCGCCTCGGCATCGGCCTCAAGGCCGGCGAAGTGATCCTGTCCGGATCGCAGTCGCCGCTCGTACCGGTGAAGGCCGGCGACAGCCTGCGCTGCGATGTCGGTGGCCTCGGCGGCACCTCAGTGCGCTTTATCTGAATCGGAGATCGACCATGAATCTAGACCAAAAGACCATCCTCGGCCTTGCCGAGCACCTCGAGACCGCCGAGTTGAAGGTGCGAGACGTGACCATGATTACCGGCGACTACCCGAACATGGACTGGGACGACGCCTATGCGATCCAGGAGGAGATCAAGCGCCGCAAGGAATCGCGCGGCAACAAGACCGTCGGCCTGAAGGCAGGTCTCACGTCCTTCGCGAAAATGAAGCAGATGGGCGTAGAAACGCCTGTGTTTGGATTCGTCAGTGACTACATGGCGCGGCCCGACGGCGGCGAGATCAAGCACGCCGAATTGATCCACCCGAAGGTGGAGGCTGAGATCTGCATCGTCACCAAGGCGCCGCTGAAGGGCCCCGGATGCAATGTCGCTGCCGTGATGGCGGCCACCGACTTCGTCATCCCGGCGGTCGAGGTCATCGACAGCCGCTACCGCGACTTCAAGTTCGACCTGAAGAGTGTAGTCGCCGACAACACCTCGGCGTCGCGCTTTGTCATCGGCGGGCGGCCGCGCGAGCTCGCGGAACTCGACCTGCGCACGCTCGGCGTCGTGCTCGAGATCAACGGCGAAATCAGGGCGATGGCCGCGGGTGCGGCCGTGCTCGGCAACCCCCTGGCAGCTGTGGCAATGATGGCCAATCACTTGGGCCAGCGTGGGCAAGAAATTCCCGCCGGCATGTTCATCATGACCGGCGGTGTGACCGAGGCCCTGCTGGTCAAACCGGGCGATAGCGTCCTGGTTCGATTCCAAGATCTCGGCTCGGTCTCGATGCGTTTCGTCTAACGGCGCGAGTGCGCCGGTTGAACGCCGTGGAGTAGTGCGACGGTCCCGGTCACTTGCTGCGCGTCGAGCTGCAGTTTTATGGTGAAGGTGCGATCGACATCCGTTGCCGCGCATTGGGGCAAGTCGGCCTGAATACACCGGTTGAGGCCGACCATAACGCCTGCGTCGATGTCTGCATCGAGCGCCGTGGGCAATTGGCCGCCTGCGTCGCGCCACAGCTACTGAATCGCGCGGAGAACGCCGCGCCTTTTGCCCGAATCTACGTTCTCGAGGCCCGTGCCGGCGAGCAGAAACGCGCCGTCATCGACCAGGTGTATCAGGCGCTGCTCAAGGCGATCGGCGCGCCCAATCGAAACGTGCGCGTTGGGATGCGCGATACGCCGAAAAAAACGCGGTCATTGCCGATACGTAACCAATTTCGCCCGGCCGTTCGAAAATCGTCGATCCGCGCGACACCATACAGGAACAGTTATGTCACCGAAACAACACGCCTCCGATATCTTCATGCAGGAAGAAGGCACGGTCAACCTCGGCGGTATCGATGCGCTCGTGCGCCTGGTGCTCGACCAGTCGCGTGCTGACGAACGCCGCGTCTTGAAGACAGGCATGTTCATTTCAGGCTATCGCGGTTCTCCCGTGGGCATGCTGGATGCTGCGTTCATCAAGAACCAGAAGGCGCTGTTGGCCAGGAACATCCACTTTGTGGATGGTCTGAACGAGGACCTGGCGGCGACTGCAGTGTGGGGAACACAGATGCTGCACACCGTCGGAAAGCAGAAGTTCGACGGCGTGACAGGTCTGTGGTATGGCAAGGCGCCGGGGGTCGATCGTTCCGGCGATGCCTTGAAGCATGCCAACTATACGGGCATCGGCAAGAACGGCGGCGTGCTCGCGGTGGCCGGGGACGACCCGGGCTGCAAGAGCTCGTCGCTGTGCAGCCAGTCCGAGCCGATGCTGATGCACGTCGGGATTCCGTCGCTATTCCCAAGCAACGTGCAAGAAATCCTGGATTTTGGGCTGCACGGCTACATGATGTCGCGCCTGTCCGGCGTATGGGTCGGCTTGAAGATCGTGACCAACGTCGCCGATGGCAGCGGTGCGGCCAACATCGATCCGAATCGGCTCGCCTTCGTCACGCCCGACCTGATGTTCGACGGCAAGGCCTACACGCCGAACATGAATCTCGGCATGAACGTGCGCGCCGAAGCGCTGGAGATGGAGCAGTCGCTGTACACGCGCCGGCTTGAGGTGGCCAAGCGCTACGCCGCGGCCAACAAGCTCAACGACGTCGTCTTCGAGAATCCCGACGCCTGGCTGGGCATCATCACGGCCGGCAAGACCTACAACGACCTGCGTCAGTGCTTTCTCGAGCTGGGATTGGACGATGCGGCGCTGCGACGCTACGGCATCCGCATCCTGAAGATGGGCCTGCTGTTCCCGATGGAGCCGCAAAT
>Ga0209698_10002097_pt1 | contig 22842 bp, 18 predicted proteins | sample LitLauG_LLR_2012_FD_187203 | JGI IMG/M metagenome (GOLD analysis project Ga0209698, IMG submission 187203) | Freshwater sediment microbial communities from Pennsylvania, USA - Little Laurel Run_MetaG_LLR_2012 (SPAdes) (version 2) | ecosystem: Environmental > Aquatic > Freshwater > Creek >... | reverse complement strand
GACGAGACCATCAAAGAGGTCCGCGCCCAGGGCTATTCGCGCACCGAATTCGGGCGGATCCGTCCGTTCCCCGACCTTGCCACGGCGTCGGGACCCCAACGGGCCGCCGCCGAACGCCAGGCGATGAACGCGGGGATTCAGGGCCTGGCCGCTGACATTTTCAAGTCGGCGCTCGTGCGACTCGACCACCGACTCACTGAGGAGCATCTCGAGGCCCGACTCATCTTGCAGGTCCACGACGAAGTGCTGGTCGAGGCCCCTCCCGCCGAGACCCCGCAGGTCGAGAGAGCCATCCTCGAGGCCCTCACCGAGGTGGCCGACTTGAGCGTGCCCCTCGAGGTGTCGCTGCACTGGGGAGATTCCTGGGCCGCAGCCAAGGGTTAAAGCCCCTCTGATACAGTGGAAACCTGGGTTTACACCGGCGACCCAGCCCTGATCTTCTAGTTGGCCCCGGTGTGGTCGCTTGAAAGTAGTTCGCATGTCGGACGGCACCAGCCTCCTTTCCAATGTTCAAATGGGAACATTCGACGCCGAGGGGAACTACATCCCCCGCGTCATCACCGAAGACAACATGGTCGGCACGGACCTCACCGATCTGGTGGGCAATTCCGTCCTCGAGTTCGAAGACGGTGACCTCGTCATCGGCACCGTGGTCAAGATCGACCACGACGAGGTCCTCTTGGACATCGGCTTCAAGTCCGAAGGCGTGATCCCCGCCCGCGAGCTCTCCATCCGCAACGACGTCGACCCCTCGGAGATCGTCTCCCTGGGAGAGAAGGTCGAGTGCCTCGTCCTGCAGAAGGAAGACAAGGAGGGCCGTCTAGTCCTCTCCAAGAAGCGCGCCCAGTACGAGAAGGCGTGGGCCAACATCGAAGAGTTGAAGAATCGTGACGAGATGGTCAAGGGTGTCGTCATCGAGGTCGTCAAGGGCGGTCTCATCGTCGACATCGGCCTTCGTGGCTTCTTGCCCGCCTCGTTGGTGGAGCTGCGCCGCGTGCGAGAGTTGCAGCCCTACATCGGCAAGACCGTCGAGGCCAAGATCATCGAGCTCGACCGCAACCGCAACAACGTCGTGCTCTCACGTCGCGCCTGGCTTGAAGAGACCCAGAAGGAACAGCGCGGCGACTTCCTCAACAACCTCAAGCCGGGCGAGCGCCGCCACGGCGTCATCTCCTCCGTCGTCAACTTCGGTGCCTTCGTGGACCTGGGCGGCATGGACGGCCTCATCCACGTCTCGGAGCTCAGCTGGAAGCACATTGACCACCCGAGCCAGGTCGTGGCCGTGGGCGACGAGGTCGACGTCGAGGTGCTCGACGTGGACTTCTCCAAGGAACGCATCTCCCTGTCGCTCAAAGCGACGCAGTCGGACCCGTGGCAGGTCTTCGCCGACGGCCACGCCGTCGACCAGTTGGTCTACGGCCGCGTGACCAAGTTGGTGCCCTTCGGCGCCTTCGTCCAGGTCGGCGACGGCATCGAGGGTCTGGTGCACATCTCCGAAATGGCCGCGCACCACGTCGAGTCGCCCGACCAGGTCGTTTCGGCCGGTGAGGAACTGTGGGTCAAGATCATTGAGCTCGACACCGCACGTCGTCGCATCTCGCTGTCGATCAAGCAGGCTGCCGAGGGTGGCGAGGTCTCCGAGGAGTACCGTGAGGCCTTCGGAAGTCACGCCTACGACACGGAAGGCAACTACATCGGTGGCTTCGAATACGGCGAGTTCACTCCCGAGACCGAGGCACAGGCCGCGTGGGCCGAGTACGCCACCGAGACCGTCGCCAAGGCGCCCGAGGGTGAAGAGGTCGAGGTCGTCGAGGTGGTCGAAGTGGTCGCGGAGACTGACGAGCAATAGTCATCTCGCGGCGTCACCCCCCGGAACCCCACGGTTCCGGGGGGTTTCGTCGTTTCGAGGGTCTCGGTGCCGTCGTGATGTCACAGGGGACTGGGTACCGTGGTGAGGTGAGACGCATTGCATTGGCCGGCGGGATCGGCGCGGGGAAGTCGACGGTCGTGGACTATCTGCGCGCCAAAGGATTCATCGCCGTGGACGCCGACGAGGTCTACGCAGACCTGGTGTCACGGGGACAGCCGTTGCTCGACGTCCTGGTGGACGCCTTCGGCGCGGCCGTCGTCACCCCCGACGGCGACTTGAACCGGACCTTCCTCGGGTCGATCGTCTTCGCCGACGCCACAGCGCGGGCGCGCCTCGACGCCATCACCCACCCGGTGGTCGGCCGTGAGATGCGACGTCGACTCGACGAGGCGAGGGGCGAGGCGGTGTTCGTCGCGATTCCGCTCTTTCGTCACGAGCACCGCGAGTCCCTCGCGATCGACGAGGTCTGGTCGGTGCACGTGGCCCCCGAGGTCGCCGAGCAGCGACTGGTCGACCAACGCGCCCTGTCCCCGGCCGAGGCCCGCGCGAGGATCGCCAGCCAGATGGACAACGCGAGCCGCGAATCCCTCAGCGACGTGGTGATCTGGAACAACACCGACCGAGACGCCTTGCGCGGTCGCGTGGACGAGCTCTTGAAGGAGCGTGGTCTCGATGGCCACTGAGTTCCTCGTCGAGTCACCCTTTCGTCCTTCCGGCGACCAGCCCCTCGCCATCGCCACGCTCGCCCAGGGGGTCAACGACGGGCTTCGCTATCAGACCCTCGAAGGCATCACCGGCAGCGGCAAGACGGCCACCATCGCGTGGCTCGCCGAGCGGGTCCAGCGCCCGACGCTCATCCTTGAGCCCAATAAATCGCTGGCGGCCCAACTGGCCTCGGAGCTGAAGGAGATGTTGCCCTCGAACCGGGTGGAGTTCTTCGTCTCCTACTACGACTACTACCAGCCTGAGGCCTACATCCCGCGCACCGACACCTTCATCGAGAAGGACAGCGCGGTCAACGAGGAGATCGACCGGCTACGCCATTCAGCCACCTCATCTCTGCTCACGCACCGCGACACCATCGTGGTCGCGTCGGTCTCGTGCATCTACGGCCTGGGTTCGCCCCTGGAGTATCGCGACCGCATGCTGCGACTCGAGGTCGGGGCCGTGCACGACCAACGCGCCCTGCTGCGCCGACTCGTCGAGATGCAGTACGACCGCAACGAACTGGTGGTCGACCGCGGTTCCTTCCGGCTCAAGGGGGACACGCTTGAGTTGCAGCCCGCCTACTCCAACGAGGCGGTGCGGGTGTCATTCTTCGGTGACCAGATCGAGGAGATCTCGTTCTTCAACCCGGTCACCCAGGAACGCCGCGGCAAGGTCGACGACGTGACCATCTTCGCGGCCTCGCACTACGCCACCAGTTCTGAGACCCTGCAGCGCGCGTGCCGCAGCATCGAAGAGGAATTGGGCCAACAGCTCGCGATCTTCGAGGCCGAGGGCAAACTCCTCGAGGCCCAGCGACTGCGCTCGCGCACCGAGCACGACCTCGAGATGCTCGAGCAGACCGGGATCTGCGCCGGGATCGAGAACTATTCGGCCCACCTCGATGGACGAAGCCGCGGCGAGAGGCCCTTTACGCTGCTCGACTACTTCCCGAGCGACATGTTGGTGGTGATCGACGAGTCACACGTGGCCGTGCCCCAGATTCGCGGACAGTACGCCGGCGACCGATCCCGCAAGGAGACGCTGGTCGAGCACGGTTTCCGCCTGCCGAGCGCCATGGACAATCGACCGCTCAACTTCGACGAGTTCATGGCCATCGTGCCCCAGATCGTCTTCGTCTCGGCGACACCGGGGCCCTACGAGACCGAAGTGTCGGACCAGATCGCCGAGCAGGTCATCCGACCGACGGGACTGCTGGACCCCGTGATCACCGTGGTGCCCACGAAGAACCAGATCGATGATCTGCGCGTGCGTCTGGACGCGGTGATCGCTCGCAACGAACGGGTCCTGATCACGACCCTGACCAAGCGCATGTCCGAGGACCTGACCAACTTCCTCGTGAAGGCGGGCTATCGCGTGCAGTACCTGCACAGCGACATCGACACCGTCCAACGCATCGAGATCCTGCGGTCCCTGCGCCTGGGTGAGTTCGACATCCTCGTCGGCATCAACTTGTTGCGCGAGGGTCTGGACCTGCCCGAGGTGTCCCTGGTCGCCATCTTGGACGCTGACAAGGAGGGATTCTTGCGCTCGCGCTCCGCCCTGATCCAGACCATCGGACGCGCCGCGCGCAATGCGCATGGCGAAGCCGTCCTCTACGCCGACCGCATCACCGACTCGATGCGTGAGGCGATCTCCACGACCGAGCGCCGCCGACTGATGCAGATCGCCTACAACGAGGAGAACGGCATCACCCCGATCACCATCACCAAGAACGTGGCGGACATCCTCGGGCGACTGCGCTCGGAGAGCGCGCCCGAGCCTTCCAACCGGGTCCACGGGATCTCCTCGCTCGAGACCATCGCCTCGGACGACCTCAATCTGGAGATCGCCCGCGTCGAGGAGGCCATGCTCACCGCAGCCGGGGAATTGCGATTCGAGGAGGCTGCCGCGTTGCGCGACTATTTGCACACCCTGCAGATCCAGGGGCTCGGCGAGGACCTGCGCCGGCTGGAACTCGACGTCTAGGCACTAGATTTCTCCCATGGCGTCGACGATTCGCGTACAGGGCGCTCGCGTTCACAACCTCAAAAACCTCTCCGTCGAGATTCCGCGCGACCAATTGGTGGTCTTCACCGGACTGTCCGGATCAGGCAAATCGTCGCTCGCCTTCGACACGATCTACGCCGAGGGCCAGCGCCGCTACGTCGAGAGCCTCTCGTCGTACGCGCGCCAGTTCCTGGGCCAGATGGACAAGCCCGACGTCGAGTTCATCGAGGGACTCTCACCGGCGATCTCCATCGATCAAAAGACCGCGTCACGCAACCCGCGCTCGACCGTGGGCACCATTACCGAGATCCACGACTATCTCCGCTTGCTCTTCGCGCGCATCGGGGTGCCCCATTGCCATCTCTGCGGTCGTCTCGTCACCCGCCAGACCCCCCAGCAGATCGTGGACCTGGTGCTCGGGCGCGAGGACGCCGGACGTTTCCTCGTCCTGGCCACGGTGGTCGACGGACGCAAGGGGGAGTACTCGACGCTGCTCAACGAGTTGGCCGGCCAGGGATTCAGCCGCGTGCGCGTCGACGGCGTGGTCCATGAACTCAGCGACCGCGACGAGATCGTCCTGGCGCGCTACGAGCAGCACACCATCGACGTCGTCCTGGACCGCCTCAGCGTCAAGGGAGCCAATCGCCAACGCCTCACCGAGAGCGTCGAGTCAGCCCTCAAATTGACCAAGGGTTTGGTGTCCTTCCTCTTTGTCGACACCGACGAACTGGTGCAGTTCTCGGAGAAGATGGCCTGCACCAATTGCGGGATCAGTTTCACCGAATTGGCGCCGCGCGACTTCTCCTTCAATTCGCCCTACGGCGCCTGCGCGACCTGCACGGGGCTCGGCACCCGCTTCGAGGTCGACCCCGACCTGGTGGTCCCTGATCCGTCGCTGTCATTGGCCCAGGGCGCCCTGGCGCCCTGGGGTGGCGCGCGCTTCAAGTACTTCGACCGCCTCATCGCCGGCATCGCCGACCTGGGGGGCTTCGACATCAACACCCCGTGGTCCAAACTCAAGGCTAAGGACCGCAAACTCGTCCTGCACGGCGTCGACAAGAAGACGGTCCCGGTCAAGTTCCGCAACCGCTACGGACGCGTCAAGACGTACGACACCACGTTCAACGGCATCGTGGAGTGGCTCGAGCGCAAGCGCAACGAAGCCGACGGCGACTGGTCGCGCGAGCAGGCCGAGCAGTACATGCGCGAGGTGGAGTGCACGGCGTGCCACGGCCAACGCCTCAAGCCCGAGGTGTTGGCGGTGCGGATCCACTCGCACAACATCGCCGACGTGAACTCGATGACGATCGACGAAGCCATCGCGCTCTTCTCGACGTTGGAACTCACCGACCGCGAGACGACCATCGGGCGCCAGGTGATCAAGGAGATCGTCTCGCGACTGACCTTCTTGATGGACGTGGGACTGGACTACCTGACCCTCAGTCGGGCCTCGGCGACTCTGTCGGGTGGTGAGGCGCAGCGCATCCGCCTGGCCAGCCAGATCGGCAGTTACCTCGTCGGCGTGCTCTACGTCCTCGACGAGCCCTCAATCGGACTCCACCAGCGCGACAACCGTCGACTCATCGCCACCCTCGAGCGCCTGCGCGACCTCGGCAACTCGGTCATCGTGGTCGAGCACGACGAGGAGACCATCCGTCTCGCCGACTTCATCGTGGACATCGGACCCGGCGCGGGCGAGTTCGGCGGCGAAGTCGTGCACGCGGGCACCTACAAGGAACTCCTCGAGAACGCCGCGTCCATCACCGGGCAGTACCTCTCGGGTGCACGCGCGATCGAGGTACCCGCCGTGCGCCGACCCGGCGACGGAAACCACCTCGTGATCAAGGGCGCGCGCGCCAACAACCTGCGCGACATCACCGTGAAGGTCCCCCTGGGGCAGTTCGTCGCGGTGACCGGCGTCTCGGGTTCAGGTAAGTCAACCCTGATCAACGGCATCTTGCTCGCGTCACTCGAGCGCCAGATCAACCGCGCCAAGACCATCGTGGCCGAACACGACACCATCACCGGCGTCAAGTTCCTCGACAAGGTCGTCGCCGTCGACCAGCAGCCGATCGGACGCACGCCGCGGTCCAATCCGGCCACGTACACCGGTGTCTTCGACAAGGTCCGCAAACTCTTCGCCGAGGTCTCGGAGTCCAAGATCCGCGGCTACCAGCAGGGACGGTTCTCCTTCAACGTCAAGGGTGGTCGCTGCGAGGCCTGCGCCGGCGACGGCACCATCAAGATCGAGATGCACTTCTTACCCGACGTCTACGTCAATTGTGAGACCTGCGAGGGCGCGCGCTACAACCGCGAGACCCTCGAAATCCTCTACCGGGGCAAGTCGATCGCCGACGTCTTGAACATGCCGATCTCCGAGGCGCTCGACTTCTTCGACCGCCAACCGTCGATCCTGCGTCACATCCAAGCCTTAGTCGACGTCGGACTGGGCTACGTCCGGCTCGGCCAGCCGGCTCCCACGCTCTCGGGTGGCGAAGCGCAGCGGGTGAAGCTGGCGACCGAGTTGGCGCGGCGCCCGACCGGGCACACCCTCTACGTGCTCGACGAGCCCACGACGGGTCTGCATTTCGAGGACGTGAACCGTCTTTTGCACGTATTGCACCGTCTGGTGGACCAGGGCAACACGGTCTTGACGATCGAGCACAACCTCGACGTCGTCAAGACCGCCGACTGGGTCATCGACCTGGGACCCGACGGAGGGCGACGTGGTGGGGTCGTCGTCGGCGAGGGCACGCCCGAGGAGATCTCCCAGCTCGCGACCGCGACCGGTCAGGTGCTGCACGAGGTGTTGGTGCAACACGGGAGGACTTGATGTTCCCGAAGCCGTCGGGAATCCCTCGCCAGAGCGGTTGCTACCTCTTCAAGAACGCGTCGGACACGGTCATCTACGTGGGCAAGGCGTTGTCCCTGCACCAACGTCTCTCGAGCTACTTCCAGAAGTTCGACGCGCTCACGCCGAAGACGCAGGCCTTGATGGACGAAGCGGTCGCGGTCGAGTGGATCGTGACGCCCAGCGAGATCGACGCCCTGGTCCTGGAGAACGAGCTGATCAAGGAGAACCAGCCCCGCTACAACATGCGTCTCAAGGACGACAAGAGCTTCCCGTACGTGGCGATCGATTCGCGTTCTGACTTCCCGGTGCCCTACATCACCCGCGCCAAGCATCAGCGCGGCGTGCGCTACTTCGGTCCCTTCGTCGACGTGCGGGCCCTGCGCCACACCATGGATGAACTGCTGCAGACGTTCCCGTTGCGTTCGTGCACCTCGCACAAGTACCTCTACCACCAGCGCCTGGGGCGCCCATGCCTGCTCTACGACATCCACAAGTGTTCGGGACCTTGCGTGGGCGCCATCGACGCCGAGGGTTACGCCGCGCTGGTGGCCTCGTGGGCGCGCTTCTTCGACGGCGACGTGCGAGAACTGCGCCACCTGTTGCAGAGTCAGATGACCCAGGCGGCCTTCCAACAGCACTACGAGGCCGCCGCCAAGGCGCGCGACGGACTCGAGGCCCTCGAGCGCGCCGCGAGCGACCAGAGCATCGTCCTCGACGATCACTCCAACCTCGACGTCATCGCCATCGCCACCCAGGGAGGGCGCGCCGCCCTGGTGCGCTTTCGCGTGCGTCACGGGCGCATCATCGGACGCACCGTGCACCTCATCGACCGTTCGATGGACGAAGACGATGCCGAGATCCTCGAGACGGCCCTGCCCGAGCTCTACGACGACCCGTCGCTGGTCCCACCGGTCATCGTCACGTCTGACGTGGCCGCGACCTCACAGGTCACCCGCGACTTCTTGGTCCGGCGACGGGGCAGACCCGTCGAGGTGGTCTGCCCCCAACGGGGCCGTCGCCGACGCGTTCTCGAGCTCGCGCGCCACGACGCCGACGCCGTGATCGATCGCGACTCGCTGCGGCGCCAGAGCGACCACAACGTGCGCTCGCGCGCCCTCCAGGAGATCGGTGCCGCCCTCGGGCTCGCGCAGCCGCCCTTTCGCATCGAGTGCTTCGACATGAGCCATCTCCAAGGCACCAACTACGTCGGCTCCATGGTGGTCTTCGAGGACGCGTTGCCCAAGAAGTCCGACTACCGCCACTTCAACGTCAAGGAGATCCTCGGCAACGACGATGCCGGCGCGATGCACGAAGTGGTACGACGGCGACTGGCCTACTGGCACGAGGAACAGGCTCAGAGCAAGTTCCGACGGGCCAACTTGATCATCATCGACGGGGGACTACCTCAATTGCACGCCGCCGAGAAGGCGGCGGCGTCCTTGGGACTCGCCTCCGAGGTCGAATTCGTGGCCTTGGCCAAGCGCGAGGAGCTGTTGTATCGACCCGGCTCGAGCGTGCCGATCGCCCTCGAACGGGGCTCGGAGAGCCTCTACCTCGTTCAGCGCATCCGTGACGAGGCCCACCGCTTCGCCATCTCCTTTCACCGATCCAAGAGGGCGAAGTCGATGGTGGCCACGCTCCTGGACGGGGTCGACGGTCTGGGTCCCAAACGTCGAGAACGACTGATGTTGCAGATGGGTTCGCTCGACAACCTTCGATCAGCCAGTATCGAGGAGCTCAAGGCCTTCGCCTGGCTGCCCGATGACGTCGCCCAGAACATCTACGATCGACTACGAGCACCCAGTGCGCCGCGGCTAACGAAGGGAAACCCGAACGATGACTGACGTCTTGTTGGTGACCGGAATGTCGGGTGCCGGACGCTCCACGGTGTCCACCGCACTGGACGACCTCGGTTGGTTCGTGATCGACAACCTCCCGTTGGAGCTGATCGTTCGCGTGGGTGAATTGGCCTCGGCCGGCTCCAAGGACGCCGCCGGGGTGGCCTTCATCGTGGGCCGGTCCGGTCGTGCGCAGCCCGAGGCCCTCTTGTCGGTCAAGAACGAACTCGAATCCATGCACGAGAGCGCGAAATTGCTGTTCTTGGACGCGCCCGACGACATCCTCATCCACCGCTACGAGGGAACCCGCCGTCGCCATCCGGTGGACGCCGCCACCCTCGCTGATTCCATCGCCCTCGAACGCACGTTGCTCCAGAGCATCCGCGACAGCGCCGACATCATCATCGACACCGGGACGATCAACACGAACCAGCTGCGGTCGCGGATCTCGGAGATCTTCATTCCCAGCGACGTCGACGGTCTGCGAGTCTCGATGGTCTCCTTCGGATTCTCCAACGGCCTCCCGCGCGACGTGGACCTCGTGTTCGACTGCCGATTCCTGCCCAATCCCCACTGGATCGATGAACTTCGCCCCCTGACCGGCCTCGACGCCCCCGTCGCCGACTACGTCTTGGCGCAAGAAGAGGCCCAGCACTTCTTGACCGACGTGGTCTCGATGCTGGAGTGGCAGATACCCGCCTTCGCCAAGGAGGGAAAGTCCTACCTGACCATCGCCATCGGGTGCACCGGCGGTCGACATCGCTCGGTCGCCATCGCCGAGGAGATCCGTCATCGTCTCGGCCTGCGCAATTCGGTCTTCCACCGCGATATCACACGATGAGGTTCGTCGCCCTCGGGGGCGGCCACGGGACCGCGGTGACGTTGCGGGCGCTGCGCCGCATCGACCCCGAGGTCACCGGCATCGTCTCGGTGGCCGATGACGGGGGCTCCACGGGTCGACTGCGCGCCATGCTCGATGTCGCGGCCGTCGGCGACCTGCGCAAGTGCCTCGTCGCCCTGGCCGATCCCCACAATCCCCTCGCCATGGCCTTCGAACACCGTTTCAACGCCGGCGAACTGGCCGGGCACGCGGTCGGCAACCTGTTCCTCGTCGGTCTGATCGACGCGACGGGCAACTTGGAGTCCTCGGTGGACGCGGCGGCCGAGGCCCTGGGCGTCACGGGCACCATCCTGCCGGCCAGTCGAGAAGGCGTCGTCCTGCTCGCCAGTCACGATGAGGGCGTGACGAGAGGCCAGACGGCGGTCGCACGACAGGCCGACATCCACTTCGTCAGCCTCGATCCGCCCTCGCCCGCGGCCCCACCACGGGCGCTGAGCGCGCTGCGCGACGCCGACGTCATCGTCATCGGTCCCGGCTCGCTCTACACCAGCGTCCTGGCGGCCTGCGTGGTGCCCGAGATCAATCGGGCCGTGGCCCTGAGCGACGCGCGCAAGATCTATATCGCCAACCTGCGACCCGAGGACCCCGAGACCCTCGGTTTTACGCTCCAGGACCACGTCGACGCCCTGCGCGCGCACGGCGTCGAGCCGACCGACGTGATCGTCGACCGCGCGTCGCAGTTCGCGCACCAGGCGTGCCAATTGCCCACTTTCGTCGCGTCGGTCACCGCGAATAATCCCTTGGTCCACGATGTGCCAAAATTGACCCAAGCAGTCATCGACGCCTGCGCACCATAAACCCGAGAGCTTTTGAGGAGACGTCAGTGGCAACACGTGTAGCGATTAATGGATTTGGTCGAATTGGTCGGGGCTATTTGCGCGCCTCGTTGAACAACCCCGACATCGTCGTGGTGGCCGTGAACGACCTCACCTCACCCCAGACCAACGCCCACCTGCTCAAGTACGACTCGACACAAGGCCGCTTGGACGCCCCCGTCACCCTGAGCGACGAGGGTATGACCGTCGGCGAGCACCTGATCAAAGTGCTCGCCGAGCGCGACCCGGCCAACCTGCCCTGGGGCGAACTCGACATCGACGTCGTCATCGAATCCACGGGTCGTTTCACCTCGCGTGACGCCGCCGCGGTGCACCTGAGCGCGGGCGCGAAGAAGGTCATCATCTCGGCCCCCGCCAGCGACGTCGACGGCACCTTCGTGGTGGGCGTGAACGACGACACCTACGATGCGGCGACCCAGCACGTCGTCTCGAACGCCTCGTGCACCACCAACTGCTTCGTGCCGATGGTCAAGGTCCTCGACGACGCCTTCGGGGTCACCACGGGGCTGATGACGACCATCCACGCCTACACCAACGACCAGAATCTGCTCGACCTGGCGCACTCGGACCTGCGTCGCGCTCGCGCCGCCGCCGTCAACATCGTGCCGTCCTCGACGGGTGCCGCGCGCGCCACGAGCCTGGTGCTCGAGGCCATGAAGGGCCGCCTCGACGGCACGTCACTGCGCGTGCCGGTGCCGGTGGGCTCGATCACCGACTTCACCGCCATCGTGCGTTCGACCACCGTCGAGGAGATCAACGCGGCCTTCAAGGCCGCCGCCGAGGGACCCTTGAAGGGCGTGCTCGTCTACACCGACGAGCCCATCGTCTCTGAGGACATCGTGGGGACGCCCGCCTCGTGCACCTTCGACTCCAAGATGACCCTGGTCCAGCGGATCGACGACGAGCAGAGCCTGGTGAAGATCTTCGGCTGGTACGACAACGAGTGGGGTTACTCCAACCGCCTCGTGGACCTGACCTCCGTCGTCGGCCGCTAGTTTCGTGCCGGCCGCCCTCCCCAGTTACGAACGTTGGGGGAGCCTCGCGGGAAAGCGAGTGCTCGTCCGCGTCGACTTCAACACCCCCGTCGCCGAGATCGACGGACGCCTCGAGGTCAGCGACGACTTCCGCATCCGCGCCACGCTGCCCCTCTTCGAGGAGCTGTTGGCCAAGGGCGCGACGGTCGTGGCGTGCACCCACTTCGGTCGACCCAAGGGTCAGGTGGTCGAGAAGTATTCGGTCGACCCGGTACGCCGGCGCCTCGGCGAACTCTGCCCCGAGGTGGAGTTGATGGAGAATCTGCGCTTCAACCCCGGTGAGGAAGCCAACGACCCGGCGTTCGGCGCGTCCTTGGTGCAGGGTTTCGACTACTACATCAACGAGGCGTTCTCGGCGTCGCACCGCGCGCACGCCTCGATCATGATCCCGCCCACGCTGATCCCTAGCGCGGCCGGACCCAACCTGCAACGCGAGGTCACCACCTTGAGCTCGATCCTCGAGGACCCGGCGCGACCCTTCGTGGCGATCGTCGGGGGAGCCAAGGTGAAGGACAAGCTCGGCATCGTGAAGGTCCTGAGCGAGAAGGCCGACCAGGTGATCGTGGGTGGCGGCATGGCCTACACCTTCGAGGCCACCCAGGGTCGCACCGTGGGTTCGTCGCTCTTTGACGCCTCCTATCTCGAGGTGTGCGCCGAGCTGATGCGCGCCGGCAAGATCGTCATCCCCTCGGACGCGCGCGGTCTACCCGTGGGCGCACCCTTCGGCGCCGGGGGCGACGAGCACGTCATCGAGTGGGGCGAGGACATTCCCGACGGCTTCCAGGGCCTCGACATCGGTCCGGCGTCCGCCGACACGTTCTGCGACATCATCATGGGAGCGGCCACCATCTTGTGGAACGGGCCCATGGGCGTCTTCGAGGACCCTCGACTGAGCGCCGGCACCGAAGCGGTAGCGCGCGCGGTCGCGGCCTCGTCGGCCGTGTCGGTCATCGGCGGCGGTGACTCGGTCGCGGCCATCCAGGGCTACGGTCTCGAGGACCAGGTCAGCTTCGTCTCGACCGGCGGGGGAGCCAGTCTCGAATTCGTCGAACTCGGTGACCTGCCGGGTCTCGACGCCCTACGTGGAAGCCGGTGGAACCAGTCATGAATCGTCCCCTCGTCATCGGCAACTGGAAGATGAACCTCGACTACGTCGAGGCGGTGCACCTGATCCAACAGATCGGTGTCATCGTGAAGAATAAGCCCCTCGAACACGTCGACCTCGTGGTCGTGCCGCCCTTCGTGGATATCCGCAGCGTCACCTCGGTGGTCGACTCCGAGCGCGTCACCCTCGAGGTCGGCGCCCAACACGCCAGCATGCACGAGGCGGGAGCGCACACCGGTGAGGTGTCGGTGTCCATGCTGCAACGCCTCAACGTCAAGTGGGTGCTGGTCGGTCACTCCGAACGTCGCGCGATGTACGCCATGACCGATGAGGTCGTCGCTCAGACTCTGCGCACCGTGGTGCGACAGGGGCTCGAGGCGGTGCTGTGCGTGGGCGAGGAGCTCGCCGTGCGCGAGGCCGAAGGGCACAACGACTACGTCACCGCCCAACTGCACGCGGCCCTCGAGGGGCTCGACGAGAAGGCGCGGGCCCTCGTGACGATCGCCTACGAGCCTGTCTGGGCCATCGGCACCGGACTGACCGCCACCACCGAACAGGTGCGCGACATGACCGAGCACATCCGCACCGTGGCCGCGTCGCTCTCTCTCGCCGGGACCCGTGTCCTCTACGGCGGATCGGTGAACGCCGAGAACGCCGCCTCGCTGATGAGCGAGGGCCGCGTGGACGGATTCCTCGTGGGCGGCGCGTCCCTGAAGGCCGAGTCGTTCCTGGGGATCGGCCAGGCGGCCAATGACTGCTACGATGGCAAGCGCTAATCGGAGGTCGTGATGTTCACGTGGTCATTCATAGTTATTGAGGCAACCTCGGCGATCGCATTGATCTTTCTGGTCCTGCTGCACTCGGGACGCGGCGGGGGTATCTCTGACCTCATGGGTGGCTCGGTCGGGTCCATGGCCGCCGGTTCGACCGTGGTCGAGCGCAACCTCGACCGCATCACCATCGCCGTCGCCCTCGTCTTCACGTTCGCCACGCTGACTCTCGACCTGCGTCTGCAGTAGGCCCCGTGGTCCCGCGCGGATCTGGTCGCCGGGTTGCCCTCGTCGTCGTCATCGCCGGGGTCGTGGTGGTCGCCGCGACGCTGTTGGCCTATCGTCGTCCGGCGCCCGCCGCCGGTCCCGCCAATCCCGCCACCTCCACGTTGACCGTGGCGCTGCCCGGCCCCTTCAACGGCTGTAGCGCGTTGAACCCCGGCGCCAGTCCCACCACGTCGGCCATCTTGGACCTCATTCGCCCCTCGGCGTTCCAGACGGGCCCCACCAACGTGCTCACCGGCGAAGGTGGCGCCATCATCTCGGCCGAGCTGATCTCCCTGCACCCCGAGACCGTCGCATACAGCATCGACCCCAAGATGAGTTGGAGCAACGGGCGTCCGTTCTCCGTGAGCGATCTCATCACCTGGTGGCACGAGGCGCGACGACAGGCGAGCGTCTACGGTGACGGGTATCGCGCCATCTCTTCGATGGCCATCGGTCGCACCGGCAACAGCGTCACCGCGACCTTCGCCACCGACTTCGCCGACTGGAACCTGCTGTTTCGCGACGTCGAACAGGCCGGCACCACCCGGACCTGCGCCGTGGGCGAACTCGCGACGACACCGTCGCTCGGCCCGTACCTGGTCGAGAGCGCGAGCGCCTCGAAGATCGTGCTGCTGGCCAATCCCGAGTGGACCATCAACTACAACCGGTTTCACGAAGTCATTCTCACCACCTCGACGACGTTGCCCGACCACGGCGCCGCGTATTTCGTCACGTACGACCCCGTGGCGACAAAATCGCTGGTGGAGAGCCTGGTGGCCCACCCGCGATTCCTGGGTCAGTTCGGCGACTCGAGTGACATCGTCGAGATGACGTTCAGCCCGCAGCGCTCACTCACGGCCCGGCGTCCGGTCCGCGTGGCCCTCTCCTGGCTCCTCGATCGCCGCGCGATACTCGACCGCCTCTTCGGCTCGTTCACCTTCACCCCGTCCGTGCCCACGTCGGCCCTGTTCTCGCAGGGCCAAGTGGACTACCCGCCCGTGGACAAGAGCCTCGTCCCCTCGGCGCACAACTTCGGCGTCGTCGACCCGTCACTCGACTGTCGGTCGTGCGCCACAGCCTTGCTCGACGGACTCGGGTGGGTGCGCACGGCGGGGGTGTGGCGTGACGTCGGTGGTACGCCGGTGAACGTCGTCGTCGGGGTGGGACCCCGTCAACTCGACCGCCGCACGGCCTCCCTGATCGCGGACCAGTGGCGCACGGCCGGCCTCGACGTCACCCTTCGCGAGGCCAGCAGTGACGAGCAGGCCGCGGGATGGGCCGCGTCGGGCACGGTCGACGCCGCCATCTTCGACCGACCCACGTCAACCACGCCGTGGGTGAGTGCGCGCTCGTGGGGAGAGACGCCCTACCTCGACTCCTATCCGTCGGGAGTGCGCACGGTGCCCACCAATCGGCTCTTCCACCTGGCTCAAGCCACCTTCAACCCGGCGACCGCGGCGCTGAGCTGGCTCAAGATCGACCACCTCATCCTTACGAACTTCTGGGTTCGCCCCCTTTATACCGTTCCCTCATTGACGGAGTGGTCGGGGCCCGTGGCCAACGTCATTCCCTCACTGTCACTCAGTGGTCTAATCGATCAGGTGAGCAATTGGGGCATATCGGTGGCATCGACGACCACCACGAAGAAGTCAGACATCTCGCAGGTCGGCTAGACTCCTTTACCCACGTCGAAGTGGCGAAATGGCAGACGCGCCAGCTTGAGGGGCTGGTGCCCTTATGGGCGTGCGGGTTCAAGTCCCGCCTTCGACACCAATGTGATGTGACAGGATTCCTGGGGCGGTTAAACCCTCAGACTTCCTTTGTGCCCTGTCGTTGGTAGTTGATCGAGGGTTCGAGGGTCAGTTGCCGGAATATCGTCCCGTCCTCGTCAATGTCGCGAACGTCTAAGTCCGGCATGAGGATCAGCACTCACTCGCCGCGGTGCGCTCGACCGAGGCCGATGTGGAGCAGATTCGATCGAGTCTCGGCGTCGACACAGAAATGGCCAAGTCTCGCCACTACTAGGCGTGTCCTCGTCACCTTCGTCAGACACGGCGTCGATGACGCATCCTCAACATTCGCGTCGATGTCGACTACTTTCTCTAGCCACGTGGGTCGGCTTCTCGCGCCGCAAGTTAACACCTGCGCCAAAGAAGGAGAAATGGAAGTCCAATGAATAAGTTGAGTCGAAGTGTGATGTTGAGCCTTGGGGCTTTTGGCCTCCTCGCCGCAGGTACTGGCATTGCCACCGCAGCCACGACCCTGACAGCTAAGCCAACCCATGCCGTCGCGTGTGTAAACAACACGGGTGCGCTCGTTCTGGCACAAAATGGTATCTGCGGTACAGGACTCACGAAGGTTTCGTTGCCCTTGACTGCTGTTAAAGGTATGCGCGGCCCCCGTGGTGTGGCTGGCCCCGCAGGTCCCGCTGGTGCCCCTGGTACTCAAGGCGCTCAAGGCGCTCCTGGTGTTCAAGGCAATGCTGGTGTCCAAGGCGCCCCCGGCACTGCACGCGCCTGGGCCGTAGTCAACAAATTTGGATCGCTGGCGACCTCTTTCAATGTGACTTCAGTGACGTTGATCACCACCGGTCAGTATTGTGTCCACCTAGCACCTTCGGTCTTTGCCGGTGCCGGCGTCGCTACAGTGTCACCGTTTTACTACGCTGACGACACGAACGCCGCACCATCAACGACGATGTCGGTGACCACCGTCGAGGTCAACGGTTTCGGCACCGGAACATGCCCTGATGGGGTGCTGGTTTACGCATTCGTCACCGTGCCCGGATCGCCCACCGTCACTGGTTCGGTCACCTTTACTGACGAGCCCTTCAACATCATTGTCGGCTAGTCATTCGGACCCACTTTCACGATAACTCGGGACGGACCCATTGAACCGCCAATGGCGTGAATTTGGCAGCGAGACGTGGTTGTACTAGGACGAGGTGAGACGCGCACTTGTCCTAGTACAATCTCGTCGCATGGCACCTGACCTTTCTGGCGTCGCGCGCCAACTCGTCGCCTCGTCATCCTCGGTCGTCGTACTCACCGGAGCAGGCGTCTCCACCGCCTCGGGGATACCCGACTTTCGCGGCCCCCACGGCGTCTGGACCACCAACCCCGCCGCCGAGCGCCTGTCGAACATCGATGCCTTCACCTCGTCGGCCGACGTGCGCATCGGCGCCTGGCAACGGGCGCTCGCTCTCTTCGACAATCCGCCGCAGCCCAACGCCGCGCACCGAGCGCTCGCGTCCTTCGAGCACACTGGCAAACTCACCGCCCTCGTGACCCAGAACATCGACGGTCTGCACCTCGCGGCGGGCTCGAATCCACTTCTGGTCATCGAGGTTCACGGACACCCTCGCGCCACGCGCTGTTTGACGTGTGGTGCGGAGTCACCCACGTCAGCGATTCTCGAGCGAGTGCGCGCCGGCGACATCGATCCCCACTGTGGCGAGACAGTGGGTGGAGTCATCTGCGACGGTCTGCTGAAGACGACGGTCGTGAGCTTCGGACAGCCGCTGCCCGACCACGACTTCGCCCGCGCCGAGTACCTCGCCAAGACATGTGACTTGTTGCTGTGCGTCGGATCGACGCTGGCCGTGCACCCGGTGTCGGGATTGGTACCCAAAGCGCTGTCACGAGGCGCCCGGCTCGTGATCGTCAACGCCGAGCCCACCGCCTTCGACGCCGACGCCGACGTGGTGGTTCGCGACGACATTCCCACGGTGCTCGGTCCGCTACTTGGTGTCGCCGACCTGCGTTGACCAGGTGGGTGCACGGTCCACGTGGTCGCGGGGCCGGGCGGGGCCCGTGCGTTGGTGAGACCCGCCCTCCGCGACGCGACGGTGCGTGAAAACTTCTCAGTCCTCCTCGTGAGGAACCACTGGCTGGCTAGATTCAAGGTGGCCTCGGGGGGGCACGAATCTCGCGAGCGAGACCGATGGGGGACACATGTACTTTCAGGACCGCTATTTGACCGACGAGCAGCGCATGATGCGCGACACCACTCGTCAATACGTCGACAACGTCGTCATCCCTTTCATTCAGCAGAACCGCACTCGAGAGTGGGACATGGACCCGATGGCGCGCCTGGACCCGAACATCCTGGAACAGGCGGACGCGGCGGGCTTGCGCTACCTCGGCGTCCCCGAGAGTTTCGGTGGCATCGACCTCGATCCGGCGACGCAGTCACAGACTTTCGCCATCATCGCCACGGAGATCGCTCGCGGTGAGTCGGGCCTGGCCGACAAATTGGTGCAGAACTGGAAAATCTCGATCCTGATCGCCCAATTCGCGCCGCCACACCTCCAGGAGTACTGGTTCACGCGTTACATGGAGGACCCCCAGTTCTTGATGGCGCACTGTCTCACCGAGCCGCGAGGGGCGTCGGACCGGTGGTTGCCCTACAACGTGCCAGAAGTGAACATGGACACCAAGGCGGTTCTCGAAGGCGACACCTGGGTCATCAACGGACGCAAGCAGTTCATCTCCAACGGCTATGACGCCACGCTCTACGTGGTCTACGCCAACACCGACGACTCGGTAGGCATGGCCCAGGGCACGTCGAGCTTCCTCGTTCCGCGCGACACTCCTGGACTCGACGTGACTCGCTGCAACGAGACCATGGGCGGACGCTACATGAACAACGGTGAGATCGTCTTTGACAATGTCCGCATCCCGGCCGACCACTTGCTGGTGCACAACGATGCCCTGAGCAAGGCGGGCATCTATTTCCGTCCTGGCAAAGTGCTCGTCGCCGCCAAGAGCCTGGGCATCGGCATCGGCGCCTACGAAGACACCGTCAAGTTCGTGCACGAGCGTGTGCAGGGCGGCAAACCCATCATCCAGCACCAGGCGGTGGCGGTACGCATCGCGGATATGGCCACCCGCCTCGAAGCGGTGGCGGCCCTGTTGCGCCACGCGGCCCTGGCCGTCGACGAACGCTCGCCCGATGCTGACGCCCTGTGCAACATGGTCAAGGTCTTCGCCTCGCACGAGATCGTCAAGGTGTGCCAGAACGCCATGGAATTGCACGGCGGTTACGGGGCGATGCTCGAGGTCGGCATCGAGAAGGCCATGCGCGACGCCCTGATCAATCTGCACTCCGACGGGACGACGGACGTATCGAACTTCAAGATCGTGCGCGCCATGTTCCCCGACACCGCTGGCGTGTACGCGGGGTAGCGCACGCCAACGCACGACGACCACTGTCACGGCTGTTCACGCCACCGCAGCGGTGGGCGGCGTAGTATGCGCCGATGGTCCACTCGACGCCACCCATGACGAAGCGATGGATCGTCGTGGGCTTCGCGCTCATCTTCATGGGCGAACTGTTTCAGTTCATCCACGAGGTCCAGGGTGGCCTCCTCGGTCAGGGAGATGTCCGGGTCATCGTCGAACAACTCCTGCAGCCCGTGGGCGGACTCTTCGCGGCCACGGGCTGGTGGTTCCTCTCGCAACTCCATGCCAGCGACGACGCCCAACGCCGCCTCATCGCCAGCGGTTTCCTTTTCGTCGGCCTGGACCTCGCGAGCTCCGCCGCCGTGGGTTTCATGTACCTCTGGGACATCAGCTTCTTTCACCACTCCCAATGGGAGACATGGCTCCAGATGGTCGGCGCCGCGGTCGCGGCGGGCGGCTTCATCGCCACGTGGATCATGATGCGACAGGGCACCTCACTGATCGTCGCGAGGCACGACACCCACGTCTGACGAAACATGCGGCCCGATGCGGCCGCTGTTGCGGAGCGCTCCCGCGGTCGAGAACGCGGCTAGGAATTGACGGCCAGGACGCGCGGCTGCAGTTTCCTCGCGTTCTCGATGAAGGCGGGAATCAACAGATCCTCCATCGTATAGAGACCGGCCGCGGCGAACTCCATCTGGTGGGCCGCGAACAGCGCCCCCTCGCCGAAGGCCTCGGGACTCACCGACTCGTGGCGCAGGCGAATCGTCTGGGCGGGAAAACCGAAGATGACTTCGTGAGTCCCCACAATCCCTCCGGCTCGCAGCGACTTGACGTCGCATTCGGTGATACCCAGGGAGTTAGCGATGATCTTCGCGGTGCTGGAGACACCTTTCTTCATGCGAAAGTGTTCCTCCACGATCTCGACGTCGGCGTGTGGCGAGATCATTTGCAACAGGTTGGCCGCCAGGATGAGGAGATTCACTCCCACCGTGATGTTGGGTGACCACAGCACCGCGGTCTCGGTGCTGAGCGATCGAAGTCTCTCTTGCTCCGCGCAGGGGTAGTGAGAGATGGCCGTCACGAGCCGAACGCCGCGCCGCGCCGCGGCGTCACCGTAGTAGTTCACGCTCTCAGCGCTCGAGAAGTCGATGATCGCATCGACGGGGAAGCGATCGAGCACGTCCTCGATCGGCGTCGTCGCGCTCGAAAAGACGCGACTGCGACCAGTGGTCGAGCGCTCGATCTCATCCGCCAGTGATCCACGCGAGACGTGCGCGGATTTGCGCATCACCCATTCCAACGTGCAGGTGTCGTCATTCATGATGGAGCGAGCGACCGAACGACCGGTCTTGCCCAATCCAAAGAGTCCAACTCTCATGGTCCATCCTCCTACCTAGCAACTCGGTACTCGAGGTACAAGCGCAGACTAAGCGTGGATGTTGCGAAGAGGTTGCCCTTGGTTATGTATTGCCTAAGGTTCGTCTGTGCTGGTCCATAGAAAGATGGCCCCCGTGACGAGAACGCGACGTTCACCAGTACGTATGGCAACGAGAGATACCCACCCGGCGTCACATCCCTCCTTGCGATGTGACCGACCGTTGGGTGCCGAGGTTCCCGCGCACGACGCGCACGCCGTGATTCGTGCCGGCGCGGTGCACGACCCACGTCGCCCGCGGGGGTCGCATCGCGTCGACAGCCCCAGTCGCTACCATTAGCCACGAGGTAATACGTGACCAACATCCTTTTTACGGCCTTCTCCAACCGCACCGACGCACTCGAACTCGCCCACGAGGCGGTCGCGCGTCTGCGTGACGTCGGCATCGAGTCGTCGACGCACTTCTTGGACCAGGACCTCACGCCCGACCTCGCGGCCGATGACCTGGTCATCAGCCTCGGAGGAGACGGAACGTTCCTTCGCTCGGCGCGCTTGGCCCACGCCCACGGCGCACGGGTGTTGCCCGTCAACCTGGGTCGCGTGGGCTTCTTGCTGGACGTGCCGTCGAACAAGATCGTGGCCTCGGTGCAGGGGGCACTGACCAACCCGCGCGTCATCGAACGTCTGGCACTGTCGATCAACATCGAGGGCCAAGAGTCCAGCGACTTCGCGCTCAACGAGGTCGTGTTGGAGCGCGCCCGGGTGGGTCACATGGTGCGGGTGAAGACCTTCGTCGGCACCGACGAGTACCTGACCTATTCGGCCGACGGTGTCCTCGTCGCTACCCCGACCGGCAGCACGGGTTACAACTTCTCCGCCGGTGGACCGGTGGTCGACGCCGACCTGCGCGTCGTCGTCATCACCCCGATCGCGCCGCATTTCACGATCGATCGGTCCATCGTCGTGGACCTGGACAAGACGGTTCGCCTGGTGGCGGACAACAAGCCCGCGGTCGTCGTGGCCGACGGCATGGAGATCGGGGTCCTCGAACCCGGTCAGGCGATCGTGGTCTCCCAAAACCCCACGCCGGTGCGGGTGGTCTACTCAGGGGCGTTCGATCTCGGCGTGCGGCTGCGCCAGAGCCTCCGAGAGGGTCATGCCTAAGGCCCAACTCGTCGAGCTCTACGCGCGCTCCCTCGGCGTCATCGAAGAGGCCCGCATCGACTTCGGTCCCTGCTTCAACGTGATCACCGGCGAGACGGGAGCGGGCAAGACCCTGCTGCTCGGCGCTCTCGAACTCTGCCTCGGGGGAGAGGCCGCCTCGTCGCGCTACGCCGTCACACCCGATACCCGGGCCGCCGCGCTCTTCGCGCGCGACGACGGCTCCGAAGTGCTCTTCTCGCGCGAATCCTCGCCCGCGGGGCGCCTGCGCGCGACCCTGGACGGCGGACCCTCGAGCGCGGACCTCCTTCGGTCGGCCGCCGCCGGCGTTATCGTCATCCACGGCCAACACGATTCGCTCGCGCTGAGGTCACGTGGCGAGATCCTTCGCATCATCGACACCGCGGGCGAGGTGAGCACCGCGCAACTCGACGCGGTCCGTGAGGAGATCTCGGTCATCGCCCGCGAACGCGATGCGCTCGGGGGTGACGCGGTGAGCCGCGAACGCGAGCGCGACTATTTGATCTTCCAGTGCCAGGAACTCAGCGACGCCCGTCTGGACAATCCCGAAGAACTGCGCGAGGTCCTCGAGGAGCTGACCCGCCTGAGCACCCTTCGCGACGCTCAGGCCGAACTCCTGTCCGCGGTCGAAGAACTCGACGGTGACGCGGAAACGGCGATTCTGTCGCAGTTGGCACGGGTCATCGCCCGGTTGCCCAAGGGCGCGGGGGTCGATGATGTACGCGACGACCTCACGGGGCTGCTCGAGGGCGCTCGCGCCGACGTGCACGAATTGGTGCAGCGTTCCCAACCCGACCACGTCGATCCCTCACGACTCGGCGAGCTCGACGCACGCGCCACGCTGCTGCAACAGATGGCGCGAAAGTACGGCGGCTCGCTGGACGCCGCGATCCGTCAACGCGACGAGAT
>Ga0209698_10002096_pt1 | contig 22849 bp, 19 predicted proteins | sample LitLauG_LLR_2012_FD_187203 | JGI IMG/M metagenome (GOLD analysis project Ga0209698, IMG submission 187203) | Freshwater sediment microbial communities from Pennsylvania, USA - Little Laurel Run_MetaG_LLR_2012 (SPAdes) (version 2) | ecosystem: Environmental > Aquatic > Freshwater > Creek >... | reverse complement strand
GAGGCGCTTGCCATCGGGGCTGAAGGCCACTCCGTCAACACTGCCCGAGTGGCCGCGCAGGGTCAGCAATTCCTGGCCGCTCTCCGCGTCCCACACCTTCGCCGTTTGGTTCACGCTGGCGGTGGCGAGGCGCTTGCCATCGGGGCTGAAGGCCACTCCGACCATAATGCCCAAATGGCCGCGCAGGGTCAGCAATTCCTTGCCGCTCTCCGCGTCCCACACCTTCGCCGTTCGGTCATAGCTGGCGGTGGCGAGGCGCTTGCCGTCGGGGCTGAAGGCCACTCCGTATACGAAGCCCGAGTGGCCGTGCAGGGTCAGTAATTCCCGGCCGCTCTCCGCGTCCCACATCTTCGCCGTTTGGTCGTCACTGGCGGTGGCGAGGCGCTTGCCATCGGGGCTGAAAGCCACTCCGTGAACAGAGCCCAAGTGGCCGCGCAGGGTCAGCAACTCCTGGCCGCTCTCCGCGTCCCACAGCTTCGCCGTATCGTCCTGACTGCCGGTGGCGAGGCGCTTGCCGTCGAGGCTGAAGGCCACTCCTATAACAGCGTCCGAGTGGCCATGCAGGGTCAGCAATTCCTGGCCGCTCTCCGCGTCCCACAGCTTCGCCGTATCGTCCCCATTGGCGGTGGCGAGGCGCTTGCCATCGGGGCTGAAGGCCACACCGCTGACACCGCCGGAGTGGCCGCGCAGGGTCATCAACTCCTTGCCGCTCACTCCGTCCCACAGCTTTGCCGTTTGGTCATAACTGGCGGTGGCGAGGCGCTTGCCATCGGGACTGAAGGCCACCCCTATAACAGCGTCCGAGTGACCATGCAGGGTCAGCAATTCCTTGCCGCTCTCCGCGTCCCACACCTTCGCTGTTTGGTCCTCACTGGCGGTGGCGAGGCGCTTGCCGTCGGGGCTGAAGGCCACACCGTAAACATCGCCCGAGTGACCGCGCAAGGTCATACGTAACTGAGAAGACAAGATCGCCTGATGCAGTGCCTCCTCCGCAGCGGGCACAGCGGGTTGCCCAAATCGAAGCGTGGCGTTCACCGCCTGCATGCCCAGAAGGATGCTCTTCTCGGGATCCTCGCTGAGACTTTCAGTTGAGAACACGGCCAACTCCCTGGCCTTGGACTCGCGCTCGTTTCGTTGAGCTACCGCGGTCTCTTGTTTGGCCACGTTCCTTTGGATGAAGGCATAGACCGCCAGTCCCACCGCGATCAGAAATGCGGCTGTCACAGCTCCAATGACGATTCTCTGCAGTTTGGTTGCGGACTGGCGGCTCGCCAGGATGTATTGCGATTGCAGAGTTGTAGGCTTGGGATCTTTTTCCGAGCTTGCGGCTACCCACCGTTCGGCCTCGCTTAGATCCTTGCCGTGAAGGAGGAAGCTCTTGTCTTTTCCCTCGCGCTCCCACTCTTTGGCGCGGGTTAGCAGGCGGGTATGTACGTTGACCCAAGCCAGGTCGGTATCAAGAGCCTCGGCCAGCGTTGCAAATCTTGCTTCGAAGGTGTCGTCATCACTGAAATCGATCCATTGAAATTTACGGAGAGCTTCCGGAATCGCATCATCCGGCACGTGTCGGCGAACGAGCGGAAACATCCGCTTGTGGTTCGCTACTGCGTGATCGATCTCTTTACGGCAGTTGGGCGAAGTGGCTGAGTCCGGGCTGATGACGAAGAGAAAGTTTTCTGCGGTCTCGATATTGGTCAGGATTTCCTGCTGCCACTCCGCCGTCAGCGGAATGTCTTTCCAGTCGATCCAGGCCTCACGTTTCTGATGGGCGAGGGCGTCGCTAAGCTTGCGGACGAAATCCTTGTCCTTGCGGGAATAGGATGTGAAGACCTGAGCCACGGTGTCCCATCGTCAGACAATTTCGAGTTTTGGGCGTCTCACATGGTACTGCCTCTTCGGTTGTTTCGTTCCATTTTCTTCCAAAGTGGCGGGGGAACCCGCTGTATGTGGCATTGCGGCCGATGAGTTGCAGCCGTAGGTCAGAGGCTCTTATCTTTACTTTGTTATGCTGCGTCGACCGTGGCATTATGTCGCCTCTCCGCGGCGGGCCATCCCCGCGTGCTTTGCAAAGGGGTGGGTGAGACGATCTATGGGGAGGAACTGAGAGGTCAAGGTCTGAGGTACCCACCCTTCGCAAAAACACGCGAAGGATGGGGCACCCCTGTGTTGGTGGCGCCAAGCGAAATCAAAGCTGGGCCGCCCGTCGAGTTTCGCTCGACCGGACAGCCGGGGCGGCTGTCCCCACACCAGCAATCCCCTTTCTGCGCGGTGTACAATCTCTGCCACTCGCAGAATCCAGACAACCTGGTCGCGATGAATCCTTGCGGGGATGGACCATGAAACGAGTTCTTCCGAGGTTCGCTGCTGTCTTGATTGTCTTGATCTCTTCTCTCGCCGCAACATCCTTCGCCCAACAGGCTGACACCCCGAAGACCGCGGCTCCGAAGAAACCAACGGCTGCACAGGCTTCGGAAAAACCAGCCGAGAGCGCTGCCAAACCCGAAACTCCTGTCGAGCCAAAACCTGCGCCTCGCGAAACCGCGGCCGACCGGGAGAAAGATAAGGAAGAACACTACGACATGACCGAGATGCCTCCCGTGGTGACGCATCACCAGGTCACCGTCGAGGGAAAGCCGCTGAAGTACACGGCCACCACCGGGCGATTGCCGATCAAGCGCGGCGACGGACGAATTGAAGCCGAGATGTTCTATGTCGCCTACACGCTCGATGGTCAGGAAGCGGCGAAGCGGCCTCTGACGTTTGCCTTCAACGGCGGGCCGGGATCGGCTTCGATCTGGCTGCACATGGGAGCGCTCGGACCGCGCAAAGTCGTGCTGCAGCCGGATGGATTCATGCCTCCGGCGCCGTATCACATCGAAGACAACCCCTACACGCTGCTCGATAGGAGCGATCTGGTGATGATCGACGCGATCGGTACGGGATTCAGCCGCGCCGCCGACGCCGAACTGATGAAGAAATTCTGGGGGGTCAAGGGAGACATCGAGGCCTTCAGCGAATTCATACGGCTCTACATCAGCCGCAACGAGCGTTGGTCGTCCGCGCTGTTTATCCTCGGCGAAAGTTACGGCACGACCCGCGCCGCCGGGATCGCCGGATACCTCGCCGATCGTGGCATCTCGTTCAACGGCATCACCCTTCTCTCCACGGTGCTGAACTTCGAGACGCTCGAAGACAACAACACCAACGATCAGCCTTACATTTTTTTGATTCCGTCGTTCACCATGATTGCGGGGTATCACCACAAACTGGGGCCCGATCTCGCGCAGGATATGAACCGCGCCCGTCAGCAGGCCGAGCAGTGGGCTTCGACCGAATACGAGCAGGCCCTCGACAAAGCCGACGTGCTCACGCCACAGGAGCGGCAGAAAATTATCGACCAACTGGCTCACTTCACCGGCCTGAGCAAGGAAGTGATTGACGAAGCCAACCTGCGCATCAACGTGCGCAAGTTTACTCACTATCTGCTGATCGATCAGAAACTCCGTGTGGGCCGCCTCGACGGACGCTACACTGGCCCTGATCCCAACGGCCTGCTGGATACGCCGTTTTACGATCCGACGGGGTCGGCCACGCAGCCTCCGTTTACTTCGGTGTTCAACAACTATCTGCGCACGGAACTGGGCTACAAGGTGGACACGCCGTACTACGTGCGGGCGCAGGACATCGGCTTCGACAAGTGGGATTGGGGATCGGCAATTCAGGGATTCCCCGACACCGCTTCGGCGATGCGGCAGGCAATCGTGAAGAATCCGTACCTGAAGATTCTGGTGATGGAAGGCTACTACGATCTGGCAACGCCATATTACGCGGCCAATTACACGGTCGACCATCTCAACCTGCCGCAGAAGTATCGCGATAATATTTCTTTTGCGACCTACGAGTCCGGGCACATGGTGTACTTACCGATGGAAGGCTTGAAGAAAATGAAAGCCGATCAGGCTGCATTCATGGGGACGGCTCAAACACCTTAACCACAGAGGTCACAGGGGGACATAGAGGTTATCCTCTGTGGGCCTCTGTGTTCTCTGTGTTAAGGGTCTGCCGCCGTCGAATCGGAACTGTCATGAAAAATCTCATCTTCGTATTGCTGATCGCCGTTTACCTTCTGGCCGCTCGCGGAACCGCCGCCGCGGACGATGCCTGCGCCCACCTCATGGAAACAAAAATCAACGGGGCTGCGATCATCCTCGCCGATTCCGTGGCCGCTGGGGCGTTCGCCGGTCCCCCAGCACCGTTCACCGGTCGCGATCTGACTGCTTTATATAAGACCGTTCCCGCGTTTTGCCGGGTGGTCACGGTAGCCAAGCCCACGACGGATTCTGAGATCCGGATCGAAGTCTGGCTCCCGGCCTCGGGTTGGAATGGGAAGTTGCAAGGCATCGGCAACGGCGGCTTCGCCGGCTTGATCGATTATATGCAACTCAGCACGTCGGTCAGCAAGGGCTACGCGGTGACTGCCACTGACACGGGCCACACCGGCACGCCTGTCGATGCGGCCTGGGCGCTGGGGCATCCAGAGAAGGTAGTCGACTTCGGACATCGCGGAATCCACGAGATGACGCGGGTCGCCAAAGAGGTTATTCACGCTTATTACGGGAAGGCTCCGCAGAAATCATATTTTGCCGGATGTTCCGACGGCGGGCGCGAGGCGCTGATGGAGGCGCAGCGCTATCCCGCCGACTATGACGGCATTCTGGCGGGAGCTCCGGCCAATTACTGGACTGCGCTGGTCTCGACTGGGGCGTGGGATACGCAAGCCCTCACGCTGGACCCGGCCAGCTTTATTCCGCCTGCGAAGATTGCGACGATTGCCGCCGCGGTGAATGCTGCGTGCGACGAACTCGACGGCGTGCGCGATGGAATTCTGAACGATCCCCGGCAGTGCCGCTTCGATCCGGCGAGCATCGAGTGCAAGGCCGGAGAAGATTCCGACAAGTGCCTGACGGTGCCGCAAGTTACGGCTCTCAAGAAGATCTATGCCGGACCGCATGATTCTCATGGGCGCGAAGTCTTTCCTGGATTCTTGCCGGGCGCCGAGGAAGGACAGGGCGGCTGGGGAACCTGGATCACCGGCCCCGCTCCGATGAAGAGCCTGATCTCTTTCTTCCAGTTCGGATACTTCGCCGACTTGGTGTACGAAAAACCCGACTGGGAGAACAAGACGTTCACGATCGAGGCCGGGCTCAAAGCGGCTGAGGAGAAAACCGCGAGCGCGCTGAATGCGGTCGATCCGGACCTCAAACCCTTCAAGGCGAGAGGCGGAAAACTGATTCTGTATCACGGCTGGAATGACCCCGCGATTCCAGCGGTCAACACAGTCAATTATTACCAGAGCGTGATCGCGAAGATGGGCCCGCACAACGTCGATTCGTTCGTGCGCCTGTACATGGTCCCGGGGATGCAGCACTGCGACAACGGCCCGGGCGCAGACTCTTTCGGTCAAGTGGGACGGCTCACGTTCGACGATCCGCAACACAGCGTGAATACCGCCTTGTTGCAGTGGGTGGAAAAGGGGATTGCGCCCTCCACGATCATTGCTTCGAAGTACGCCGAAGGCGACGAGCATCATGCCACGATGACGCGGCCGCTGTGCGCGTATCCACAAGCGGGCAAGTACAAGGGCAAGGGCGATCCGAATGAGGCGGCTAACTTTGTGTGCGTGGAGAGAAAGTAACGCGGCTTGAGCGCTGTGTCGGAAACAGGCGATGATGCGAATCGCAGGGACACAACACTTAGGTTGTCATTCAACAATCAATAATCAGCAATCATCAATTGCCTTCACCGGCTGTACTGGTTCTTTTTCTTGTCTTCGTGCCTCTCGATACCAAGTTGAATCAGCCGGTCGATCAAGTCTGCATAATCCAAGCCGGAGGCCGCCCATAGCTTGGGATACATGCTGATCGATGTGAACCCCGGCATAGTGTTGATCTCGTTCAAATAAATCTTCCGCGTCTTCGGGTCCATCAGGAAGTCAACGCGCGACAGGCCTGAGCAATCCACAGCTTTGAAGGCGCGCACAGCCAGTTCCTGCACTCTCTTGGTCTCGGTCTTTGTAAGTTTTGCCGGGATGATCAGTTGCGATCCTTCGTCGAGATATTTCGCCGTGTAGTCGTAAAATTCCTTGCCGGGCACGATTTCTCCGGGCACCGACGCGGTGGGATCGTCGTTGCCCAGCACCGAGCACTCGATCTCGCGGGCTTTCTCTTTCTTGCCGCCCACACCCTGCTCGATGACGATCTTGCGGTCGAACTTGGCCGCGTCTTCGATGGCGGGTCCGAGTTCCTTGCGATTGTGAACTTTGCTGATCCCCACCGACGAGCCCAGGTTCGCCGGCTTCACGAACACCGGGTAAGTCAGCTTGGCCTCAACTGCCTTCTGCACTCTCTTCGGATCCTTTTCCCACGCGCCGCGCAGTATGGTGACGTGCTTCACGATGGGAATTGCGGCGGCAATGAACAGAGACTTCATGATGTCCTTGTCCATGCCGGCCGCCGAGCCCAGCACGCCGGCGCCGACATAAGCAATGTCAGCCAGTTCGAGCAGACCTTGAATCGTTCCGTCCTCACCAAACGTGCCGTGCAGAACGGGGAAGATAACGTCGACGTTGATGGCGCGGTCGCTGGCGCGACGCATGAGGGCTGCGTCGGTCTGGAAAGGTACGAGTCCGCTTTCGCGGTGAGCCGGTTCGGGCGGGACGACTACCGATTCGCCTTGGGCGAGCACGGCCGCCCCGGGTGTCGTCGCGGGATCGCCCGCGCGCAGGTTTCGCGGCTCGAGCACCAGCTTGCCGTTCAGTAAGTTCTCGGCGTGCTCGGCGGTCAGCCAGCGCCCGTCCTTGGTGATGCCGATGGGCACGACCTCGTACTTGTCTTTGTCAATCGCATTGAGAACCGACGCGGCCGAGAGCAGCGAAACTTCGTGCTCTCCGCTGCGGCCACCGAACAGAATGCCGACGCGAAGCTTTTTCATGACCTTTTAGTGTGGACGCAGGTGGAGCGCCGCGTCAATCATAGGCTGGTTCGTCGCATTTTCACCGCCGAGATCGCCAAGTACGCCGAAGAAAAAGACTGAACTCCGATGAAGATTTCCTCGTCGGCACTCTCTGCGTACTCGGCGGTGAATGGCTTTCACAAAATTTTCTTTCCAAACGCTGACAATGCCAGTTCCACCGCCAGGTCAGCCGTCTTGTTGTGCTCGTCGATGACTGGATTCACTTCGACAATCTCAAAGCTCAGCATGCGGCCGTGGTCGGCAATGATCTCCATGGCGAGGTGGGCCTCGCGGTAGGTTGCGCCGCCGCGCACCGGAGTGCCCACTCCGGGAGCGTCTTCCGGATCAACCCAGTCCATGTCGAGCGAAATGTGATAGCCCGCGGTGCCGCGTCCGGCAAGGCGCAGGGCTTCTTCCATCACCGTGCGCATGCCGCGCTCGTCAATGTCGCGCATGGTGAACACGCCGATGCCGGCACGGCGTACATTCTCTTTCTCTACCGCGTCGATGTCACGCACGCCAACCAGCACGCAGTTTTCCGGTTTTACCTTCGGCGAGAAGTCGTAGATTTTTCCCAACTCCGAGGGCCACAGCCCCATGACCGCTGCCAGCGGCATGCCGTGCACGTTGCCGCTGGGCGAGGACTCCGGCGTGTTGATGTCGGTGTGTGCGTCGATCCAGATCAGGCCGACGCGATGATTCTGCCGGCGATAGAACTCCGCGACACCTGACACCGTGCCTGCCCCCATGGAATGATCTCCACCCAGGGCTAGTGGTACCCGCCCCGCCTCCAGCGTCTTCAGCACCAGTTCGGCGTGCTTGGTGCAGGTGGCGGTGATTTCCTTCAAATACTTGGCGTGCGCGTCACCTTCTTTTTTCTGCTCGGGAATGGCAACGGGGACATTGCCACCGTCTTCCACTTCGTGACCGAGGGCTTCCAGCCTAGCTTCCAGTCCGGCCACACGCACGGCAGATGGGCCCATATCGACGCCGCGCCGCGACTGACCAAGATCGAGGGGGACGCCGATGACGCGAATTTTTCTGGGGGAGATGGAGGTGGAGGGAGCAGTGGTCATCATAGATGTGGCTATTTTCCCAAGGCGTCCGGCAGGCCCTGGTAGTAGCGGAATCCTTCGAACGGCTTCCCGTCCTTCATTCTGACGTGGGTGCGCGCTTCTTCTTTCATCTGTTTGATTTCTGCCTCGGAAAGGTTCGCTTTGTAGTTCTTCCAGCCGGGCCCCCATTGACTGGTGTATTTCGAGATCGCATTTACTTTCTTTTCCACGAACTCGCTGATATCCACGAAGGTATTCTCATCGTCGTGATCGTAGTCGTTGTAAAAGAGATACTCAGGAATCATGTACTCTTTGAGGCCCTCCTGGGTGATCTGACCCTCGAAGAGCAGCCGCCACATGGCGGCGCGGGCCGCATCCGCCGCCAGATACGAGGCCGCGCGATGATCCGACTTGTGCCATCGCTGATAGTTCTTTCCCGGATCCCACGCCATAAGCACATCGGGCCGCAACTTCCGAATCCATCGCACCAGATTCTCCACAACGGCCTTGCGATCTTCGAATTCGAGGAGGCCGTCGTCGTATCCCAGATTGATGTAGTGGTCCCCCGGAATGCCCAGCTCCGCCAGCGCTGCCAATTCCTCCGTGCGGCGAATCTGGGCAAGCTGCGTGCGGGACAAGTTGGGATCCTGAGTTCCGACATTTCCGGTCGTGAGCGTAACCACATAGACCTGATTACCATGTGCCTGCAGTAACGCCAGAGTGCCATGGGAGTTCATGTCATCATCAGCGTGCGCACCGATCAGCATGATGGTTTTCCCGGTCCATTTCTCAACCGGGGTATCGGGCGTATGTTGAGGACGCTGGGCCAGGACCAGCGCTGGAAACAACACGAACAGATGGACAAACAGAAGTTTCCTCATTGGCCCTCCTCAGGCCCCACCATTGACTCAATCAAGAGTGTCCTGGCTCGCCCCGCCTAGACAGCAACTACGGATACAGTCGGTACAGCATTCTCGGAAAAGGAATCGTCTCGCGCACGTGCTCCAGTCCGCAGATCCACGCCACGGCCCGCTCAATGCCCATGCCGAATCCGCCGTGGGGCACGCTGCCGAACTTTCGCAGGTCGAGATACCACTTGAACGCTTCTTCCGGCAGGCCATGCTCGTGAATGCGCTGGAGCAACAGTTCATGGGATGCCATGCGCTGCGATCCGCCGATGATTTCGCCATAGCCCTCGGGGGCCAGCACGTCAACACACAAGGCCAGCTCGGGCCGCTGCGGATCGGGCTCCATGTAGAAGGCTTTCACCTTCGCGGGGTAGCGATGCACCATCACCGGCTTGTCGAACTGCGCGGACAGATAGGTCTCGTCGGGCGAGCCCAGATCGCCGCCCCACTCGAACTTTGATTCCAGCGCCCCTTTGGCGTGGCCTTCCTGCAGATTGTTTACGGCGTCGTCGTAACTGATTCGCGGGAAGGGCGCTTCGATTTTTTCCAGCTTCGAAATGTCGCGGCCGATCGTCTGCAAGTCGACACGCCGCTTCTCCAGACAGCGCTTCACGATAAAGCTGATGAGGCCTTCGGCCAGTTCCATGACGTCGTCGAGTTGTGCGTAGGCGACCTCGGGCTCGACCATCCAAAATTCGGTCAGATGCCGACGCGTCTTCGACTTTTCGGCGCGAAACGTCGGGCCAAACGAATACACCTTGCCCAGCGCCATGGCGGTGGCTTCCACGTATAGCTGCCCGGACTGCGTGAGGAATGCCTGCTCCTCGAAGTAGTCGACCGGGAAAAGCGTGGTCGTGCCTTCGCACGCCGCAGGAGTGATGATCGGCGGATCGGTCAGCGTGAAACCGCGTTCGTCGAAGAAATCTCTCGCCGCCTTGATGATCTCCGCGCGCACCCGCAGAATCGCCGTCTGCCGCTGCGACCGCACCCAAAGATGCCGGTGCTCCATCAGGAAATCGGTGCCGTGCTCCTTGGGGGTGATGGGGTAAGGCGAACTCTCCGGCACGCGCTGCACGACTTGCACATTCGCCACGTCGAGCTCGTAGCCGCCCGGGGCGCGCTTGTCGGAGCGGACTTTGCCTTCGACGATCACACTCGATTCCTGGGTCAGGGTCTTGACGGCGTCAAAGACTTCCGGCGTGACTGCGTTCTTGGGTACAACGCCCTGAATGACGCCTGAGCCGTCGCGAAACTGCGGGAACAACAGCTTTCCGCTCTCGCGCAGGTTGTAAAGCCAGCCGCGAATGCTGACCGTCTGACCTTCGTGCTTGCCAATTTCTGCGATGGTAGTTGCAGGTGAGGACATAGGAAATTTTGTAATTGTGTAATTGAAAACCCTTGCTTACGCTGCAGTTTTTCAAATTACCCAATTTGAAAAATTACTCAATTACACAATTCCCTCCAGCTTTGCAAACGTCTCCGGCAGTCTTTCCAGCGCGTTCACCTTCTCGTCTTCGTTAAGTTCCAGCAGCAGGGGCGGGGTTTGGGGCGCCGCGCGCAATAATTCCATCGCTTCCTTCCAGTCGATGGTCCCCTGCCCCGGCCACAAGTGGGAATCCTTCTCCTTCGCGTTGTCGTGGACGTGTGTGGACTGGATATGGCTCCGCAAAATCTCGAATCCTTCGCGCACCGAACTCGCCATGTGGGCGTGGCCGAAGTCAAAGCACACTCCCACATCGTCGAAATGCGCGCCGCGGATCAGTTCCACCAACCGGTCGGGCGTCGATAGTTCGTTGGGAATGTTTTCCAGGAGAATGCGGACCCCGAGCGGCTTGGCGAACGCGCGCAAGTGCTCGATCGAGGTCATGGCCGCTTCAAATTTCTTCTCGCTGAAGGTCTCGTTGGGCGTCCCCAGGTGCTGCACCAGAAAACGAAACGGAATCTGCTCCGCGATTTCGAGGGCGCGCTTGATCTCGTCCATGGCCTCGACCCGGGTCGCGCGATCCGTCGAAGTCACGTTGACCGGCGGCGAGCCGGCGCGCCCCCACTCATAGTCGGAGTATAACGGCGAGTGGACGGAATTCAGCGGAATGCCGCTGCCCCGGAACCAGTCGGCGATCTCTTTGACGTGCTGCTTGCGGTTGGCATAATCCACATGCTGCCGCGCCGCAAAAATTTCGATGGCTTGGACACCGCTGCGCGCCAGCCCGTCGAGAATGCCGGGATGCAGCCGCTCTTTCACGAACAAATAGGTTGAAACCGCTTTCAGCATTCGCGTCCTTCGGGATTGTTCATGTTCTTCGCGTCCTTTGCGGTCTTTCTTCGCGTGCTTCGCGGTTCAGTGCTTTTCTTCGAGTACGAGAAAAGCCTTTAACCGCAGAGTTCGCTATGAAAAGCCGCAAAGGACGCTAAGAAACTTTACAACCCCAGGATTTCCTGTCTTTCATTCAACACTTAAAGAACAACAATCGGCAATTGGCTTTCAGTATCCCACTGCCTTGCCGCTGCTGTTTCGGTCGTCGCTGGCCCCCAGCCGTTCGCCGGTTTTTTCGTCGATGGCAATGCATTCGGCGTCGCTCCAATATCCGCGATCATCCCCGCTGAAGCCGGTATGAATGGTGTATCCCATCTGGCGCAGGGCGCTCAGCGTGTCGGGGGAAAACCATTTTTCCACGTTCAGCACATCGGGGAGCCACTGATTATGGAAGCGCGGGGCATTCGCCGCCTCCTGAATGTTCATTCCATAATCGACCACGCCGATCAGGACGTTGGCCACCGTGGTGATGATCTTGGAACTTCCGGGCGAGCCCAGCACCATCACCGTCTTGCCGTCGTGCGCCACGATCGTCGGCGTCATCGACGAGAGCGGACGCTTCCCCGGGCTGATTGCGTTGGCCTCGCCCTGAATCAATCCGTCGCTGTTGGGCACACCGGGCTTCGACGAGAAATCGTCCATCTCGTCATTCAGCAGAAAGCCCAAGCCATCGGCCGTGACCCGCGATCCGTACCAGCCGTTGAGCGTGGTGGTCACCGACACCGCATTGCCCTCGGCGTCCACAACCGAATAGTGCGTGGTCTGATCGGATTCGCGCGGCATCGCCGCCGGCGCATGCGCCGCCGCATACTGCTCCAGTTCGGTGAAGACCGCCGGCCGCTTCAGCTCTTTGCTGGGACTGGCACGCACGGGGTCAATGGAATCCCGCCACGCCGCGGCATATTTTTTGTCGATGAGCTGGGCCACGGGAATCTTGGAAAAATCGGGATCACCCATGAACTCGGCGCGATCAAAAAATCCTCGCCGGAATGCCTCGACCTCGAAATGAATCGACCGCGCCGATCGATTCCCCAGTTTGGCGAGATCGTAACCTTCCAGAATGTTCAGAGTTTCGATCAGCACGGTTCCGCCCGAAGAGGGTGGCGGCGCGCTGATGACCTCATATCCGCGATACGTGCCGCGCACCGGTTCGCGTTCTTTCACTTCGTAATGTGCCAGATCGTCGGCGGTGAGCAGGCCGCCACCTTTCTGCATTGCCGCCGCGATTTCTTTGGCCAGCGTGCCGCGATAGAAGTCGTCCGGATTCGCAGCAATCCGTTCCAGAGTCCGCGCCAAATCCGGCTGGCGGAAAATCTCCCCGGTCTGGTAGTAGTTGCCATCGCGCTGAAAAACCCGTCGCGATTCCGGGAACATCGCCAGCTTCTGGTCATGCAGATCCCGCGCCTGTTCCCACGTCAGGGCGTAGCCCTCGCGCGCCAGCTTGATGGCCGGGGCGATCACCTGCTTGAGTGGAAGCTTGCCCCACTTGGTCGCGGCGTATGCCAGGCCCGCAACTGATCCGGGCACGCCGATTGATTTATATCCAATCACACTGGCGCCCGCCATCACGTTGCCCTGCGCGTCCAGATACATGTCGCGCGTTGCCGCGGCCGGCGCCTTCTCCCGGTAGTCGAGGAAGTGCGTCTTGCCATCGGCCATGCGGACCAGCATGAATCCGCCGCCGCCGATGTTACCGGCTGGGGAATGCACCACGGCCAGCGCGAATCCCGTGGCCACGGCGGCGTCGATGGCGTTGCCGCCGGCCTGCATGATCTCCGCGCCGACTCGCGACGCCAGCTCATGCACGCTGACCACAATGGCGTGCTGAGCGTGCACCGGTTGCGTCGCGCCCGCCGCGTTCGGCCCATGGGCCAGCGTGAGCACGACCAGCCACAGCACAACCAGCGACTTATGCGGAAATCGCATGCGTTTGGAAGCGGTTCGGCGAAAGGGCGAACTTCTGAGGCTAGACGAGGGAGCGAGTAGAGTCAAATGCCGGGACCACAGCTGGTCCGGTGCGAACATCAGATTTCAGGACTGCCCGATTTGCCCTCAGCATCACGCTTTTGTCGCTCCGAAACCAGCCAGACCTCAGCTTCGTCGGTATCTCGAAACACGCGAATCGCAACAAAGTAACGCTGGGCAAACACTTCGAACATGCGCATCATGCCGAACATGGCGTCGCGGTCGGCTACGATGGCGCAAACGCCAAACTTGATTTTCTTATTAACGGTCCACAATTCCTGGCTGACCGCGGACAACTCACGGCTATCAGGGGCTCCATCCACCGCGGTCACGTTCAGCAGGACATCGAGGTATTGCGGACAGGCTTGATCGTCACGCAGTTCGCGGAAGTGGTCGATCACGTCCGCCAGCGTTATCGGACTGCTGCAAACTGTCCGAATAAGCTTCCCGGCTTCGTCGATACTGTAGGTCACCGGCATGGCATGACCTCACGAGAAGACTACCACGCGCGGTCAACCCGTGTTTCAATGCTTGTGCCGTACAGCCCGGTGCGTCTTTTTTTTTGCCCGGCTCGACATTCTGGCACGCGGCTTCGCGGCCTTCGCCGCCACCATCTCGTACGACTGCCGGATCAACTCTTTCAATTCGCGATTGCTCAGGGCGTTCAGGCGGTCGAGGATCACCCACTTGTAGCGCCCCACATACGGCGCCGGGTGAATATCCTCCCGCTCAATCAACTCCGCGAAGGTTTCGGGCGTGCACTTGAAGCACACCTTCTGTGGAACCGCCGTCAGGGCGACGGTGACAAAGATCTTCCCGCGGATTTTGAAGCATAAGTCGTCGCCCCATTGGAGGTTTTCGGTCGCCTCGGGAAAGACCAGGCAATATTCGCGAATTCCATCCACGTTCATCGATTTCTCTTCTGAATCGGAATCACTCTCCGAGTCAAACCCAGGTGGAGATTGGAATCGAAAACCACCGGCTTGGCAACTTATTCTGGCTCACCAGCCCCGCCGTTGCTGAATCCGGGGATGGCGGGACTTGGCCCATCCCTCTCATTGCCTCTCATGGCCGCGTCCGTCCGCCTGCAAGGGGAGGCGGTCTTCTGTTATATTTCCCCGCCAGGAAGGAGGGTAATAGTCCCATGGACATTCACGGCGTTGCTCCGCTGCTCCAGGTCTTCGATATGCCGACCGCGATTCGCTTCTACCGCGACGTGCTGGGTTTCAAGGTGTGGGCCACGTCCCAACCCGGGGACGACTGCGGTTGGGCCGGACTCAGGCTGAATGGCGCCGAGGTGATGCTCAATACCGCTTATGAAAAAGACCGGCGCCCGCCCGCTCCCGATCCCGCGCGCGTCGCCACGCACGACGACACGTGCCTGTTTTTCGGCTGCAGAGATCTCGACGCCGCCTATCAGCACCTGCGCGCACATGGGGTCAATCTGAAAGAGCCGAAAGTCGCGGCCTACGGCATGAGGCAGTTGTGGTTCAAGGATCCCGACGGCTACGGCCTGTGCTTCCAGTGGCCGGCCACGCAGGAGACCCATGATCAGTGGGTGGCCGCATACGGGATTGCGCCCAAGACCGTCAGCTAGGTCTTCGGGGAACCCTCTGAAAAAAGCGATTGCGAGCCCTGCCAACAAGCTATTAACCGCTGAGTTCGCAAAGAAAAACCGCGGAGCGAAATGGGCGAGAAACCGCGGGGACTTAGTCGGACACTCGGTAGATTTCGGCGACTGTGTGTCTGCGCTACTTGTTCAGGCTCGATCCATGCGCTGAAGCAAACGTTGCTTCACCGCGGGCCACTCCCCAGCGATGACCGAATACCGCGCCGAGTCGCGGGGGATGAAGTCCGCGGCCATCCGGTGGGCACGGAGTATGCCCTCGAAGTGTCCGCCGATACGCTCGATCGCGAAGCGGGAGCGCTGGTTGCGCACATCGGTGTGAAGGCAGACTCGCACTACCTCCCACACTTCGAACGCGTGCGTCAGCATGAGCAGCTTGGCCTCAGTATTGGCGGCGGTCCGGACAGCCGAGCGAGCCAGCCAGGTGTATCCGATCTCGCACGCGTCCGGGACATCGCGCCCGTGCGACGGGTGCCCCTGAGGCCACGCCCATCGCTCGATGTTGAAGAAGCGCGTGGAGCCGATTACGATGCCGTCCTCGGCGCGGACAATCGCGAACGGCACCGCGGTGCCGGCGTCTCTCCAGGCGAGAGCGGTCTCAACGTATTCGATCGCTTCTGGCCTTCCTCGTGGAACCGGACTCCATTGATAGAGAGCAGGATCGCCACTCGCCGCAGCTACCAATCCATCGATGTGGCTGTGTTCCAGAGGCTCGAGTTGAATGTACTTGCCTTGCAAAAGAACTCCCCACCCTATCGCGACAAGCGGACAGGGAGGGGCACATTGTACCTGATTTACTTCTGCGGATGACTCGCCCTACAACCAGGCGGCGCCGTTACTTCAGCGTCTTCACGAAGGCAGCCACGGCTTTGGCGTCATCGGCAGAAACACTGGCCATGGCCTTCTTGTGCGGCGGTTTTTTGGCATCGCTGCCCTTGGTCAGAAGATCAGCAATCTGGTCTGCGGTGAGGCTGGTGCCCTTCACGGCCGGTCCAACCTTGCCCTGACCCTCAGGACCGTGGCAGTTGGCGCACTTGGCTTTGAATGTGGCGCCTCCGTCTTGTGCGAACACAGGCAAGGCGATAGATGCGCACAGCGCAGCGACAAGAATCAGAATGAGCAGATGGGCGATTCGCATGAGGTCTCCTTGGATGATCGAAATGAGGGAACGCTGGATGGGGCCGACCACCGGAAATTGTACGCTGAAGGGCGCTACGATGGGAACTTCCCTCGCTCAGTGCGTCTTAGCTCAGTGCGTCCACCTTTAAGTTCAAAGGCCCCACCCTGTCGCGAAAAGCGCGACAAGGATGGGGCACCCGAAGATTTTTGGAAGTCGAGTCGGTGTTTTACCGGGCTAACTGCACGGTCAGGATCATGCCGGGGCGCAGAACGGCAATGTTGCGGTTGTCGCGCTTGAGCGCGGCGACGGTGGTTTTGTAGAGGCTGGCGATCGAGTAAAGAGTTTCGCCGGTCTTGACCTTGTGGTGAACGACGGCGGCAGTCTCTTCTTTTTCGTTCCTTACCCGCTCAATCTGCGACGACTTTGTCGCCGGAGGTTTGGTGCTGGCAGTTTCGGCCTTCGGGTGCTTGGTCTTGCTCGATCGCGAGGCCTTCTCGGCGTCGTGTGAAGTGGGCGTAATCGGAAGGTGCAAAGCCAGAACTTTGCGTCCGCGAAGACTGTCGCCGCGGATGCCGTTCCACCGACGCAGCATCTGCGGCGCTAGGCCGAAGTTTTCGGCGACGGTTTCGACCGTGTCTCCCTTACGAACTTTGTAGCGCGTGATGCGGCGGGCATAGGTCGCGGTGTCGCTCTGCGGGTGCTTGCCGGGCGTCACCGGGATGATCAGTCGGGCGTCGGCTTCGAGTTCCGTCGCCTCGAGATGGTTCACAGCGCTGATTGATTTCGCGGTCGTGTGATAGGTCCGGGCCAGGACGGCCAGCGTGTCTCCCGGGTGTACGGTGTGATAGCGCCACCACAGGCGCATATCGCTCGGAATCGCTACGATCGCGGTCTCGTATTTCTCCTTGGTGCCGGCGGGCAGGTTCAGCTCAAACTTGCCTTCGCGCGGAGTGGTCAGGCGCAGCAGGCTCGGATTCAGGTCCTGCAGCTCCTCAGGCGTTGAACCGACGCACTCGGCCACCAGCCGTAGGTCGACCGGATAGCTGATAGTGACCGTGTCATAGTCCGCCGGGCTGTCCATGTTGACGTCGTCCAGTCCATACTGCGACGGATTTTTCGCCATGATGGTCACGGCGAGAATAATGGGCACGTAGTTGCGCGTTTCCTTGGGCAGAACGTTGCGGCGATAGAGTTCCCAGAAGTCGGCGTATCCGGTGCGCTTCACGGCAGCCTGCACCCTGCCCGGGCCGGAGTTATACGCGGCCATGGCCAGATACCAGTCGCCGAACTGGTTGTAGAGATCTTTCAGGTGGCGGGCGGCGGCGCGAGTGGATTTTTCAGGATCCTGGCGGTCGTCGACCCACAGGTTGTGCGAGAGGCCGTATCCGCGGGCACGGCTCCCCATGAACTGCCAGATGCCGCGGGCGCCGACGCGCGACACGGCCAGGGGATGGAATCCGGACTCGGCCTGGGCCAGATAGATCAGATCCTGCGGGACGCCTTCTTCTTTCAGGGTCGAGAGAATCATGTCGTGGTAGCGGCCGGAGCGGGCAAAGGCGCGCTCGAAGACGCCGCGTCCGCGACCCGAGAAATAGCTGATGTATCCCGCAACCTGGTCGGTCATCATGAGCGGCAGGTCGGAGTGTGTGTTCTTGATTTCGGCCTCGGCCTTGGCCTTGGTGCCGGCGTCGGCGGCGGGGGTCATGCCGTTGGTCTCGTCGATGGGCGCGGGCTCGGTTTTCTGCTGCTGATCCTGCTGCGCCTCTTGCGCCCCCTCGGCTGCGTCCGTACCACCGGGGTAGAGTTCGTTCACGCCCTGGACGACGCGGTCGAATTCCTTCTGCAGGCGATCGTCGGAGCGTACGTCGAAATCGCTGCCCAACAGCGAGTTAACCGCGCTGTCAAAATCCTGCTTGGCCTCTTCGGTTTTGCCCGCGTGATAGTTGGCGAGCCCCGCCTCGTATTCCTTTTCCACGCGAGCGATCAGATCGGCGATTGGATCGGGAGCCGGCGCAGCTTGGGGCGCTACTTCTTCGGCCGGGGCTGGCTTCTGCGCAGGTTCTTCCTGAGGAACCGTGGACGGGATAGTACTTGCTTGCGTGGGAGCCGCGGCCGCGGCTGGCTTGAGCGCAGGCGCCGAGCCCGGCGGTAGAAGCGGAACCGGCTTCTGTGCGCTCTGGCAGGCACAGCCCGCCACGATCAGTGAGACCAGCGCCGCCGTCCGGACATAGACCTTGGCTAATCGCATATTCCTCTACGAGATGCCCGCCCCTCCCTGTGTTAACGCCCGGTGAATTCTAGCAAAAATCGTACTCGGTGGCCGCGCTTGGGTCAATCGCCGAAAAGCACCGGACCGGTTACCTTAGGCATCTGCCTTGGACAGTACCCTAAAGACAGGGGTCAGGGGTCAGTTTCGATGCCCGGCCTTCTGGCCTGGTTGTCGGATTTCGTCCGGCTGATGGCGGACGCCTGGCCCTTGGACCTGACGCCGGCCGCTCACACCCGCCAGTAGTCCGGCCTCCAGGTCTTGATGGCCTGCTTGATGTCTTTTCGCGACAGCTTCTCGTTCAGGGCGCGCTCCACCAATTTCGAGACCTCGGCGTCGGACGCGAAACGCAGTCCGCAGAGTTGGCCTTCGGTCAGTTCGGGAATGCGGGAACGCAGAGGATCGGAAAGAAGCTGGGTCAAGCGCAACCGCTCCTCGAGGCGAATGATGCGATCCTGCACCTTGAGGGCGTAAAGGCGAATTTTGAAAACGCCGACCAGCAACGCCACGGCCAGGAGAATCAGCAAGGCAGCATGGAAGTTGTCGCGGAAGTCGCTGTGGGCGAGATGCGCAAAGAAGTGGATCAGGGCCATGATCAGCCCCAGCCCGAACACCGGAAGCAGAAAGAAGTGAAACAGCGGATCCCAACGTGTGTGATTAGCGTATGACTGAGGCACATTTCCAGCCATGGGGAGACTCCTCGCGTGAGAGACGTGCCAGTGTAGCAGACTGCGAGGATCAGGCTGAGGACGGGGAATGTAACCGAGGCATTCACGGCACGAAAGAGTACGGGCGCCATGATCCCGTACCCTTGCATACCTTAAGCGCTGACTACTTCAGCGATGTGACGGTGATATTTTCAACAAAAGGCGCCTTTTGAGCCTTCAGTTCTGCTTCCGCCCTGCTTTGCGGAACCTCATACACCGTTCGGGTGCCTTCCAGCCGGATGGCCGACAGGAAGTAGCGATCACCGTATTTGTGAAAGATCAGCGCATTGTCGCCGCCAACCTTACGGGCTTCGACGGTAGAAGCAGGAGAAAACAAGCCGACTTTCGCGCCCGTGTTGCGGATCGATATGGTCTCAGACGCCAGGCCTGCCGGTTCTACAATGCACTTGCCCGCCGGAACAACTTTGCCGCCGACTATAAACTCGAACGGCACCTGCGCAACCACGCCGGTGTAGGTCCCGAACCGGCTAGCCGCATAGAGTGGCATTGTCATTAGCGCCATCAGAAGTACTGGTCTCAGGTATTTCATAAATCACCTCCAAGGAATTTCGGATCTGTCAGGGATGAATGAAGTCTTGCATTGGCATCGACACAGCGTCCATGGAGCCAGTCTGAAGCAATCTCAATTGATCTGAAGAAGACTACCTGTGGCTTGACATGGCAGCAGCGGCAGAGAAGAATTACCATACCGGGGGGTCGGGGGAGCCATGCCCGAAAAGAAGTTCAACTTCGGCAAATTCACGCTTGATTTTGGCCGCTTTCAGCTATACCGCAGCGGACGACCTGTGCGGTTAGAGGGTCTCCCCCTGCAGTTACTTATGCTCCTGATTGAAAACCGGAGCCAACTGGTAACGCGGGAACGGATTGCGGAGGAACTTTGGGGAAAAGGCGTGTTCGTGGATGTCGAGCAGGGAATTAATACCGCGATCCGCAAGATACGCATGGCGCTGCGCGACGATTACGTCCAGCCGCGGTACCTGCAAACAGTAGTCGGAAGAGGATATCGTTTCGTCGCCGATACCGGCTCGGACGGAGCGGCCATCGAGGCAATTCCCACACCCGAAGGACAGGTTATGTTTTCCGCCGAAGAGCTCGGGCGGGCCATCATGGCCGCAGCGGGCTTGGACCCGAATGATCCTGACCTATCGCCGAAGACAGAGCCTGAATCCTAGCTGAACCTCCGAGCGCCGCTCTCTAAAAACAAGTCAGGCATGAAACTCAGTATGCCTTCGGTGCCTGCGCTTTATAATCACGCACATGGGTGGCTCAGCTTCACTCTCTTGGACGGAGCGGTCTGTTTTGCGCCTGGACCGAGAGGACCCCTATCTAAGTCTGCACGTCGTCCTCGTTTACGTTCGCGATCAGGAACGCAGCCTGCGCTTCTTCGTGGACCAGTTGGGCTTCCGCGTGGTGGTGGATCGTCGCTTTGAATCGGGGGAGCGCTGGGTCGAGGTCGCACCCGCGGATGGCAGCGCGAACATCTCCCTCGTCGCACCCAAACCCGGCTCCGAGGGATGCAAACTGATCGGCCGGGATACCCAGATTTTCTTTCTCAGCGAAGATGTCCCAGCAAAGTTCGACGAGTGGAGTAAGCGCGGCATTCGGTTCCACTCTGATCCTACGCGAGCTTTTGAGGGGACATTCGCCCAGTTTGAAGATGTGGACGGAAATCTATTTGGATTGGCTGGCTTCGACGAGGCACGGCGAAGCGTGGAAGCGCAACGGCGCACCCTCGAACAGAAGCTCGAAACCGAACGCCGCGCCGCCCAGGAACTGGAAATTGCCAAGCAGGTGCAATCCCGGCTCTTTCCACAGATTCACCCTGAACTCAAGACTGTCGAATACGCGGGGATCTGCCTTCAGGCCCGGCAGGTCGGCGGGGACTACTTCGACTTCCTGAATCTGGGACAACAGCGGCTGGGCTTCGTCATCGGCGATGTCTCGGGCAAGGGAATCGCGGCTGCTCTGCTGATGGCGAATCTGCAGGCCAATCTGCGCAGCCAATGCGCAACGGCGGTGGATCATCCGCAACTCTTGCTGCGATCAGTAAATCGCCTGTTCTACGAGAATACCGGCGACAGTGCCTACGCCTCTCTTTTCCTGGCGGAGTACGATGAACCAGCGCGGCGCTTGCGCTACGCCAATTGTGGACATTTGTCCGGCCTTCTTTTGCGAACAGATAACCGCCTGGAGCAACTCGACTCAACCGGCACGCTCCTCGGGCTTTTCCAGGAATGGGATTGCTCTACACGAGAATGCGAGGTCTTCCCCGGCGACGTGCTCGCTCTTTACACGGACGGCGTAACCGAAGCTCATAACAATGCGGGAGAAGAATTCGGCGAGTGCCGCCTAATTGAAAGATTGCGCCGCTATCGCGAGTCGCCGTGTCAAACCTTGCTGACAGCGATACTGAATGAGGTTCGCGAATTCAGCTCTGAGGAACAACATGATGACATTACGTTGATCATCGCAAAGTTTCGGGCCGCTCCATGACTTCGGCGGCAGAATCCAGGAAGTGGGACGTCGAAATCCAAACCCTTATGAAAGCCATTCAAGTCAAGCAACCCGGTGGGCCGGAGGCGATGGAACTGGTGGAGTTGCCTGTTCCTCAACCGAAGGCGAGTGAAGCGGTGGTGAAGTTGGCCGCTTCGGGCGTGAACTTTATTGATGTCTACAATCGCGAGGGCCGATACAAGGTCCCGCTGCCATTTGTGTTGGGCCAGGAGGGCGCGGGCACGGTCACGGCCGTGGGCAACGACGTGAAGTCGGTGAAGCCGGACGACCGCGTAGCCTGGGCGAGCGTGCTCGGCTCCTATGCCGAGTATGCTGCTATACCTGCCGACCGCCTGGTGCCGGTTCCTGCGGGAGTCACCGATCAGCAGGCCGCGGCGGCCATGCTGCAGGGAATGACCGCACATTATCTTGCGCATGATACGCACCCGCTGAAGCGCGGCGAGACGGCGCTGGTGCACGCGGCCGCGGGCGGCGTGGGTCTGCTGCTGACGCAGATGGCGCACAACATCGGAGCCCGCGTGATTGCCACGGTTTCGACAGACGAGAAGGCGAAGCTGGCGCGCGACGCCGGGGCGGATGAAATCATTCTCTACAGTCGCGCCGATTTTGAAGCGGAAACGAAACGGCTGACTGGCGGCAAAGGCGTGGACGTCGTGTACGACTCGGTTGGAAAGACCACCTTTGAGAAGGGACTAAACATTCTGCGGCCGCGCGGGATGATGGTGCTGTACGGCGGTTCGAGCGGGGCCGTGCCGCCGTTTGATCCGATCGTGCTCACGCAGAAGGGATCGCTGTTTCTGACCCGTCCTTCTTTGGGCAACTACGTGGCCACGCGCGAGGAGTTGAGCGCGCGCTCGGCTGCAGTGTTTGGCATGATGGCCGGGGGCAAGCTCAAGCTCCGCATCGAGCACACCTATCCCCTAGCCGAGGCGCAACGGGCGCATCGCGAACTGGAAGGAAGAATGACCACGGGGAAATTGCTGCTGATGCCGTAATCTGGACCTCCGAACAAGGCCTTGTCATCCTGCGCGAAGCGAAGGACCTGTGTATTCTGCTGGCGGCATCGGTGCTCCCCACAAATGCACAGGTCCTTCGTCCCGCAAAGGACGCTGGCCTCAGGATGGCAACGCTGTGTATATCTCTAAGGAAAAACATGAAAGCCATTCGCGTGCAGCACACGGGCGGGCCCGAGGTGATGGATCTCGTTGAGGTTCCCCTTCCGCAGCCTAAAGCGACCGAGGCGCTAGTGAAAGTCTCGGTGGCGGGTGTGAATTCGATTGATGCGCAGTTCCGCGATGGAAGATTGCGGACTCCTCTGCCGTTCATCCCAGGACAGGAAGG
>Ga0209698_10002095_pt1 | contig 22853 bp, 13 predicted proteins | sample LitLauG_LLR_2012_FD_187203 | JGI IMG/M metagenome (GOLD analysis project Ga0209698, IMG submission 187203) | Freshwater sediment microbial communities from Pennsylvania, USA - Little Laurel Run_MetaG_LLR_2012 (SPAdes) (version 2) | ecosystem: Environmental > Aquatic > Freshwater > Creek >... | reverse complement strand
GCTTGCCGCGTCATTTCGATGTTGTGGGCGATGTAAGGGCGCTCGCGCACGAGTTCGTTCGGCTTCACAATAAAGTTGCCGACATACCAGCCGAATATTTGAACGCCGATATAACAGACGACGGCGGGCACGATGGCTGCCGCCAGCCAGCGCACGCGTGGGGGCGAGACGACATTGACGAGCGCAATTCCCGCTCCCAAAATCAGCGTGATGCAAACCACGAGCAGCCCGGTCAGAGTGACGTGCGCATCGGTATAGTTCACACCGCCAAAAATCGTGTGCTCGTCGAACAACGCCTCAAACCGGCTGAGATAGACGCGCATCGCGAAGACCAGCAGCAAAAATGCGAATGCAAACGAGAACCCGCGCCAGGGCAATGGAATGGAACTGCCTCGTCGATCCGCGAACACCCGGGTGCTGCCGGTAATGAGAATAAAAAAAACAGCAACCAAACAAGCAATCACGGCCAACGTCAGCAGCCAGCCCGCGATGAGCTGCCATACGGGCAGTGTGAAAAGATAAAAATGCAACGGCCGGCCAAAGATCGGGTCAATCACTCCGCCGGTGGTGGGCGGCGCATACCAATAGAGGGCGAAGGTCGGCCATTCCGACATCATGCCGGCGCCGGTTCCAGCCGCGATGACAAGCGAGACGACCAGAACAATGAGGCGCAGAATGCGCTCGACCGGCAATTTCAGCGGCTGTCCGCCGATGTAAATAATGCCACCGCTCAATAGATCGGGCTGGTACGCTCGCCGCAGCGCCAGGAACCATCCGTACAGAACGAGAAAAGTGGCGGCGGAGAATGTGATAAAGACGGTCCATTGCAGGCTGAGCGTTTTCAGGAACACGTCGCTGTAGCCCAGCGAGTCGAACCAGAGGCGGTTCACGTAATACGACAACGCGGTTCGGCTGCCCAGGATAATGATGGCAATCAGGACAAAGAAGAGGGCAAACCGGCGGCGGCGTGGCGGGCGGCCCCGCCACTCGACAGATTCGAGCATAGCTTTAGCCTGCTTTCGGCAGCGTTTGCGACCGGGAATTCAAGTAGAGGGCAATTGTACAGCGCTGGAAATCAGCGAGCCTGTCTCCAGCGACGATTCGGGTTGCGGGGTGGCAGTTCGGACACAGTCATATTCTGTCAGGGATGCTCCCGGTCTGTACCGTGGTACCCCCTCCCCCTCGCCACACCCGATCTATTGGAATCTTAGATTTAGCGGAAAATTCCCGCCAAAATCTTGAGCGGCAGGCACTTGTACGTAAAATATTCCGGAAGGTAATTATCCCTTGACAGTAGGTAAGCACATTTGGTAGGATTTTACCTGAGAGTAGGTAACCAAATGGCGCACAACAACCGCAAGCCGAACATGCTGCCGTACACGCTGAAAGACTTCCAAAAGCAGTTCCCTGACGACGCGACCTGTCTTGAGTGGCTGAAGAACTACTTGTATCCAGACGGCATCTTTTGCGAAGCGTGCAATGCAGTCACAAAGCATCACCGCGTCGTGAGCCGCCCGTCCTATTCTTGCGACCATTGCGGCCATCACGTTCACCCGACCGCCGACACGATCTTTCACAAATCGCCTACTCCACTGACGACTTGGTTTTATGCGATTTATCTGATGGCGCAGACCCGTTGTGGAATTTCGGCGAAACAGATTCAGCGTGAAACCGGAGTGACCTACAAAACCGCGTGGAGGATGTTCAAGCAGATTCGGTCGATGTTGACGGAAGAAAAGAGCGGGCCAATCGGGGGAAAAAACAGCAAGGTTGAAATGGATGAGACGTACTACGGGAGCCGTTCGGAAGGAATGCGCGGACGCGGAACCAAGAAAACTCCAGTCATTGGCATGGTGCAACGCAAGGGACAAGTCCGGGCATTCGTTGCTGCCGATGTCAAAGCCGACACGCTGCGTGGGCTCATCAAGGAACACGTGCTCCCGAAGTCCACTGTTTTTACCGATACTTTCCGCTCCTACAACGGGCTGGATGCTCGCGGATACACTCACGAAAGAATCAATCACAGCGAGGGCGTCTACGTCGTCGGTGAGGTTCACACGAATACCATTGAAGGATTCTGGTCGCTGATTAAGCGTGGAATCGGAGGCGTCTATCACAATGTTGGGCGTCACTACCTACAGACCTACTTGAACGAATACAGCTTCCGCTATAACCGCCGTTTCGATGTGCAGCCGATGTTTCTGAGTTTCTTACATCAGGTCGAAAAGCGCGACGCCGTTGTCCGCCAAACTGAAAGCATTCCCGAGCCATTCTGACTCGGTTTTGGTCGCCACGGCAGGACGAGGCGGGCGTATAATTCGCGGCGTTATGAAGCTCGTTGCTCGCTATGAGATTCGCTGCCCATGTGACGAAACCATTGTTCTGACAGAAACCACCCTTGTAAGAATAATTCAACATCTGCAATGGTCAGATAAGGGCGAACGGCTTGTAAACTTTGTATGCTCGCGGTGCAAAACTGCATTTCGTTATGACTATCCGAACAGGGAACCCGTGGGAGTGATTGACGAACCTTCTCAAAGTTCAGAGCACAGCATAGGCGTCTTGTCATTAAAATGCAGTAATAGCAACTGCGTAGCTGACATAAAACTGATCGCAATAAGGAAAAGTGGAACCACAATCGAAGCGATGCAAGAAGAACTGCAAGGCTGGAAAATTTCACAGAGCAGGTGCGCCCAAGGATTTCCGCCCGATCCGTCCGCCCCATGGCTTGGGTACAAACTCCAAGCAGGCTAGCTTTATGACGATTTGACACTATTTCTTCTTGCGACTTACTTTCTTTAGTGCGGCCTCAAAATCGGCTTGGGTAAAAACCTTCTCGCTCTTTTCCCCTAATGAATCGGAGCGGGGAACGCTTCGTTGCTTGCTAACGATTTGCGCTTCTTGATACTTTCTCATAGCCACTAACCCCGGTTGATAGATCGTCTCATAGATTTTGAAAGCAGGTACTACGAGAGCTATCCCATAATTTACACCGCGTTTGGAATCGTGGGTGAATTTTGGCTTGTTTATTTCTTCTTCCCGAACATCCCAATGCCCCTGCGCCATACCCAATAGTGTTTCCCCGGTTCCAGCAGAGAAAATGTTTGCGTAAGAACCGTCTTCTCGCGTGATCTTCTGCCGGAACGTCGGTCTGACAAATACGGGCGACCCACTCATCCCTCCAATTGATCGCGCCTCAACGAGGTACATCTCCGTGAACCCTAATTCCGTCTGCACTTGCTCGGCTGGCATCATAGAGACATTGCCAAAGCGCACCACCGGAGTGTTTTTCTCGTTCCCGGGCACGGCAGAAAACAGTCCGATGCTGTGCACTTCGTCGCCTATCCCTATGTTCAGCCGCGTTAACCTTTCAGGGAGGCCGAAACTCCCAATCTGGACTGGGGATATATCAACAGTGGTGAGAGGCAGAGCAACTTGAATCACCGCGACATCCGCATTATCGTCGCTCGGATGGAAAAACCACATAGGCGCGATGCGATGCACCTCGTGGGTTATCCCTCCACCCTTCTTGTTAACAGAAAAGTGGATTTCCCGATCCTTCAGTTCTTCCGCAACATGTTTTGTGCCAACAAAGTAGTACATCTCCATCTGTTGCAGTTCAGGAGATGTACAAGGAACCGTAACAAAGAAGCCCGTCGCATAAGGATCGCCGTGCACACCGCTAGCGTCCCGATGAGTTTCGCACACATACCCCACCGTCTTTAGACTGATGTCAGGTATTCGCATGGCTTGTTCCGCTTGAGGGTACCCCCTTACCACGGCCAAGGGAATATCAGCGCCCCATTCGAGAACTTCCATGAAGGTAAACTCCTGTGTACCTACTGTCAAGGGATAATTACCTTCCGGAATAAGGAGTTACTGGACATTGTGAGCCGCCGGCTGCGAAAGGGCCGACGCTTTCGACTTTAATTTCTAAACCCGCACGACCCTTGTACTTCAAGGCCATGAGTGAATGTCAAAGATCCACGCCGCGCCTCCTTGGAGGCGTCGGGGGCGGACAAGAGTGTCCGCCCTACACATTTTCGAGAGCTACCTTGGAACTCAAGCGTACTAATTCCAATTGAGTTCATTGCGGGAGTTAAGTCAAGCGGTTTTCAGTGAGCGGCTCCTAAGATGGAGTACGGGTCTGACGCGAAAATGGATTTGGATCAATCCGGAAATCCTGCAGCGCGGAGTGTCGTTCGGCCGACACATTTAATCGCAAGCAAACAAGAATTGTGCAAAGAGCTGACAGCGGCATGACAACCGGCCGCCAGCGTCTCTTCTAGCATTCGATTGCGAGCAGGTGCCGGAAGGTTCGATCGAGCGACTTGTTACTCGATGACTCTCTGCCGCCTGTCTTCGCAAAATCGAAGGAGAAATCGTATGCAGCGTCACAAGATCGCTTTCACCATTTGCCTCGGCCTCGCCGTCCTGTTCGTTTCGAGCGCAGCCGTCGCGCAGTATCAATTGACCAATCTGGTCTCAAACCAAGTAGGAGATGCCAGGCATACCGATCCGCTCCTGGTGAATGCCTGGGGAATCGCTCGTGGAGCGGGCGGGCCGTTCTGGATCAGCGACAACGGATCGGGCTGGTCGACGCTCTATACCGGCGCAGGCGTCGCCAAGAGCCTGAAAGTCGTTGTTCCCTCGGAGACCGGCGCCGGCCCGGGTTCGCCGACTGGAATCGTGTTCAACGGGTCCCCGGATGCAAATGAATTCCAGGTGCAAGGATGGGCGTCGATCTTCCTGTTTGCCACCTTGGATGGAACGATCAGCGGATGGACTCCGCAGTCGAATCCCAACCAAGCGATTATTGCCGTCGATAACGCAGCCTCGGGCGCGGTTTATACCGGGCTGGCCATTACGAGCAAGCCCACGGGAAACTTTCTGTATGCCGCCGATGTGGTCAATAACAAAGTGGACATGTACGACGGCAATTTCAAGCTTGTAAGCTCGTTCACCGACCCGAACCTGCCCCCGGGCGTTACTCCGTTTGGGATTCAGGACATCAATGGGCTGGTCTTCGTGGCATTCGCGCCCAACGATGGAAGCGCGGGTGGATTCATCGACATTTTTCGCGAGGATGGAAGCCTGGTACGCACCCTTGCACAAGGCAAGCCTTTGAATCAACCGTGGGGTATGACGGTGGCGCCCAGGAATTTCGGGCCGCTCAGCAACACCCTGCTGGTGTCGAACAATACCAATAGCGGGACGATCAGCGGCTTCGATCTTGGCACGGGACAGTTCGTGGGTACGGTGAAAGACATGAACGGCAAAGCTTTCCACATCGACCAGCTGTGGGGCATTGAGTTCGGTGGCGGCACCGCCAACAACGGCCGCACGAACCAACTGTTCTTCACGGCGGGTCCCAAGAAGAACCTGGCGGGAACGTTCGGGGTGATTCGTTTCAAGTAACAGCGAGAAAACTCGTGTAAAGGCCGCTTCGGCGGCCTTTTTTCAGTTTTCGTGCTTCTATGCCACTGGGGCGATGGCAGTTGGATGAGAAGAATGTCTTGCAAGTCTGAAGTTGTGGTCGAGTTTACTGAGTCTTGTTGGGGAGGCCTTACCTCAATGAGCGTAATCCAGATATTTCGATCGCGCATCCCTTGGACGTACAATCAAGACGCAAATGGCAATGTTGAAGCGGGAGCGGGCTGTGGAGATCGTCGCGGCGTCTGGAACGCTGCGTGTCACCGTTAACCCCAAGCCAGCTTGGCTCCCGATGTTAGCTGAGGCAATCGGCATCGCCGTCTTCGGAGTCTTCGTTGTTCGTGGTTGGGCATCAATGACAGTCTGGTACCGTGCTCTGCTGGTGTGGTGCATTGGGAGCGCATGCGTTGCATGGTTGTACCAGTTATCCGGCTCGGAAATCATTGAATTTGACGCGCAGAAGCTCGCTATCAGCAAACAGATTTTCGCTTGGAACCGCGCAAGGGAGTATGCGCTAACCGATTGCCGTGATCTCGAATGGCGGGAACCGACAGGTGAAGGCGACACCTACGGACTGCAATGCAAAGTGGGCTGGAGAACCGTCAAGTTTGGTGAGTACATTTCGGAGAATGAAGCGATAGAGGTTCTCACGGCCTTGCAGACGAGTCTGCCAGACGTGGCGCAGCAGATGTTTGCGACATCCCCAGCTAGCAAGAAACACTTCACCACTTTGGATTTGAGCTAAACGGAAATTGCTGCCCTAACTCATCACTGCTGCAATCACACATTTAGGATTCAGAACATGGGGTGAGGCGAACGCCATCCTGCCGGCCGGGGTTGACCCGGCTGTGCGTGCCAGCCTAACATTAGCGCCGATGGCACCGAGGCCCTCGGAATGATCGGCCAGACAGTTTCCCACTATCGCATCGTCGGAAAACTGGGTGGCGGTGGCATGGGCGTGGTGTACGAAGCAGAAGACACCCGGCTGGCCCGTCATGTGGCCTTGAAGTTCATCCCTGTCGAAATGGTCAACGATCGCAAGTCTCTTGACCGTTTTGTGCGCGAAGCGCGTGCCGCCTCACAACTCAACCATCCTGGAATCTGCACCATCCACGACATTGAAGACATGAATGGCCACCCCTTCATTGTCATGGAGAAGCTCGAAGGCACGAGCCTGAAGGAGCTGATCCGGACGCGGAAGATGGACGTCGACGAAATTCTTGACATCGGCATTCAGGTAGCCGACGCGCTGGCGGCTTCCCACGCCAAGGGAATCATCCATCGCGACATCAAGCCGGCCAACATTTTCGTTTCGCAGACCGGGCAGACGAAGATTCTCGACTTTGGATTGGCCAAGATGGTGCACGATCCAAACTCGAGCGAGGCCGCGCTGGAAGATTCGCTGACCGCGATGGGAGTGATTCCGGGAACCGCCGTGTATATGTCTCCGGAGCAGGCGCGCGGGGAAGAACTTGATCCCCGCAGCGATCTGTTTTCGCTGGGGGTGGTGCTCTACGAGATGGCCACGGGCAAGAAGCCATTTGCCACGGGCAACGTCATCACTACTCTTGACGCCGTGCTGAACCAGAAACCCGTTTCTCCCTTGCAACTCAATCCGGCGCTGCCCACGGATCTGGAGGGCATACTCGGCCGCGCCATGGAGAAAGAGCGCGGTCACCGCTACCCGAACGCGCTGGCGATGAAGGGCGATCTGCAGTCATTGCGGCGGGAAAGCGAATCGGGGTTGACCAAGAGTGGCTACCGGCGGCCGGTTTTGCCGTATCGGATCGCGTCGAGTACGTTTCAGGCCACGACGAAATGGTCCACTTATATTCTTCTGGGAGTCTGTCTGTTGCTGTTGACGGTACTGGGTGCGGTGGGAGCGTGGTGGATCAAACACCGGGGCGCGATCGGGGCTTCGACCGCGGCTAAGAACACAATTGCGGTGCTGCCCTTGCAGAATATGAATGGCGACATCAGCGTCGAATTTCTGCGGTTCGCGCTGGCGGACGAAATCGCCAACACTCTCACTTACACACGCAGCCTGGATGTGCGTCCCTCGGCGATCACGCGGAAGTTTGTCGGCAATGATATCGATCCCCAGAAAGCAGGCCGCGAGGTCCATGTGGCCAATGTCATTACCGGACATTTTACGAAGCAGGGAGATCGCCTGCTGATAACGCTGGAGGCGATCCAGGTAGAGGGGAACCGGCTGTTGTGGCAAACCAATGTGCGCGCGCCGGCTGAAGACCTGATCAACCTGCAAGCGCAAATGGCCGCCCAGATGCGCCAGGGCCTGCTACCCGCGCTGGGAGCGGCCGGAGGTTTCATGGATACCGGCACGCGCCCGAAGAGTCCGGAAGCCTACGATCTTTACCTGCACAGTCTGGCGCTGCCGCATGATGCCGGACCCAACAAAGATGCCATCGCGGTGCTGGAGCATGTGGTCGAAGTCGACCCGGCCTACGCGCCGGCCTGGGAGCAACTCGGGCAGCGCTGCTATTACGACGCAGACTATTCGGATGGCGGGGAAGCGATGTTCCAGCGCTCGAACCAGGCTTGCGAACGGGCCATTGCGCTCGATCCAAACCGGATTGTCGCCGCCGGACAACTCATTACCAATCGCGTGGAGCGAGGAGAACTGGGCAAGGCATACCTGGCCGCTCAGGAACTGGTGAAGCGTCGTGCTGACAGCGCGCAGGCTCATTTTGTGATGAGCTACGTGTACCGATATGCCGGCATGCTTGAGCAGGCGGCGAGCGAATGCAATACCGCGTTGGCGCTCGATCCCGGGAACTACGCTTTTCGCTCCTGTGCCTGGACATTCGCGGAGCTGGGGAAGACCGATCGAGCTGCCGATTTCGTGCGTCTCGATGCCGGGTCGGAGTGGGCCGCTTATGCCATGCCCTCGATCCTGCTGCGTGAAGGAAAGGTGCAGGAAGCGCGCGAGGCGGTCAAGAGCATGCCGACCACGCCACGCTATCACCGCGATCTGCTGGAAGCCTGCCTGCAGTTGCGGCCTGCTTCCGATCTCGACCGGATCGCCCAGGATGCCGAAACCAATTTACCGGCCGATCCCGACCCGGAGACCTGGTATTACCAGGGAGCTTTATTCGCGTTCTGTGGAAAGAAGCAGGCGGCTCTGCATATGCTTGAAATTGCCGTTGGGCAGAATTATTGCGCGTACTCGAATTTGCTTTCCGATCCACTGCTTGCGAATCTCCGCACAGAAACAGGGTTTAACAAAGTGTTGACCAAGGCTGGGGCTTGCCAAGAGGCAGTGCGGGCTTCCGTCACGAACCATTGAAATCCGGAATTGCGACTCACGATTTTCGGCAAGCAACGTCTAAGCTGGTACAATCCCCCGTTGCCGAATTGTCTTTTTCCGTTTGCGAATTATCTCCGCAAAGATTCTTTAACAGGAGCCCTCATGATTTCCTTCAGGAATTTTCTCGTGTTCGCAATACTGGCATACGCTTGCTCATTCGTTTTCCTGGCCTCGGCTCAGGAAACGCAAGAGGGCCGCTTGCTGCGTTTCCCGGACATCTATAAAGACAAAATCGCGTTCATGTACGGCGGCGATCTCTGGCTGGCGTCGAGTTCTGGAGGGGTGGCGCGCAGGATTACTTCGCACCCGGGGCGCGAGCTGTTTCCGAAATTTTCGCCGGATGGAAAGTGGCTCGCATTTACCGGTCAGTACGACGGCAACTTCAACGTCTATGTCATGCCGTCCGAGGGAGGACAGCCGAAACAATTGACCTTCTTCCAGGGACAGGCACAGCCGCTCAGCGACCGCATGGGCATACTCAACCAGGTGATCGGTTGGACGCCGGATGGCAAGAACATCATCTTCCTTTCGCGTCGCGACGCGTCGAATGGATGGATCAAGCGTCCTTACACGATCAGCGTCAACGGCGGGTTGCCCCAGCCGATGTTTATGGATGAAGGCGGGCTGCTCTCGTATTCGCCGGATGGCGGCAAGATCGCCTACAACCGGATTTTTCGAAATTTCCGCCAGTGGAAACGCTATACGGGTGGCCTGGCGCAGGACATCACGATCTACGATCTCAAAAATAATGTCGTGGACCAAGTTGTGCCGCACACGGAATCCACCGACACATTTCCGATGTGGCATGGCAACACAATTTTCTTTACTTCGGATCGTGGACCTGAGCATCGCCTGAACATTTACAGCTATGACCTCGGCAACAAGCAGGTGCAGCAACTGACGAAATTCGAAGAATTCGATGTTATGTGGCCGAGCATGGGCCCGGACGCGATTATTTTTGAGAATGGCGGGTACCTCTACTCCTTCGATTTCGAGAGCCGGCAGCCGAAAAAACTTACGATTTATGTGAACGGCGAACGCGACCAGGCCATGAAGCACTGGGCCGATGCGAGCCGGCACATTTCCGATTTCGACATCGCGCCGGACGGCAAGCGAGCGGTCATTGCGGCACGGGGAGAAGTGTTTACGGTTCCGGCGAAGGAGGGCAGTATCCGCAACCTGACGCATTCTCCGGGCGTGCGCGAGCAAAAAGTGTCGTGGTCGCCCAACGGGCAATGGATCGCCTACGTTTCCGACCGCACTGGAGAAGACGAGATCTACATTGCTCCGCAGGATGGGCTGGGCGCGGAAGAGCAGATCACGAGCGGCCACAAAGGGTTCATGTTCCCACCGGCATGGTCGCCGGACAGCTCCAAGATCGCGTGGGCCGATCAGACTCTGAGACTCTGGTACACCGACATCAAAGCGAAGCAACCGGTTGAGGTCGACCGCGCCAAGTTCGGTGAGATTACGAACTACAACTGGTCGCCGGACAGCCAATGGCTTGCCTATGACAAGCCGCTGCAAACTGGTTTTTCCGTCGTCTATCTGTACGGTTTGGGCGACCGTAAAATCACCGCTGTCACCTCCGAGCTCAATAACAGTAATTCTCCGGTCTTTGACCGGGACAAACGCTACCTGTATTTCCTTTCGGATCGCGACTTCAATGAAGTTCTGGGCAACGTCGATTTCGAATTCGCAAATCCGAAAACGACGCGAGTTTACCTGGTGACGCTGACGGCGGACGAGCCTTCCCCGTTTCCTGCATTGAGCGATGAGGTGAAAATCAAGACAGCGGAAGAGCCATCTGCCACGCCGGGACCAGAGCCTAAGCCTGAAAGCAAAAAGAATAAGCAATCCCCGAAGACCCCGCCTGCGAATAGCAAAGAAGAGAAGTCCGATGAGAAAGCCGTCGAGACCGAGAGCAAGAAGCCGCCACGAGTCTTCAAGATTGATCTGGAGGGAATACAGAACCGCATCGTGGCGCTGGCCAGCCCACCGGCGGTAATTCGCAACTACGATGCGTCCAAAGACGCGATCTACTATTCGACATCACCGATTCAGGGCCTGTCGGGACCACTGCCGGGGGAGGCTCCGGCGATCCATGCCTACGATCTCAAGGAACACAAAGACAAAGTTGTGCTGGAGGGCGCGGACCGGTTCGCTCTTTCGTTTGACGGCACCAAGCTGCTCTACCGGGCGGATGGAGAAGGCCCGCCCAAGATCGGGATCATCGACGCCAAGCTGCCGGACTCGCCGCACAAGGTGGGAGATGGCGTGCTCAATCTGGGTGGCATGCGAGTCGAGGTCGATCCTCCGCAGGAATGGAAAGAAATATTCAACGAGGTGTGGCGGCAGGAACGCGATTACTTCTTTGAAGTGTCCATGAACGGAGTCGACTGGCAGAAGATCCACGATAAGTATGCGCAGTTGCTTCCCTATGTCGCCGACCGGTATTCGCTGACATATATTCTGGGCGAAATGATCGGGGAGTTGTCGAACTCACACACCTATGTGGGCGGCGGCGAATTCCCGGACCTGCGCCCGGTTAATGTCGGATTGCTGGGGGCAGACTATGAAGTCGATTCCGCTACCGGGATGTACCGCATCAAGAAAATCTTCCCCGGCGAGAATTGGGATGCGCGTGCGCGCTCCCCTTTGACGGAGCCCGGCGTGAACGTGAAGGAAGGCGATTACCTGGTGGCGATCAACGGGCGCGCGCTGCGCGCTCCGCAGACTCCCGACGAACTGCTCACCAACACGGCCAATGACGTGGTCACGCTCAGCGTCAACTCCAAGCCCGCGGCCGACGGCGCGCGCAAGGTAGTGGTCAAGCCGATTGCCGAGGAGTTCAACCTGCGCGAGTTCAACATGATTGAAACTAACCGCCAGAAAGTGGACAAGGCGAGCGGCGGCAAGATCGGCTATGTCTACCTGCCCAACATGGGAGACGAAGGACTGAACCAGTTCGTTAAACAATATTTTCCGCAGATCCGCAAAGAAGGAATTATTTTTGACGTTCGCTATAACGGCGGTGGGTTCGTCGACCAGCTCATCTTCGCGCGGTTGCGGCGTGTGGTGGCGGCGATGGGCACTTCGCGCAACTTCGGCGACAATACGCTGCCAGGCAACACCTTCTACGGGTACATGGCTTGCATCACCAACCATTACGCAGCTTCCGATGGAGATTTCTTCAGCTACTTCTTCAAGGTGTACAAGCTGGGACCGCTCATCGGCGAGCGCACCTGGGGTGGAGTGCGTGGCATTCGCGGACAGATGCCCCTCATGGATGGCGGCTACATCACGCGGCCGGAGTTCTCGATCTACGGACTCGACAGCAACTGGCTGATTGAAAACCGCGGTGTGCAGCCCGACGTGGTGGTGGACAATCCGCCTGACCTTGTCTTGAAGGGGCAAGACCCACAATTGGAAAAGGCAGTGCAGATGCTTATGGACCAGATCAAGGCGAATCCCAAGAAACTGCCGGTGCGTCCGCCGGATTTGCCGACCTATCCGGATGGACCAGGGCTCTGAAGAAGCAGGTCAGAAGTTAGAAGTCAGATTGAAGAAGTGCAGCCTCGAGCTACGAGCCACGCGCTTCGAGCTTGAACCGTACGGGTTGCTCGTAGCTCGTGGCTCCGGGTTACTTCTTCAATCTGAATCTGACTTTGACCTATTCTTTCGATTTCTGACTTTCACCCCTGAATTTCTCTGTCCCTTCCGAACAAAGGCTCTTTGGTTTTCTCTTAGCGTATTTGCGCCTGCAAGGGCCGGCGCCCCAAGACGTGATCGCAAGGGCCATCAGGTAACCGGTGAGTGGTTACCGATGTGCTTTATTTGCGGGTACTTGTTTGTCGGCTCGCCATTACGAAGGTGACATTTACACCTCGTCCAAGTGGACATAGGATGACCAAGTTGTCTGGCAGACCTGGGGGAGGGCTGCCGAAGGCGTCCTGAGCTTATTCGCTCAGGGCGCTTTTATTGTTTGGGCAGCTCTGGGGAGTCTTTGTGAGATGCCGGAGCGGAGCGCGTGTGGGGGCCGTTACTTTCTTACCCAGGTTTTTCCGTCGTCCGAGCTGCTCCAAGTCTCGTGGCTGTTGGTGGCCAGCACGATCTCGACCGGACTGCTCACATCGATACGAGTTACATCCGAACTGAGCGCGTGGCCTTCAAATGATACGTTCACGGCGCTCCACGTCGCACCCCCGTCACTTGAGTGCAGGAGCGTTCCCGCCTGTCCGGCGGCCCATACCTCCTGGCCGCGATTGGCATAGCACAGCAAAGCGTGATCCGAGCGCGCCGCGGTCTGCCAGCTTTGACCATTGTCGAGCGAACGCTGCAGCACGCCCGCGGCAATCATCCAAGTTGCATTCTGCCTGGAGGTGACCAGCGCTGGGGCTGCCGCTTTTCGCATGGCCATCGCATCGTAGACTGGCGAAGGTGCTGGCGCTTGGGGCGTCGCCATTGTGCTTTGCAGCCCGTTTGCCGCCTCGCTGTCCGGCAGTGCGGGCTTGGCTTTTTCGATGGGGGGCGCGTCGGCTCGTGCCATCAAGTTGGCATCCGCCGCTGGTTCTGGAAGAAGGGCAGTCGGGGCTCGATAGGTTTCAGAGCCCCCAGCGCCGGCAGACCGGGACTTCTTACTGAGATTATTGGCCAATATTGTGGGCGCGTCTGATCGCGATGAAGGCGAGGCCGGTGTCTTGGACTTGTTCGACAAAGCGTCCAAGCCAGCAAGCTCTGTCGCGGTTTTCGCTGCCGGTTGTTTTTCGGCTTTTGGTTCTTCCGCCCTTTGCGGTGACGCAACGGTTGAGGTAGAAGGCTGCGGCTGTTCCGGGGCGGACGGCAAACTGGCGACCGATTTTACTTGCTGGTTCGGCTTTGACAGGCGCTCCAACTCCGGACGCGCCACCAGCACCGCCACCGCAATACCCGCTGCCAGCGCGGCCCATTGCAGACGTCCCCAATGGAGATTGGTCCAGCCAAACCAGTTCGTCGGTTCTTTGACCGGCACAGGCGTCCCGACGACCTCTCGCTCCGACCCCGCGGTTGCCACCGCCACGTCCGAGTTGGGAAGCGCCAGCGCAACCACGTCCCGACAATCCGCACATAGCGCCAGATGCTGCAACACGCCCTCGCGCTCAGCCGGGGAAAGGGCCTGCTCGGCAAAGGCCGCCAGCAGGTCGGCTTCCGGGTGGGCTTGGCCAAGCACTTGTTGCTCAGGCGTTGAGGGCCTCAGCCGGTGGTGCACGATTTTTGGCAGGTCAGGCATCAGCCATTGTGTCCGTCGGGTTCGCGAGCGGGGACCTTTCTACCAGAGAACGTCGCCGATCCCGAATCTTGCGTCAAGCGCGAGCGTAAATCCAGGGTAATATCCCGCACATCGGCCTGCAGGGCCTCGGTAGCCTGGGCATGGCTCATCCCCCGCTCGCGCAGTCCGGCCAGAATACGCTTCCGAAGACCGGTCGAGAGGCGGTCCAGCCGCCGGCTGACGCTCGATTCATGCAGTCCCAGTGCGCGCCCAATGTCGGCCAGCGTCCGTCCATCCAGATAATAAGACGCCAGGGTAAACCGGTCCTCTGCCGAAAGTTCGGCCAGGGCCTGATCGGTGGCGGTTTCGAGGCGCTGGTCAAAGGTGGCTGTTGGCTCTGGAACTTTGGCCACAAACTGCACGCCCTCTTCTGTTTGTTCTTCGAGGCTGACCGCGCGTTTCTGCTTGCGATAGCGGTTGACGAACTCCTGCGCCATGACTGTGCGCAACCAGCCTTCCAGGGAACCTCGGCCGGTGTAAAACACTAACTTGGAACTGCGCACCCCGTTGCGCGCGCTCACCCCGTACAAATCGGCGAACAGCGAATCGGCGAGGTCGGCCGCGTGTGCGCCATCCCGCGTAATGTGCAGGGCCATGCCGTGGAGTTTTTGACGATAGCGGCTGATGAAGTCTTCCCACGCCTTTTCATTTCCCGCTGCACACGCGCGTGCCAGTACCAGTTCTTCCAACCGGAGCGTGGCGCAGAAACCAGCCTTCTGTTCCAGGGAAGCGTTGGGAAGATACTTTTGCTGAATTTCTTCGAGGATCAACGCGAACTGCGCCGCGCTCACGCCGTAAGCGGCGGCCCCGCTGCGCGCGTATAGTTCCGCCGCGACATCGGCTCCTCCGAATTCGGCGCGTGATGGCATGTCCCAGATGATGCTAGCAATTTTTTAGACGCAAGAGACTGTAAATCGTACGTTCCCCATCCAGCGAGCGAAGTAGAAAACCTCCTGGAAGACTCGCAAATGCGTCCCCGGCACGCTCTCTCATGGCGCGCCGGGTGGGGCAAGGGAACACGCGCACTGGGAATGCTGTCTTCAGTACTTGGGGGCTCATTATGCGGCTAGTCGTGGTTCTTGCAGGCATCGCAACGTTGGTCGGGACCGCCATTGTAATTCCGAACCTGATCCAAGCGGGAGAAGTACCTCAACCTTCGGGCTATACACTTCTGAGCCCCATTCGTAGCGGCAATCTCACAGTCTTTCCGGTGGTCGCGAGTAAGTCGTATGACACGTCGGAATTCATCACGCTCGATGAAGGGCTTCGCTCCGGCGACGTCGTTGTCACCGAAGCAGGCCAGGCGCGTGGTTTGATTCGCCGCCGGCCAAGTGATCAACACGTGATCCATCCAATCGGCGACGCGGAAGTGAACCGCCTTGTCCTGGTCAATAACTCCAAGCGACCGCTGTTACTTCTCGCGGGCGAGATTGTAACTGGCGGTAAGCAAGATCGAGTCATTGGAAAAGATCGGATCGTGCCTGCCGAAAGTGACCCGGTCGATCTTAGTGTGTTCTGCGTTGAGCCGGGGCGCTGGGTCGCCGCGAACGGGAAGAACGAGTTTAGTGCGGGTCGAGCGGGCGGCGTGATGGGTGGGGTCGTCGCTTCCCCCAGTGTGCGGGGAAGCGCGATGGCCGCGAAGAATCAGCAGCAGGTGTGGGATAACGTCGGAAAATCGAAGGAATCGATGGCGAGGCTAGTTGCGCCACCTGCCGCCGCTGAGGTGAATTCCACGAGCTCCTACGCTCGCGTGATGGATAACAAAGAGGTGCAGGGTAAGGTTGATGCCGTCGCCGAGCCCGTTCAGCACAGCTATGAAAGCGTGATTCGCCAGCTCCGCGACAAGAACGCAGTCGGGGTCGTGGTCGCTGTCAATGGAGATATAGTTTGGGCCGATATTTTCGCCAGCACGCAGTTACTGCAAAAGTACTGGGCGAAGCTCATACGCTCTTACGCCACTGAGGCGGTCATAACACGCGCGAAGAGTGCAGAAGTTTCGACGAAAGACGCGCAGAAATTTCTCGACAATCTCGGAGCCCGTCATGAAACAGCCGACATCGAGCCCGGCGTCTACCGCCAGACCGAGATTACAGGCGACGGCTTCAAAGTGTTCGAGCTTATATCACTGCTGCCGAAGACCAGCTTTGCCGTACACATTGCCAAAATGGCGAACTGAAGAGAGGTCAGAGGTTAGAGGAGGCCAGAGGGCAGAGGTCAGATTGCAGAGGTTAACCCAGAGCGATACGGGTTTAAAATCTGCAATCTGACCTCTCACCTCTGACCTGGCGTCAACGAGCCAATCCTTTCAGCACTACATCATTGGCGTCGTTAGCAAGCTTGAGGGCCGGCAATTCCTCGCGGGCGAACCACCCCGCCTCCGCGGCGTCGCTCCCTGCTTTCAATTCTCCACCCACCGGATGGCACAGGAAATCGATCAACACGTAGTGGTAGCGCACGCGTCCATCGTTCCGGATCACGCGCTCATAAACACCGAGCATATCGCTTACTTCTACGACCAGTCCCGTCTCTTCCAGCGCCTCGCGCACAGCCGCCTCCCGCAAGGTTTCGCCACATTCGAGAACTCCGCCGGGCAGCGACCACTCGCCGAGCAGGGGTGGCTGCCCGCGACGGATCAGCAGCGCGCGGTTGTCCTGGACGATGACGGCGCCCACCCCGATCAGAGGGCGATCAGGATATTCGCGGCTTACGGACATTGGGAGCACCTCATTCGACGAAACGCGGATCGCGGTACAGGCATCCTAGGATTCTATCGCCCTGCGCTGCGAGGCTCTACAATAGCCACCATGTCGCTCGACGAATACAAGCGAAAACGGCGCTTCGAGGCAACGCCCGAGCCTCCTCCAAAAGTCGAGAAGAAGTCGAAGCATCGCTTCGTCGTTCAGTGCCATCGCGCGACGCGCCTGCACTATGACTTTCGCCTGGAATTGGACGGCGTGCTGAAGTCCTGGGCCGTTCCCAAAGGGCCGTCGCTCGATCCCAATGACAAGCGGCTCGCCATGCAGGTCGAGGATCACCCGGTTTCGTATTTTGATTTTGAGGGCACCATCCCCGAGGGCAACTACGGCGCCGGGACCGTCATGGTTTGGGACGTGGGGACGTGGGAGCCGCTCTCGCCGGTTCCGGTCAAGGGGCAATATATTGCCGGCACCGACAAGGAAGCCGCGGAAATGATCGCCAAGGGCGACCTCAAGTTCCGACTGAATGGCAATCGGCTCAAAGGCGACTTTGCGCTGATCCACATAAAGGGGCGGAGACCGGGCAGCAAGGGGACGGAATGGCTGGTGATCAAGAAGAAAGATGATGAGGTGGTTCCCGGATTCGACATCGATCAGTACGATACTTCGATCCTCACCGGCCGAACGATGGCGCAGATCAGGGGCGATGTCGAGTCCGCCGAGTGGAAGAGCAGCCGTCCCGCCAGCCGCGGCAAACTCAAAGCCGCGTGGCTGGCGGATGCGATAGCCCGAGTCGACCGTAAAAAAAAAGCCTTAACCACAGAGGGCACGGAGGACAGTAAGTCCAAGAAAGCTAAGGCTCTACCATCAACCGCTGATGGGCACAAAAAGTCCGGCACCATCAAGTCAAGGAATCAGATTCCCTCTGTGTCCCCTGTATCCTCCGTGGTAAAGAACTTGGCGGCCGCCCTACGCAAGCCCATGCCTACGGCCATCTATCCGATGCTCGCGACCGCTGTTGAGAAGCCCTTTGACAGTCCCGACTGGCTTTTCGAAATCAAGTGGGACGGCTACCGCGCGGTCGCATTTATCGACGAAGGGCGCGTGCGTTTTGTGTCACGCAATCAGAACGACCTCAGCGCGCAGTATCCCGAACTGGCCACGCTCCCCAAATTCGTAAAGGCTCGCCGCGCCATCCTCGACGGCGAGATTGTTGCCCTCGACGACCAGGGCCGCCCTTCCTTCAGCCTGATGCAGCAGCGCACCGGCTTTCGTCCCGGTAAATCCCGACTGCCTGGCCGTCAAGGTGTGCCCGTGATCTATTACGCCTTCGACCTTCTTTATGTCGACGAGTTTGACCTGCGACGGGTCCCCCTCGAGCAGCGCAAGCAGTTACTGGAAGAGCGGATCACAAACTGCGAGGTCGTCCGCTTCTCGGATCATTATCCCGAGAAAGGGCTCGCACTTTTCGAGGCGGCGGCGCAAAAAGGTCTCGAAGGCATCCTCGCCAAAAAACGCGACAGCCCCTATGTCGAAACCCGCTCGCGGGACTGGCTCAAAATTAAGATCACGCAGCGCCAGGAGTGCGTCATCGGTGGTTATACCGATCCGGAAGGCAGCCGTGCCTGCTTCGGCGCACTGGTGCTTGGCCTCTATGACAGAGAGCGCCGCCTCATCCACGTTGGGCAGGTCGGTACCGGGTTTGATCAGAAGACGCTCCAGGAAATGTTTGAGAGGCTAAAGCCGCTGGCGGCCAGCAAAAATCCTTTTTACGGCGAAATCGGAGGTCTACGAACAGTTCACTTCGTGCAGCCCAAACTGGTGGCCGAAATCAAGTTTACGGAATGGACGCATGAAACGAGCGAAGGCGGTGTGAAGCTTCGCGCCCCGGTCTTTATGGGGCTGCGACCGGACAAATCGCCGGAAGAATGTACCTTTGAAGATGCCATCCCGAAAGCCACGCGGGAGGCGGTGGGCAAGGGCAGCGAGACGGTTTCTACTTGATATCTTTCATCGGCAGCATGGAGCCGTAGTCCTGGCCGGAGGGGTCGACGGCGCGCGCCACGACTCCCGCGAACGCTTCGCGCAATTCCGGGAACTTTGTCACCACAGTCTTGATCATCTGCATATTGTCCTGGAAGGTCTTTTGCGTGTTCGAAATGTCGGGGGACAAGTATTTCACAACAAGGTCCAGATCGTTCCCAACCGGCAGCGGGAAAATTTCCGTCCAGCGATAGATCTTGCCTCCCGCATTCAAGTCCACCGAATTTCCGTTGAGCGGCACATCGCTCACTTGCACAGCTTGGAATTCATCGTAAAGCTTGTCGCTGGCCAGCGTCGTCATGAAGTCGACGGGTGAAGAGAGCGCCATCGCCTCGCGGTAGTAAAGCCATGCGTTATGGAACTGCGATTTTGCCTTGAACTCTCGCGCGCGCTGCGTAAACCACGCCCCATCGTGACCGTTCACTTGCGGCGAGCGCGCGAAATAACCCGCCAATTTCCAGTCTGCCCCAACCTGCTGCAATACCATCGTCAAAGTCCGCGGTTCCTTCCCGCCGCTGACATCGAGAATCGTCACCGCATACTTGCCCGGAGGGAGATTGGGCAACACAAACACTGCACTTTGCGAGGTCTGGCCGGACTTGCCGAAGACACCACATAGGAACTCGGCCCGGGCTATGGGTTCTGGACCATCCGCCGTCAACAGAAAGGACGGCCGAACCGTTGCATGCGCCCCGCGAAAAGCCTCCTGGTTGTCTTTGACGGCGGTTTCCACCCCGCCAAAATTTGCGGAAATCATGGCAATGGAGTTCTGCTTCAGCGCCGCCGTGTCCCCGCGTTCCGACATTTCGAAGTACTTTTGGGCGGTTGATTCGAGCGCCTTCATCACCGATGCATCCATGTCGGCCGCGCTCAGGCAGCTTTGCGACTGGGCTATCCCTGCCACCAGCAGCAACGCCAAAACCCCCAGGACTCGCCATAGTTTCCTCAAAACTGTGCAACGAGCGTTGCCCACGGCCGGAGCCTCCCCCCGCATTCTACCCCTGCTTGCCAATCTCCGCTAAATCATTGCAAAATCGACACCTGCTGATACGCCGTTGGTAACAAAAACGTGCAAGAAATATCGCCTTTTTCGTTCAGTAAGGGATGGTAAAATTGCGTGGGGTGCCAGAGGCGGTCAGATGGGTAGCCGCTCGCGGAAACAGGAGCTTCTAATGTCCATTACAAGCCGGTTGTTTGCGCGGGTCTTGTCAGTCTTTCTGGTGGTAGCCCCATTGTCGGCTGCCTACGCGGTCGACCCGGGCGCGCCCGCGCCGCCGGCGCACCGCAAGTCTCACAAGAAACCGGCGGTGGCGCCATTGGTGCTTCCGCCTCTTCCGAGCGGGCCTCTGCGGCAGATTCCCATGGATCAGCTTCCCTCCGCCCCGCCACATGTTACGTATCAGAATGGTTTGCTGACCGTGGCAGCGCAGAATGCGACGCTATCGGAGATTCTTGGTGATGTACGCAGGCTGACGGGCGCCACGGTCGACGTTCCACAGGGTGGCGGCAATGAGCGCGTGGTCGCCCAGCTTGGCCCGGGAGCGCCCCGAGATGTTCTGGCTCAATTGCTGAACGGAACGTCGTTCAACTATGTCATGGTGGGCACAATGGCGGATCCGAACTCGGTTGTCAGCGTGGTGCTCACTTCGAAACCATCAGGCGGGGAAGTGCAGACTGCCGCCAACACGCTTCCGCCCACCACGTGGACGCCGGCGGTGCCTGGACAACTGCCGCCGCCGGGGCCTCTCCGCCAGCAGATGCTTGCTCAACAGGGTCCGCCTCCTCAGCCCCCGCAGGTTGTGGTTGCCGAGGACGACAACTCCGACGACTCGGAGGATGAGAAAGACGACGCCGAGACCGATCCGACCCAGACTGTGCAACCCGGCCAACCGGGAATGGTGCTGCAAGTCCCCGACCCGGGAGCCGATCCTAACCAGCCCAATGCCGGACCCAAGACGCCTGAACAGATTCTCCAGATGATGCGGCAGAACCAGCCGGGCAATCCGCCGAATGGTCCTGGCCCGCTGAATACTCCTCCTCCGCACGAGTGAGCCGAGGGCGGTAAAGAGCGACGCAAGCGTAGCCTAGCCGCCAGATAGGGACACGGCTGCCCTCAACGGGAGTTTGAGACAAGGGGAGAGGCCGGAATCGGATTAATCGCCGCTTGCTTGACTCTGATGAGGAACGAGGGCGGCTACGAAAGGCGCGGGACGAGCGGGATTGAAAGCGGCCAAAACGGCGCTAATTGCGTAATACGCGCCCAGAACACCCAAACAAACAGATAAGATTGCCGTACTGCCCACCAGAAAAACCACGAAAAGTGCGTCCACGTTTACCAATCCTTGACTGCCGCTTCTCTTTCCTGCGCGGCGGCAAACTACTCACTTTACTCGCATTTGACCCGGCAATTGTTAACCACTATGATGCAAATTGACGGACTACGTATTCCCACTCTCCAACATTTCTTAGGACCCGTCCACGTTACGGAAGTCCCATAACAGTAGTTGCGAATGGCCATCACCAAGATTTCGGTGCGCGGCGCGCGCCAGCACAACCTGAAGAATATTGACGTCGAGATTCCCCGTAATACCTTGACGGTCATTACCGGCCTCAGCGGCTCGGGAAAATCTTCGCTCGCCTTCGACACCATTTACGCCGAGGGGCAGCGCCGGTATGTCGAGACGCTTTCCGCTTATGCGCGCCAGTTTCTCGATCAAATGGAGCGCCCGGACGTTGATTCCATCGACGGACTCAGCCCGGCGATTTCAATTGAGCAGAAAACGACGAGCCGGAGCCCACGCTCGACGGTCGGCACGATCACCGAAATCTACGACTACCTGCGCCTGCTCTATTCTTCGATCGGCATGCCGCATTGCCCCAAGTGCGGCAAACCCATCGCGCGCCAGTCGGCCGAGCAGATTGTGCAGCGCGTCATGGCGCTCACGCCCGAGGATCGGGTCATGATCATGGCGCCCATCGTCCGCGGCCGGAAAGGCGAATTCAAAAAGGAGATGGAAAAGCTCGTCCAGCACGGCTTCACGCGAGCGCGCGTGGATGGCGAACTGGTCAGCCTCGAGGACGAGATCCAACTCGACAAGCGCAAGAATCACACTATCGAAGTCGTCATTGACCGCCTGCTCGTTAAGCCGGGCATCGAGCATCGCCTCGAACTCTCCGTTGGGCTCGCCATGAAGCTGGGCGGGGGCCTGGTTCTGGTCGCCGTCGTGAATGGAGAAGAAACGCTCTACTCCTCTGTCCTTGCGTGCCCCGACTGCGGCATTAGCGTTCCACAACTCGAGCCGCGCTCCTTCTCCTTCAATAGCGCCTATGGAGCGTGCCCCGAGTGCCATGGCCTCGGCAGCCGGTACGACTTCGATCCGGCAAAGATCATCGTCGATTGGTCCAAGCCATTGCTGGATGGCGGCCTTGGCCCCGGCTCCGCTTCGCAGAATCTCATTCACGGATTGCAGTTGGTTGCCGAAGCTTACGGGCTCGATCTGGCGATGCCATTTGAGAAATTTCCCGACAAGATTCAGAATCTCCTGCTCTATGGTGAGTCCGTGCGCGGCGCAAAGACCGGGTTCCTCGGCGTCATCGGCCACCTCAAGCAAAATCTTGAGGCCACTACTTCAGAGGGTTATCGCGAATACCTGCTCGAATACATGTCAGCCACGGAATGCCCGGCATGCCATGGGCAGCGCCTGCGTCCGGAGAGCTTGGCGGTCAAGGTGAATGGCATGTCCATCGCGGAATTCACGGCGCTGCCGATTGCGCGCGCTCTGGAAACGGCGCGCAAGATCAAACTTGCCGGCCGCGAGCAAACCATTGCCGGACGCCTTGTCCACGAAATCACCGAGCGTCTGGAATTTCTCTACGATGTCGGGCTTGGCTATCTCTCGCTCGGGCGTTCCGCCGCCACCCTTTCGGGAGGAGAAGGCCAGCGCATTCGACTCGCTACCCAGATCGGATCTAAACTTCGCGGGGTGCTCTACGTTCTGGACGAGCCTTCCATAGGACTCCATTCGCGTGACAACGGCCGCCTGCT
>Ga0209698_10002094_pt1 | contig 22859 bp, 14 predicted proteins | sample LitLauG_LLR_2012_FD_187203 | JGI IMG/M metagenome (GOLD analysis project Ga0209698, IMG submission 187203) | Freshwater sediment microbial communities from Pennsylvania, USA - Little Laurel Run_MetaG_LLR_2012 (SPAdes) (version 2) | ecosystem: Environmental > Aquatic > Freshwater > Creek >... | reverse complement strand
CGGGATCATGGTCCACAGCAGAAGATGTCCGAATTGCGCCCCGGCGGACGAGTAGGTCAGGATGCCGCCGGCATCATTGTCGACGTTCGCGGTAATGAATCCCGGCCCGACTACGGCGAAGAAGAGCAGGATCCGGGTCTTCCAGCGTCTCAGAAACTTCATGCGCGCATTTCACACACATATGGATGGAACTGAAAAGCGACGAATGACCGAACAGGATAAACGAGGCAGGGAATCTGACCAAAAGAAAAGTGCACCACGGAGAAACTTTTTCTGACACGACCTACTATCGACTAACGGGCAATCGCTTGGACCCACGCTGCGAAGGCGTGCCAGGCAGCCGTTTTGCCGATGGGCAATCGGATCAACTGCACGAAAATCAGGAACGCGCTCGCCCAGATCGTGGCGCGATGCACTTTCCGCATCGACCACCAGTCATACGCAATGAGCAGACAAAGGAATGCATACGAGACAAGGGCTGCTTTGGGGGCATTTCGGTGCACGAAGCCCCAGGGCCAGCGGGCAATCGCCGCGATCAAGAGGGCAGTCGTGGCCACGTAGATGATGCGTTTGTGGGCGGATGACTCGCGGCGAAGCCGGAAGGCAAACAATACGAGCGTCCCGAAGATCACCATGTCGGTCATCGGGATGATGTAGAAGAAGTACGGATCAAATCCGGGTGGGCTGGACGCTCGCGCCAAGCGGTCGGTGGACGCCCATAAACCAAGAATCACCATCACACACGCGAGCATGAATCCGGCGATTCCTAACCGCTTATGAAGATCGATACGGTGGGACGACACTAGCAGCGTCTGTGTGATCAGCAGCAATATCCAGCAGGAAAACGCGGCCCCGTGCACGTGGATGACCGTGCTCGGCAGGGGCGCGCGGAAAACTCCGGCAAGGTAGTAAGTCGGAGCGAAACCGACATACACCGTAATGAGCATGAGCACTGCCGTAGCCGAAAAAAAGAAATGGTCAAAACGACGACCAGGCAAGGGCGATGCTGGCTTGGTGAAAGAGTGAGGACCCACTACCGTCGTAGCCATCCGAGATTCCTGTCACTGAGGATTTTGACGCCGCTGGGGAAGTGGGGGAATTATATCGCGGCAACTTCTCATTGGTACATTCGGGTCCTGGGCTACAGCTTCGCGCGCAGCATGCTGATCACGTCATCGGACGTAATTACGCCCCCCAGTTTATTGTGCTCATCCACCACGGGGAGTGTCTGGAGATTGTATTTATCGAACAGCTCCGCAACCTCGTTGTCTTCGGTGGATTCCTGCGCGAAAACCAGCGGTTCCTGGGTAAGCGACAGCATGGGGGCAGAAAGGGGAGCCAGGACGATCTTCGCCAGAGGCACCGCTCCCACGAGCGTTCCGTGGGAATCGACCAGGTAGATGGTACTCACCACTTCGACACCGCCTTCGAATTCGCGCAGAGAATCGATGGCATTTTGCACGGTCGCACTCACTGGGAGAGCGAGAAAATCCGTCGTCATGCGGCCGGCAGCAGTTCCCTCTTTGTGTTCGAGAAGCTCAACGACGTCCTGCTGGGCCTCCGGCTCCATCTGGACCAGGATCTGCTCGGTGCGCTCCTCCGGTAGATCGGCGAGCAGGTCCGCGGCAGCATCGGGGTCCATTTCCTCGACGATGTCGGCCGCCTTTCCGGAATCGAGCGACTCGACGATCGCCTTCTGCACTTTGGGCTCGACTTCTTCCAGCGCCTCAGCCGCCGTTTCTTCGTCAAGGGTTTGGAAAACGGCCTGGCGCTCGTCGGGCGCGAGGTCTTCCACGATGTCGGCAATATCGGCTGGGTGAAGCTTGGCTAGGCCTTCGTTGGAAATCTTCAGCTTCACCCGGCGCGCGGGATCGGTCTCGATGACGTCCACAAAATTCCACGGGATGGACTTAGGAGGAATTCTTCCCAGCAGCGCGTGCAGTGCGGTTTTCGGCGCCACCCCGCGCAACAGGCGGCGCACGGCGCCTTTGGCGCCAACATCGACGGAATGGACGCGAAGTACTGGATTCCCGGTGCTGCCCGGTTTGGGAATATCTAGTTGCAGGTCAACGTCATTCACTCGAACAACTTTCCGGCCGTTAATGTCGATCACCTGCTGGTCGAGCAGGTCGCGTTCCAGCAGAAACAATCCCTCCGTACCGCTGATGGGAGCCCACTCGGCCACGGAGGTCGAGGCCTTCACACCGCCGTTGATCGCCGAAACAGCCGAAAACGGCAAAACTCGGTTACCCGACTTGGTCTTGATGATGAGCGAGGCAATTCGTGAGCGGTCCTCCTGCGGACTTAAGGTCACCTCGCGTACACGCCCACTCTGCGCACCAGACGGGTCGTACACAGGCGCTCCCAACAATTCGCTCAAGGGCAGACTGGTCATGCTGCTCAGAGAATAACCAAATTCAGGGCAGACGCGGAACGAAAAAAGCGGACCTTGGACCTCGGACCTCAGACTTCAGACCTCGGTGACGAATCGGGCAATCTTAGCGTTTGCGCCCCCGGGTCAAACCCTGAAAGTAAAATCCGCATCCGCAGAACTAAGAACTGAATCCGAGGTCCGAGGTCTAAGGGCTGAGGTCCGCCGTTGCCCAGCCTATAATGGACGCTGTGCGCCACGTCTTCGACATCTTCGGTCAGACCCTCCGCGCGCTCTGGGCGCACAAACTACGCTCCTTCCTGACCATGTTTGGAATCGCCTGGGGGGTCGGTTCCCTGCTCTTGCTCGTGGGCGTTGGCGAGGGGTTTCGGGCGGGCAACCGAAGGCAGTTCGACTCGATCGGGGAGAATGTGATGTTTATCTGGTCGGGCCGGGCGCCGGTCATGCAGGGCAGTTTCACCGCGCTCCGCCAGTACTACTTGACCTACCGCGATTATCAGGACATTGCCCACGAGTGCCGCAGCGTCCGCGTGGTTGCCCCGGTCATCTCCCGCAATGACATCCGTGCTGTCAGCGATTTCTTTCAAACCAGCGGCTTTATCGTTGGCGCGCCCGCCGACTACAACCAGATTCGCAATCTTCCCATCAGTGAAGGCCGCTGGCTCAACGATATGGATGACGCCCAGAAGCGTGCCGTCATCGTGTTGGGCGACGAAACCCGGCGCACCCTCTTCCTGGGACGGCCCGCTGTGGGCAGCACGATCTTGCTCAACGGAATCCGCTTCGAAGTAATCGGCATCCTGAAGCGCATCGGCCATGGCGACAACACCAACCAGAACATGCGCAGCTTCGTGCCCTATACCACGATGCACGGATTCTTCCCGCCCACCAACGCCGGCGAAGCGACGGACGTAGTCACCCTCATCAACTATCAGCCCAAATCGCGCGCCCTGCACGAAACCGCACGGCAGGAAGTCCACAAGGTCATCGCCCGCAATCACGGCTTCAATCCCAATAATCCGGACTCCTTTGATGAATGGGACACGGTTCAGACCGTGGATCAGATCGGCAAGATTTTTGACGCGATGAACGCGTTCCTGGGCAGCGTGGGGTTGGTCACACTAGCCCTGGGAGCGATTGGAATCATTAACATCATGCTGGTCGCCGTCGCCGACCGAACTCGCGAAATCGGATTGCGCAAGGCCGTCGGCGCCACCAACGGCAGCATCATGTTCCAATTTTTTGTGGAAGGAGCGTTTCTGACGTTGCTGAGCGGCGGCGTTGGCATCGCTGGAGCGGCCGTAATCATGCACATGCTCTCCGGGGTTGACATGGGCAATTTCGACCCGCCGAAACTGGTTCCTTCCACCGCGGCTCTGGCAGTAGCTTCGCTAGCTGTTGCGGGAATCGCCGCCGGTCTGTACCCAGCGCGACGCGCGGCTTTGCTCGAACCGGTGGACGCTCTGCGAAAGGAATAGCGCATGGAGGATCTCGGGAACGACGTGCTGGAAGTTGGTGCCGCTGGCGGTGTCCCGGACTCCGCCCAGGTCATTGCTGTCCGTCCTGCGCGGAGCACGCTCGCCCGTCCGATTGTTACTTCCTACCACGATCTCTTCCAGCAAGCCTTTGCCGCCATGCGTCACGACTTGCGCCGGACACTGCTGACGATGGCGGGAATGGCCTGGGGAATTGCCACGGTGGTTCTCCTGCTGGCTTACGGCAACGGGTTTGCCCAAGCCATCACGAACATCTTCCAGAGTTTTGGCGCCACGGCCGTCGGCGTTTTTCCGGGACGCACCTCGCAGCAGGCTGGGGGCAACAAGGCGGGCGTCCAGGTGCGCTTCACTAACGAAGACGTCGAACTGATGCGCAACAACATCCCCTTAGCTCGGCACGTCGTCCGCATGGCGGCGAAAGATTCCAGCGTGCAGAACGGCAACCGTTCTTTTACGTTTCCCGCCATGGGCCTCGATCCCGGCATTGAAGACATTTGGAATCTCGATGTTGCACAAGGCCGTTTTCTCAACGATGCCGACGTTATGCAGCATGGCCTCGTCGCCGTGCTCGGATCAGAAGCGCGCGACCGACTTTTTTCGGGGATGAACGCTGTCGGCGAGACCATCCGCGTTGATGGCGTTACCCTTCAGGTAGTGGGCGTGCTCAAGCCACGCATGCAGGAAGGCGACAGCGACGACAATCGAGTCGTCTACCTCCCGTTCACTTCCATGGACGTCATCAAGGATACACACTATCTCGACGGGATATGGCTCGACTCGGTCGGCCTCGATCACGACAAGATGGCGAAGACCATCAAAGGGACTCTTGCACTGGCGCATAACTTCAAGCCTGACGATCCTCGAGCAGTATTCGTCTTCGATGCGCAGAAGCAACTCTCGCAGTTCGGCATCATGACCGCCATGCTGAAAATTTTGCTTGGAGTAATCGGCACCGTGACCTTGAGTATCGGCGGAATCGGCCTGATGAACATCATGCTGGTCTCGGTGACGCAGCGTACTCGCGAGATTGGGGTGGAAAAAGCTTTGGGCGCGAGGGCCCGCGATATCCTGGTTCAATTCCTGGCAGAAGCCATGGTCATCACGGCCATAGGCGGGCTGCTCGGCATCATCCTTTCCTATATCGTGTCTTTGTCGGCGGGCCGCCTCACACTTTACAGCGCCATGGCCAAACATGCAGAAGCAGGAGACATCCGCCTCGTCGTCTCGCCCATGATCCTGATTGTGGCCACGTCGATTCTAGCCATCGTGGGAGTCGTGAGTGGGATGGTCCCGGCTATGCGCGCCGCCAATCTTGATCCCATCGAAGCCCTGCGATACGAATAATGGCGGAAGACATCCTCAGTCTCGCTCCTCCTCCCGCGGATGCCCGCATCGCGTACGGACAGGATCCCAACCAGTTCTTCGATCTGCGCTTGCCGCACGACAAAGGAAAGCGTTCGACACTCTATCCGGTTCTGATCAACATTCATGGCGGGTTCTGGCGCGCGAAATATAGCCTCGACCATGCCGGGCATCTTTGCGCCGCGCTGACAAATTCAGGGATTGCTACGGCGAACCTGGAGTATCGGCGCGTGGGCGACGACGGCGGCGCGTGGCCGGAAACGTTCGCGGACATTCGCTCGGCCTATAACTTCGTGCGGCAGAATGGGCGTCGGCATCAACTCGATGCGAAGAGACTCGTGGTGATGGGACACTCCGCGGGCGGACAGCTAGCCTTGGCCCTGGCCGGGCACGAACCGTCGGTGTCCGGTGTGATTTCGTTGGCGGGCGTGGTCGATCTGCGTCGAGCCTATCAGTTGCACCTCAGCCACGACGCCGTGGTTGAACTGCTGCGAGGAACGCCGGAAGAGGTCCCTGACCACTATCGTGAAGCCGATCCGATGCAGATCTCGATTCCACATGCGCGGCAATGGCTGATCTGCGGAACAAAGGATGCAGACGTTCCCCCGGAATTCAGCCGGGACTACGTCGCTTCAAAACAGAAACGAAGCGGCGCGCAGAAAGAAGATGTGCACTTGCTGGAGATCGAGGGCGCCGACCATTACGATCTGATCGATCCGCGCGCGGCAGCGTTCAAAGAAGTGGAACAAACCGTAAAGAAATTTATCTCCTAGCTTGGGGGCCAGTTCCTTTCTTGGTACTTTCGGAAGCTTGCGGGCCATTCCAACCCAACATAGAATCTTGGCTGCGGCTCCCTCAACCTCTCTGCGAATCAGGATCGCAGAATCGTACCGAGAGTGATCAACAGATGACCTCCGAAATTCGTGCAGGCTCAGGCAAAGCACTGCTTCCCAACGGTGAGGCACTTTACCGCTTGCTGTTTGAGAACGGGATGGACGGCCTGATGTTGACCGCTCCCGACGGCTCGATTTACGACGCGAATCCCGCAGCATGCCGCATTTTTGGCAGAAGCCGGGAAGAGATCTTGCTGGGGGGGCGACAAGGGCTGATAGACACCTCCGATCCCCGCCTGGCGCGCATGATCACCGAGCGGGCGCGCACAGGGATCGCGCATGGCGAACTCAACGGTCGGCGCAGGGATGGCACGACGTTCCCCATCGAGATTTCCTCAGTGGTCTTTGCCACTTCGGAGGGCGAAGTCCGGACCTGCATGATGATCCGCGACATCACGCAGCGGAAGGCCGCTGACGCCGAGCGCGAGCGTTTAATCCACGATCTCAAAGAGGCGCTGAACCGGGTAAAGACGCTCACGGGGCTTCTGCCCATGTGCGCCTGTTGCCGCAAGATTCGGGACAAAGAGGGTGTCTGGAATCACCTCGAGACCTACATTCGCGAGCACACGGAGGCCGACTTCAGCCACGGCATATGCCAGGAGTGCAGGGAGAAGCTGTATCCGGAATATCCTGCCCGCTCAGACCGTTGACAGCCCGCTGGTAACCTCCTAGCATTCCCGGTTCACCTGAGATTCACATCATGTCAATTCGAAAATGCTTTCATCGCAGCCTCCTTGTTCTTGCGTCCGCCATCCTGCTGGCTGCCGCCTCGACCCCAGTCCAGCAGGCAGATCCGAACCGTTATCTGAATGACGTGAAGTCGCTCACTACGCCGGAAATGGAAGGCCGGGGCGATGGCACCAAGGGATTGACGCGCGCCCAGCATCTCATCGAAAAACGGTACAAGGAACTGGGCTTGCAACCGGCAGGTGTGAAGGGATACGCGCAATCGTTCAGCGTGATTACGGGCGCACACTTGAAATCCGACAACACGTTCGGAGTGCAGGCCGCTGACAGCAAGAAGCAGTTAAAGATCAATGAAGAGTTCGTACCCTTCAGCTTTTCTTCTTCGGGCGAAATGAACGGACCGATGGTTTTTGCGGGATATGGCGCCACGGCGGATGAATTTCATTACGACGACTACGCCGGCATCGACGTTAAAGACAAGGTCGCGGTACTGCTTCGCTACGAGCCCTCCGGATTTGCCGAGAAGAGCGATCATCACGGCCTCACGCAACACTCGCAACTCATCACCAAGGCAATCAACGCGCGCAATCATGGCGCGAAGGCAGTGATCATCGTGAACGGCAAGCTAGGGGACGGCGAAGAAGACTCGCTCACGCGATTTGGCAGCGTCAGCGGGCCGGAGAATGTCGGCATCATTTTCGCGCAGGTCAAAAACGCCGTGGCGGATGCATGGTTTCAGGCAGCGGGAAAGTCGCTGAAAGACGTGCAGGATCAAATCAACTCCACGACGAAGCCCGTGTCTTTCGATTTTCCAGACGCTCTTCGCGCGTCTCTGCATATCGATATCGAAACTACCCGCGCGACCGTAAACAACGTGCTCGCCTGGCTGCCCGGACAAAGCGATGACTACGTGATCATTGGCGCGCACTACGATCACTTGGGATATGGCAATTTCGACTCGCTGGCGCCCTCGCAGATTGGGCAGATTCATCCCGGCGCCGATGACAATGGCAGCGGCACGGCGGGCGTGCTGGAGTTGGCACGGTTACTCGCGCCCCAGCGTGGGCAACTGAAGCGCAGCATTCTTTTCATGAATTTCGCAGGAGAAGAGTTGGGGCTGCTTGGTTCTGCAGAGTGGGTCAAAGAACCGACGCGCCCGCTCGCCAAAGCCGTCGCCATGGTCAACATGGACATGATCGGCGTATTAAAGATGACAAGGTTTACATCGGAGGCGTTGGGACAGGATCGACCTTGAAGGCCGTGCTTGAGCAGGCACAGAAAGACACGCCATTCAAGATTGAGTATTCGGCGGGCGGATACTCGTCGAGCGATCACACGTCGTTCGTCGCAAAGAAGATTCCCGTACTATTCTTCTTCTCGGGATTGCACTCCGATTATCACAAGCCGTCCGACACCTGGGACAAGATCAATGCGCCTTCGGCGGCGCGGTTGCTCGATATGGTGGGTAATGTCGCCCTGCAACTCGCCAATGCGGACACGCCTCCAGTCTTCCAAATCGTGGCTGAGGATAAACCTCCGGCTGGCGGGGGAGGAGGAGGCTACGGACCGTACTTCGGATCGATTCCGGATTTCGGGCAGACCGAGAATGGAGTGAAGTTCTCGGACGTGAAACCGAATTCCCCGGCAGCCAAGGCGGGATTCAAGGCCGGAGATGTGCTGGTGCAATTTGGCGACAAGCCGATCAAGAATTTGTATGACTTCACCGATGCTTTGCGGCGCAGCAAGGTCGGGGACGTCGTTGAAGTAAAAGTCCTGCGCGATGGGCAGCCCGTCACGGCAAGCGTGAAGCTGGAGCAGAGGAAGTAGCAAAAAGCCTTAACCACAAAGGGCACGAAGGTGCACGAAGGAAACCAGCAAGTTCCTTTCGTGATACTTCGTGTCCTTTGTGGTTTCCGGTCTTTTATAATCGTCGGTCATTCATCCTCGGACAACCGGAAGGAACCCCTTGCCCTTCGACGACCTTCGCCAGTGGATCGCCGCGCTCGAGCGTGCCGGCGAACTGAAGCGCATCCAGACCGAAGCCGATCCCACCCTCGAAATTGCGGAGATTACCGATCGTGTGTCAAAGAGCGTGGATGCCAAGGGCGCTCGTGGCGGCCCGGCCCTTCTCTTCCAGAACGTCGAAGGTCATCGCGGATCGCAGCTCCTCATCAATCAGTTTGGTTCGGACGCGCGCATGAAGCTGGCGATGGGCGTTGAATCCTACGATGAATTCGCCGCGCGCATTCGCATGTTCATGGACGTGAAGTCGCCCCAGGGCTTCCTCGACAAGCTCAAAATGCTGCCCCTGCTGACGGAGGCGGGAAAGTTTTTCCCGAAGACGGTACAGACCGGGCCGTGTAAGGAAGTCATCCAACGCGAGAACTTTTCCCTGCTCGACTTCCCCATCCTGCAATGCTGGCCCAAGGATGCGGGTCGCTTCATCACACTGCCCTGCGTCACCACGCGTGATCCGAAATCCGGCAAGCGCAACCTGGGAATGTACCGCATGCAGGTTTATGACGAGCGCACCACAGGCATGCACTGGCAACGCCAGAAAGTGGCGGCGGAACATGCACGCGAACGAATGCGTGCCGCGGTCGAAGGCAAATCTGCGGCGGTGGACATCATGGCGCGCAGTTCTGGTGGTAGCGTGCTGGCGGAAGGTGAGCGTCCGTCAGGAAAAATGGAAGTGGCGGTCGCGATCGGCACTGATCCCGCAGTGACGTTTTCCGCGATCGTCCCCGCGCCTCCCGAGATCGAAGAATATCTGATCGCCGGATTCCTGCGCGGTGCGCCGGTGGAACTGGTGAAATGCGAGACTGTAGATCTTGAAGTGCCGGCTTCCAGCGAGATTGTGCTTGAAGGCCACGTCCATCTCGACGAACTGCGCACGGAGGGCCCTTTCGGCGATCACACCGGCTTTTATTCGCTCGAAGACCTGTATCCCGTTTTCCACGTCAGCTGCATCACGCACCGCAGAGATCCAATCTACGCGACCACGATTGTCGGCAAGCCGCCGCAGGAAGACGCCTACATGGGGAAAGCGGTCGAGCGAATCTTCCTGCCGCTGATGAAAATGACGATCCCGGAATTGGTCGACATCAATCTTCCGATCGAAGGCGTCTTCCACAACCTGATGATCGTCTCGATCAAGAAGTCCTACCCGGGGCAGGCGCGCAAGGTCATGAATGCGATCTGGTCGCTCGGGCAGGCTATGTTCACCAAGTGCATTGTGGTGGTGGATGAAGATGTCGATGTTCAGGATCTGGCTGATGTGACCCTGAAGCTTTTCAACCACATCGATCCCGAGCGCGACATCCAGTTCACGCTCGGCCCGGTCGATTCTCTCGACCATGCCTCGCGCCTGCCAAACTACGGCTCAAAAATGGGCATCGACGCGACACGCAAGTGGGCTAGTGAAGGATTCACGCGTCCATGGCCGGACGAAATCGTGATGGATAAGAAGACCAGAGCGCTTGTGGACGGCAAATGGAAGGAACTGGCCAGGGAGTTGGGGATCAAATAAGTTGTGGGTAGTGACAACGTGCTTCGGGAACGATTCGCCTAGTTCTCCAATTTTATTTTCGCCAACGCTTTCACCGCGTCCATGTCTTTCCTACTGTGAACTTCCAATCGTATCGCCGTTCCTTCGGGATATCGCTTGGCTTCCTCGAGCATCTCCAGAATGTCTGCCGGCAGATTGCTGTTCCTGGCGGCAGCCAGAGCCCTATCCCCCAAAACCAACGAGGCACGAAACGATTCATTGCAAGGAGCAAGGTAGAGGATGTTGCGCTTCTTGAATTGCAGCCGTAGAGACCATCCGGCCTTCGTCGAATAGCTATTCCACTCCTCCCCATCCAATTTCAGCTCTCGTTTCAAAGACGACACGAGGTCCTGCCAGAATGGATATGCGCCCGCTAGCGCACGAGCGATTTGCGCGTTGGTCGGCCGCCTGGCCTGACCCACGAAGGCGTTTGCCAACATGGTTCCTCCTTGTGCGCCAGCCGGCATCAGTGCCGAAAACCGAAAAGGGTCTGGGCACCCCACACCGCGGCAACACCAAATGCCAACAGGAATCCGACGCTAACGCAGCGCCCTGAAATTGTGCTGTGGCTCCAGCCGTGGAGCACGGCTACCAGTCAACCGACGAAAAATACGATCGCAATTGCCCCAAGTACTTTCAGCAGCATGATGCGCCCCTCCAGCGGGAAATCCGTTCCAACTGGAGACGATCATGCGCCGGGCAACCAGTCTTTGCAGTGAGTGCGCTCACGTACCACGAAGATCAGTGGATGAAGCAATCCGAAACAGACGGTGGGTGCCCGACGTCACTTTTCAGATTGGATCGGCTCATATCCGGCACATTGCAGCACGGGCAGGCGGGGATACTTCGGATAAGACGGATCCGTCGTGGAACGCTCGCAGAAATAGAAAATCGAACCGCGGTCCGATTGAATCTGCCGCATGAACCGACAGTTCGCGCAGAGACCTATGCGCGTGTTCTCTGGTTTTACCGCGAATTGGTTCACTTGTTTCAGAATACGCGAAAGGTCGCACACCGTCTGAAGACGGGAGGCCAGGCAATCACGGCTGGAAACCTGAAAAAAAATTCATAGAGATTGGCCGTTTTTTAACGCTTTCGACCTTGAAGGTCCCCAATCCGCTTTGTTATAAGGTCGTCCCATCACAGGAGGTCTCCCTCATGTCCTTCCTATGGGCCGTACCGCGGTTGCACACGAAGTCCTATCGTTGTTTTGTTTTTCTCTGCCTGAACCTTCTGCTGGCGAGTTCGTTCGCCCTCGGCCAACAAACGCTAGGATCGCTGAACGGCACCGTCACCGACATCAGCGGGGCCACCGTCCCGGGCGCCCAGGTGAAAGCCAAAGCGGTGGCCACGAACCTGGAAGTCTCGGCTGAGACCAAGAGCGATGGGTCGTTCTCCATCGCCGATCTCCCGATCGGCACGTACGTGGTGACGTTCAACAAAGAGGGGTTTGAGACGCAGAAGTTCCCGCAGATCACTGTGCAAGGTAACCGCACGACCACTGTGAATACGAGGCTGCACCCAGGAGCAGTGTCGTCGACAGTGACGGTTGAAGGAACGCCATTGTTGAATGCCACGGATACCACGACCGGGTACACCCTTGATGCGAATCAGATCGAGGATGTCCCTTTGGGGACAGGAAGCTTTACGCAGTTGGCCATCCTGAGTCCCGGCGTCAGTGCAGATTTGCTGAACACCGCCGGAACCAATGCTGGACTCGGGAATCAAGCCATTTGGGCTAACGGTCAGCGGGATACGAGCAATAGTTTCACTGTCAATGGCGTCAACGCCAATAACATCTTCAACGGAAAATCTACGAGCCAGGTGACTTCCAGCCGCGTGGCCGTGAACATCGGGGAGAACGGAAACGGAAATAATCCGAGTGGCGAAATCGTAACCAGCACATCTGTTTACGGTGCAATCGGCAACGCACTGCCCTCGCCGCCACCGGAAACAATTGAGGAAGTCCACGTCAATTCGGCCCTGTACGATGCGTCGCAAGGCGCCAACAGCGGCGCGCAGATTGGCCTCACGACCAAGTCAGGTACTAACGCACTGCACGGCGGGGCTTATGAATACCACCAGCAGACGGGGTGGAACGCGAACGAATGGTTCTTCAACCATAACCAGTTGCAGCGTCCCAATATGCATCGCAACGTCTTCGGTGCCTACGTCGGCGGAACGATCATCAAAGACAAGCTGTTTTTCTTCGGTTCCTACCAGGGTCAAAGGGTTAGCGATCAACTGCTGGCGACATCTTACGTGGCTGTGCCGCCTGATCTCACCAATGCCCGCGATGCGAACAGTATTGCCGCCGCCGTAAACACCGATTTTGGCACAAACATCCAGGGCAGTCAGATCACGCCCCAAGCGCTCGCCCTGTTGCAAGCTAAGGCCCCGAATGGCAGCTATTTTATCCCTAGTGCCGCGCCTAATTTCGCAACCCTCCAACAGGACAACAACGCCGACGCGGTCGTTCAGGGGTCCAACTCGCGTTTCACGGCGGACCAGGTGAACGGCAATATCGATTACAACTTCAGCGCGAAAGACCGTCTGGCCGCAAAGTATTACTTTCAGCGTGATCCGAACCAAACTCCATTTGCGCAGAGCGAGTTGCTCGGATTCCCGCAAACCATGAAAGCGGGAGGCCAAACTCTTTCACTCGATAACACGACCGCGTTCACGCCCAACCTGACGGTGGAGCAGCGCGTGGGGTTTGTACGGGAGATCGCCTTCTCCAACACCAGCCAGTCCTTGACGCCTGCAGCTGCACAGATCAGCCTGCCGGGGCTGACTCTGTTCCCGACGATCAATATCAAATATGCCGACAATGCACCCTCCACCGACAGCTTATCGATCGGGCCGATCGATAATTTTGCCAACGCCGGCGTGTTCCAGAACAATTTCGAAGCCGCGAGTAACCTCAAGTGGACTCATGGCATGCACTCAGTGGCGACCGGTTTCAACTACGACTACACCCAACTCAACGTAATCAACAAAAATAACGACGTGGCGCGGATCACGTTCGAGGACTTCCCTGGATTCTTACTTGGCGCTGTATGCAGTCCTAATCCAGGAGACACCTACTGCTCCGGGCAGGACCCGTCGCAGATTTTGAATGGCGCGAGCAACCGCCACTATCGCGCCAAGCAAGTTGGCGCTTACGTGCAAGATGCTATGCGCATGAAATCCAACCTAACGCTTACCGTCGGTTTGCGCTGGGATTGGGACGGCCCCCTCTATGAGGCGAATGGGCTGCTCACCAACTTCTATCCGCAGAATTACTCCTACAACTCCGCCACCGACACCATCAACAACATCGGACTCGTGGTGGCCGGCAATAACAAAGCGTTTGGCACAAAAGGAGTGAGCAACTCCACCCTTACGGGCCGCCAATGGGGTTTTGCTCCACGAATCGGTCTCGCCTACAGTCCGTCCTTCTTGAACAACAAAGTAGTGGTACGTGCCGGGTTCGGCATGTACTATGACCGCGGCGAGTACTTTACTGAGTTATCTCCTCCGGCGGGCGGCGGAATCAGCGGCCCATTCGGTGTTACCGTTGAGGAGCCATTTGTAGTTCCCTATTACGCGGTGGCCAATGCCACTTTCGGCCAACCATTCGGAACGGCCCCACCTCCGCCACCGCCCGCGAATCTTTCTTCGGTACAAGCGCTCATCCCGAATGCGACGCAGCTCATCAATCAGCAGACTCCTTATTGCAACTCATATGGCGAGGGATTTTGCAGCCCATTGTTCTTTGGAGGATACGATCCAAAAAATAAGCTGCCCTACTCGGAAAACTGGACGCTCGACCTCCAATGGCAGCCACGAAACGATCTGGTGCTCTCGTTGGGATATGTGGGTAATCACGGCGTGCATGAGACCATCCCGGTCCCATTTAACCAGGCAACGATAGCCACCAGCGGGAATCCAGCCCTTGCGGGTGGTCCGAACGTGCAGACGTATTCCTACGGAACGCAGGTTTCGGGGGTGGCTGCTGAAAGCATCTGCACCCTGGCTGTGGGCTACTGTGCAGGAAACGTCGACCTGCGGACACCGTATCTTGGATATGATCCGAACTCAGACTTCAATCGGGCAGTCGGGATGTCGAACTACGATGCACTCCAGTTTCATGTCACAAAGCGCATGAGCCACGGGCTCACGGTGACTGGATCTTACACCTGGTCTCACACTCTCGATGAGCAAAGCGGTCTAGGCTTGTTCTACAACGGAAACGATCCCAACAACACGCGCTCGTCTTATGGCAGTTCTGATTTCGATCGCACCCACCAGCTAACCGTGAGCTATGTCTACCAGTTGCCCTCCCTGCCCAATGCCCATGGATTTGTGAAGAATCTGGTTAACGGATGGGGAGTGAGCGGCGTTACCGTGTTGCAGAGTGGACAACCTTACAGCGTCATTGATTTCAGCGGAGGGGCAGCCAGCATTTACTGGGGCGATGGGCAGGATTTCATTACCAATCCCATCGTGCCGGTCGGCGGTATGGGCGCCACCGCTAGCAATCCGATCCTCCAGGGAACGACTGGAGTGAACGGAACTAAGCCCGTGTTAAACGCGGCGGCGTTCGGGATTCCTACCCCTTACACTCCGGGAACGAACGGGGTTCCAGCATGCGATTCGAGCAGCGGCACGACCGTATGTGACAACTTTGAGAACGGTTACGCGACCGGCGGGCGCAACATTTTTCGCGCACCGTTTCAGAACCGCTGGGACTTCGGCGTCTTCAAGAATTTTAAGGTCACCGAAAGCATTGGACTGAAATACGATTTGAAGCTGTTCAATCTTTTCAACCATCCCAGCTTCGACATCCCGAGCAACGACGTGCAATTCAACCCCGGCTACTGCTACCCGCCGTCGCCGAATTATGACTGCAGCGGGCCCTCCGGCTATTCCTTCCCGCCGAAGGGAAATCTCGGCGTTCTGCAGCACTCCATCGGCAGTCCGCGCTTCATCCAGATGGCGCTGCACTTAACCTTCTGAACGCGGCGCCGGGACGACCCGGCGCCTGTTTCGGTATACTAAATCGGTATGCCGGTGCTGAAGAACATTGCTGCCATCGCCAAGGGCATGAGCATCACCTTCATGGAGATGTTTCAGCCCACGATTGTGGAGAATTATCCCGATGGCAAGGGGCCGCTGCGCGGGGCGCGGATTGAGGCGCGGTTTCGCGGGGCACACGTGTTGCAGCGGGACGAGAACGGGCTTGAGAAGTGTGTTGCCTGTTTCCTGTGCGCGGCGGCGTGTCCATCGAATTGCATCTACATTGAGGCGGCCGAGAATACCGCGACCAACCGCGTGAGTGGCGCCGAGCGCTACGCCAAGGTTTACAACATCGATTACAACCGGTGCATTTTTTGTGGCTATTGCGTGGAGGCTTGCCCGACCGACGCCATCACGCACGGGCACGGCTTCGAGCTGGCATCGTTCAATGCGTCGAACCTGGTGATGCGGAAGGAGCAGATGCTGGCCCCCCGGCCAGCACACATGGGAGCAAACAGCATATTTAATCAGGCCGACGTGGAGGGTGGGGCGCCCGTCCAGATGGTTCCGGGGAGCTGACCTTCAAAAGAGTTTTGAGTTCATCGACACGCCGGTCTTTCGAGACCGGCGTTTGTGCATAACAGCGGTCGTTAGTCGCGGGTCGTTGGTCGTTGGCAAGACACGAACAACGCTTGCCGAAAAAGTGGCCAACGACTAGCGACCGCCGACTAAAGACATTCCTATGACTGATTTCTTACAGACCGTACGCGAGCGCGTTGTGATTTATGACGGCGCGATGGGCACCAACATTCACAAGCGGAATCCTACCTTGGACGATTACTGGGGCAGGGAGAATTGCAACGAAGTCCTCGTCCTGAGCCGTCCCGATATCATTCGCGACATTCATGCGGACTTCTTTCGCGTCGGCTGTGATGTCGTCGAAACCGATACCTTCCAGGGATCCAGCATCGTTCTGGGAGAGTTTGATTTAGGCGACCGAGTGCGCGAGATCAATGTCAAGGCCGCGCAGCTCGCCAAGGAGGTCGCTCAACAGTTTTCCACGAAAGACAGGCCACGCTTTGTAGCCGGGTCGATGGGCCCGACCACAAAGCTACCTTCCCTCGGTCACATCGGCTTCGATGCCATGGTGGCGGCGTTCGAGGAGCAGGCCACGGCGCTGATCGAAGGCGGAGTGGATGTTCTGCTTATCGAGACGGCTCAAGATTTGCTTCAAGCCAAGATCGCCACCATCGGTGTAATCGAAGCGATGCGCAAAGCCGGCAAGCGCTTGCCCGTGCAAGTGCAGGTCACGCTACAGGAATCAGGAGTGATGCTGCTCGGCACAGAAATCGGTGCGGCACTGACCGCGCTGGAGCCATTCGATGTGGATGCCATCGGCCTGAACTGTGCGACCGGGCCGAAAGAGATGAATGATGCCGTCCGTTATCTCGCTTTGAATTCTACAAAGGAGGTTTCGGTGCTGCCCAACGCGGGCCTCCCGGAAAACGTTGGCGGGCTACCCGTTTACAAGCTCTCCCCGCAAGAACTCGCCGACTATCACAAGCATTTCGTTCAGGATTACGGCGTGCGCATCGTCGGAGGATGCTGCGGCACCACACCCGAGCACCTAAAAGCCGTAGTGGACGCAGTTTCTGGCGTTGAACCTGCCAAGCGCGATGTAAAGCGCGTCGGTGCGGCATCAAGCGCTTACACCTCGGTCCCGCTCGATCTTGAGCCCAAGCCGCTGATTGTCGCCGAAGAAATGAACACGACGACGCGGGTTGAGCATTTCCGCAAACTCGTCCAGGGGAAGAAGTACGACGAGATTCTCGGCCTGGCCAAAAAGTTGGCAAACGAAGGCTCGCACATGCTCGACCTGTGTTGCGCCATCGTCGGCGAAGACGAGAAAGGATACATCACTTCGATCCTTGAAAAAATAGCCACGCGCGTGCCCGCGCCGATCCTGGTGGATTCGACCGAGGCCGACGTGGTGGAAGAGGCGCTCAAGCGCATTCCCGGGCGCGCGATTATCAATTCCATCAATCTGGAAGATGGCGAGAAGCGAACGTCGAAAGTTCTGCCGATGGCCAAGCGGTATGGCGCCGCGGTGATCGCGTTGACCATCGATGAAGACGGCATGGCTTTGACGGCCGAGAAGAAAGCTGCCATCGCGCATCGCATTTACGATCTCGCGACCCAGAAGTACGGGCTCGATGGCACCGACCTCATTTTTGACGCGCTGACTTTGCCGATTTCGACCGGACAGGAAGAGTACCGCACCGCCGGGATCGAGACTCTGAACGCGGTCGAGCGAATCAAGAAGGAACTTCCGTCGGTCAAGACAATCCTCGGCGTCAGCAATATTTCGTTCGGGCTCGATGCTTATCCGAGGCGCGTGTTGAACTCTGTCTTCATGCATGAAGCGGTCGATCGCGGGCTCGACATGGCGATCGTCAACTACACCAAAATCTACCCGCTGTACAAGATTCCTCAAGAAGAAGTTGAACTCGCGCGCAAGCTTATCTTCCGCGACGAATCGTCAGGAGATCCGCTGCAGAAGTATATGGCGCACTTCGCTGGGATTAAGGGCAAGCCTGCCGCTTCGACGACCGCGCATGTAGACACACTATCGATCGAAGACAAGCTGAAGTTTGCCATTATCAACGGAGAGAAGTCGGTCGGCGAAGGCACGCAGAAGAAGTCGCTCGAAGAGTTGCTCGAAGTAGCGCTCGCGAGCTACTCGCCGCTTGAACTAATCAACACCGTTCTGCTCGACGGTATGAAAACGGTTGGCGATCTGTTCGGCGCGCGCAAGATGCAGTTGCCTTCGGTGCTCGACTCGGCGGGCGTGATGAAGCAGGCCGTTGCCTACCTTGAGCCGAAGATGGAGAAAAAGGCCGGATCAAAAAAAGGCGTAATCGTGCTGGCGACCGTCAAGGGCGACGTGCACGACATCGGAAAGAACCTGGTCGACATTATTCTGTCGAACAACGGATTCGAGGTGATCAACCTTGGCATCAAGCAGCCTGGGGATTCGATCATTCGGGCGGCGCAAGAGCACAAAGCGGATGCGATCGGGTTGAGCGGGTTGCTCGTGAAATCCACGCTCGAGATGAAGTACGTCATTCAGGATCTGCAGCGTCAGAAACTGGACTTCCCCGTGATCTGCGGCGGGGCGGCGCTGACTCGCAAATACGTGGAGGACGACTTGCGGCGCGAGTATGCCAATAGTGTGTTCTATGCCGACGATGCGTTCGCCGGACTGCACATCATGGAGGACCTTGCGACATCCGACGGCGCGCGCGACACCCGTTTGCGCGAGGGGCGCACGGTGAAGGAGTACGCGAAGGCTGCGGCTGTGGATGAAGAGAGCGGCCCGGTGTTTGCGGAGCGCAGTCCGGTCGTGACGGACGCTCCGAATATTCCTACGCCGCCGTTCTGGGGCGTGCGCGTGCGCAAAGACTACGACCTGCGCGAGGTCTTTCAGTACATCAACGAGACGGCGCTGTTCAAGAACCAATGGCAGTTGAAGACGGCGTCGCAGGCCGATTACGTGCGGCTGGTCGAGGAAAAGTTTCGCCCGATCCTGCGCAACCTTCAAGTTGAGGTATTCGAGTCCGGGTTGTTTGCGCCTGCTGTGGTCTATGGATACTTCCCTGCCCAAGGTGACGGGAATGACGTGATCGTCTACGATCCCGCCGGGCTTCGCCCTGGCGGGACGGCCGAGGCGGCCGTCCCCACACGGGAACTGCTGCGATTTACCTTTCCACGGCAGAAAGAGGGGCGGCGGCTGGCGATCGCGGATTTCTTTGCTCCCAAATCTTCCGGGAAGATGGACGTGATCGGATTGTCTCTGGTGACTATTGGGCCGAAGGCCTCCGTGGAAACGCAACGCTTGTTCGAGGGCGGCGAGTATACGAAATATCTTTACCTGCATGGCTTGAGCGTCGAAACGGCGGAGGCCCTTGCGGAACTGCATCACAAGAAAATGCGCGAAGAGTTGGAGATTGCCAGCGATGACGCGCCGGAAATTCGCGATCTCTTTCACCAGAAGTACCGCGGGTCGCGGTATTCGTTTGGATATCCCGCGTGCCCCAATCTGGAGGATCAGACCAAGCTGTTCATGCTGCTGAAGCCGGAAGAGAACGTTGGGGTGCGGCTGACTTCTGGATTTCTGCTGGAGCCCGAACAATCGACATCGGCGATTGTGGTCCATCATCCCAGCGCAAAATACTTTGTCGTTTAGAAGAACCATCTTTACCAGAGGGGACGCAGAGAGACACGGGGCACCTAGAACGTCGTGCGCAGGCGCAACGCATAGCTTCTCGGTGGGGCAATCGCATTGCCCGAAAAGAGGCCTGCGAAATTGATCACGTTCAGCCGGTTGTTGAGATTCTGCACGTCGGCTTGCAACTGACTCGAAAAGCGATCGCGCTTCCATAGATTGACGCCCGCCGATATACCGATCGAGAGCGACGGCTTGACGCGCCCGCGGGCGAAATCGACCCGATCGACGATCTGCTGACCGTATTGCGCGATGGCGCTTTGAATCTCTTCCGGCGTGTTGTCGACCTCAGCCGGTAATCCTGAACCGTAGTTTCCTCCCACTGCCAGCCAGGCTCGATTGATCTCGTATCGCAGGCGGCCATGGAGCGTGTTCCGCTGGTCCTGCGAATCCCAGAAGCGGGCGGTATTGTTCAGAATCGCAGTGGCGTCGGACCCCAAAAACAGTCCGCCGGTGACCGGCAGATACGCTGTGCCGACCATGTAGGAGTAGCTCACGAATCCCGAGAAACGGTGCCAGGGAGGCAGTTCGAGCTTTCCTTCTGCGCCGTATATCGAAGCCTTACGAAACGAAATCGGAAAGCTAATCGCGGTGTTCAGCAAAAGATCATCGTCGGCATAGTTGTCGAAGTAACGGCGATAGTAGTTCGCGTCGAGCTTGAACTTGCCGGCGAACGATTTGGTCGCTCCGAATTCGTAGTAGTTGCCGTGCGAAGGCTTGACCGGCAAACGGAGCACGTTCTGGTTCAGGCTGGCCACGGCGGGTGAACTGGCAAGAAGGATGTTCTCGAAGGCGGGAGTCTGAAACGCGCGATCGTAGGAGGCATGCAGCACCAGGTTCGCAGACGGGAAGTGCCGAGCCACGCCCAGACGCGGGCTGACGGCAGTCTGATTGACGAGGAGTTGGTAGTGGTCGGCGCGCAGTCCCGCGCTGATCGTCCACTTGCCCAACCGGATCAAGTCCTGCACGAAGACGGCCTGTTCGAGGTCCAGATCGCATCCCGCGAAATTGAATGTCGAAGGAGTACTGGGGTCGAACTGCGTGGGATCGGTAATGACATTGCCGAACCTCTCCCGCAACTGCGCGAAATCCGCTTCGAATCCGGCTTTGAATTCGTGCCGGCCGTGGTGATAGGAAACGGTTCCCTTGGCATATTCCTCGCGGAAGCCGCGGTTTTGAAATGCCACGATGGGAGTGGACTGGTCGTTCGAGTTCATGTCGTCGGCATTGCTGCGCATCATGAAGCGAAAATCGGCCAGCAGGTGCTCGGAGAAAATGTGCTGGTACGAGGCGATACCCAGGGTTTCGAAATTGTCGCGATGCTGCAGCTGTCCCGCGGCTTGCTGCAGTTGCTCGTTGGGAACAAGAAACTTGGACAATTCGCGCCGAATCGAGATGGAAAAACGGTCGTGGTTGGTCAGGTCGCGATCATAGCGCGCGGCAAACTCCGCGGTGGTAGCGGTGTTGGTGTAGTTCTGGAGCACGGGTGGGTCTAAGTATCGATCGCTGCGCGCGGAATCGGCGCTCAGATCCACAACGTTCTTTCCCCACTGGTACTGACCGAGTAAGTAGGCATTGGCGGTTCCGAAACTGCCGCCCGAGAGATCGGCCCGGCCATGAAATCCGGGATGGCTGTCCTGGCGCGTGTCGACTTCGACGATCCCGCCCATTTTGCGGCCATATTCCGCCGGGAACCCGGCGGTGTAGACGGTTACAGATTCCACGTCATCCGACTCAATTTCCGGGCCCGAACTCGGCGAACGATTATCGGTCAGCGGTACACCGTCGACCACAAACTGCGTCTGATATTCGGAGCCACGCGGGTGCAATACCGCGCTGCCTTCATAGACCCATCCGGGCTGAGAGTCGACCAGATCGCTGAGGGACCGCCCGGGAGCGGAGGTTTCGGACGCGCTGATCTGCTCCCGATCGACACGATTGCTGGAATCGGTACGGGTCGGATCCAGCAACGTCTTCTCGCCGGTGACGTCGACCGCCGTGCTCGTGGCAGCAATGTTGAGCGTGACCTGATATTCGGTGGGAAGGGCGGAGCGAATCTCAATGAGTCCGCTGAACGGGGAGAATCCCGGGCTTTCGACCACGACCCGGTATTGTCCGAACGGGAGACTGCGGACGGTGAGCTGGCCGACGTCATCGGTATTGAGGTTGCGGCGGACCTCCGCGGCTTCGTTCGCCACGCTGACGGCTGCCTTCAGCCCCAGCCCATGGGGATCGGTCACTTTGAGGCGCAGCTCTCCGTAGTTGCTCTGGGCGATTAGCGGGAGAGCAAACAGGAAAACTCCGATGGCGGACAGAAGGCGCAAAGTGCCTGATTTGAGGGAAATCTCATGATACCAGCGCCCGCCCCGGCAGAAGGCGCTCAGCGATGTTACAGATGGGGAACGACTTTTGAGTTTTTACAAATTACATACATAGCCGTGACAAACTGGAGCTGGCCTCGCGGCATGCTGCAGACAGATTTGGCGGGCAAAATGCCTGCTCGAATCGAAGTCTTCGCGCCTTCCGTCACCGGGAGGGTGTGAAAAAAACAGGCGCTCGTACCGCAGGGGGTACGAGCGCCGTTTTTGTTCGACCCGCCTGCGAAGGTGCTTCTTCCGGCAACGTGGGCAAGCGGCTGGCTCATCTTCCGATTCATTTCAACTGTTACAATTTCCTATCGGTTTCGAGGCAGATTTTTCGTCGCTGCGTGTGCGAGAAGACGGCGGCCCTCGAAGACCAATGTTGAGAGTCTGCGTTCAACCAGCGCCATGAAATGTCCTTTTTGCGGATTTGAGAATGACAAGGTGGTGGACTCGCGCGAGAGTAAGGAAGCCGATTCCATTCGGCGGCGGCGCGAGTGCCTGAAGTGCGGCAAGCGCTTCACGACCTATGAGCGGATCGACGAGATCCCCTACATGGTGGTCAAGAAAGACGGCCGGCGGGAAAAGTTCGATCGCCAGAAGGTGCTGAATGGCTTGTTGCGGGCATGCGAGAAACGACCAGTCCCGATCAGCAAACTGGAACAGGTCGTGAACGAGGCCGAGTCGTTTGTCATGGAGTCGCCTGAACGTGAGCGCAAGACCAGCGAACTGGGCGAGTTGATCATGAATCGACTGCGGAAGTACGACAAAGTGGCGTACGTGCGCTTCGCCTCGGTGTACCTCGACTTCAAAGACGTGAAAGAGTTCATGAACGA
>Ga0209698_10002092_pt1 | contig 22862 bp, 23 predicted proteins | sample LitLauG_LLR_2012_FD_187203 | JGI IMG/M metagenome (GOLD analysis project Ga0209698, IMG submission 187203) | Freshwater sediment microbial communities from Pennsylvania, USA - Little Laurel Run_MetaG_LLR_2012 (SPAdes) (version 2) | ecosystem: Environmental > Aquatic > Freshwater > Creek >... | reverse complement strand
CCTGCTAGTACTACTGTGTTATAAAAAGGGAGCCCCACAAAAAGGACAACCTGAGAGTTGCCGCAGCAGAACTCTGGCAATGGTTTGTCGAAGGGTGGCGATGGACCAAGGATTATGCCGCTCCACCCGCACCGGGCGAACCCCGAGGACGGAAGTGGCGTGGCCGTTTGGCGACGGGTAAGTCCACTTGGCCGGCGCGAGCGGAGGGGGAAAAACGGCTCCGTTCGGCCACCAGGAACCCATAGGCCGCGATGCAGAGGGTGGCGTGATGGTGAAAACCGCGCCAGCCTCGTCCTTCATAATGTCCCAGTCCGAGTTCTTGCTTCAGTTCCTGGTAGTCGCGCTCGACGATCCAACGATGTTTGGCCAATCGCACCAGATCTCGAAGCTTCGTGTTTTCGGGCAGAGTGGAGAGCCAGTACTTGGTCGGTTCGGCTTCCTCGCTGGGCCACTCGATGAGGAGCCATTCCTCGGCACGCGGCTCACTGCGCCAGTCATCGCGATGAGCCGGACGGATGCGTTGGGCGGCAAAGCGAGAGCGGAGTGTCTTACGAGTTCCTTCCCGCCAGCCTACGATCTTCCAGGCTGAGAGAGGCAGGCTCATAGCTAACTCACGAACGGAGAGGGGAGCGTGCCGTGAGTCGCGGCGCAACAACTTGGTCGGTCGCCCGATTCCTTTCCACTTCCGCTTGGGCAGCGGTGCTTGGCCGGGTGCCCACGCGCTCACGGAGGATTGGATGCCGACCGCGTAAAGCAATCCTAACTCGGTGATGCCATCGCGAAACCCAGTGTCGTTGCCATAGGCGGCGTCGGCCAGCACGGGAGCCTGCGGCAGCTCTCGATCCACAGCGGCGCGGAGTTGTTGCAACGCGATTTCCGGCTTGGTTTGAAAACGAATTTCCGGCGGTACGCCCGTGGACACTCTCCGTTTCTTGTCCTCGGTCCAAACCTCGGGTAGGTACAGTTGCCAAGCAATCGGCAGACTGGCTTCTGCGGTGCTCAGCGACAAACTCACGGCCACGCGACAGTTCTCTTGCTTACCCACCTGCCCACAGTACTGTCGGGTTACGCCCACCGAATGCTTCCCCTTTTTCACCAATCCGGTATCATCGACCACCCAGGCGACGATCGGTCCCTGCTTCTGCATCGCCGGGAGGGTGTATTGCCGCACCGCTTCCAGAAGGTCTTCGTCACTCCACGGTGCGTGAGCCACGACATGGTGTAACGATTGATGGGCTTGGCGCACATTGTCGGGGCAAAGACGAGCCGCCATGGGCTCCACACTCTTGCGCTCGCCAGGCAATAGCAAACCCGTGCAGTACGATTTCAGAGGAACCGCGCGATCTAAATGCCCCGCGGCATGCGCCAGGCGATCCAGATAAGCCGCGAAGCGTTTTTGCTGGGCGCCTGGCGCAACTGAGTTGGCGCTCATGGCCAGCAACGTAACATTAAAGATGTTCGCCGATGCAGATCTTCTGGTTGCAGGTATATAGTTTATAACACAGTAGTACTAGAGAACAACTGCCGAGAACTGGAACCTGAACACTGGGAACTGCTTCTAGTGCGCCGTAGCCTTCTCTGCGCCCAGCCCGGTATTCGACCGCACCAGCAGCTCGTTGAATTTTTCCTGTGCGGTCGGCTCCGAACTGAGCAACGTGCCGATGATGGCCCCCAAGAACCCCAGCGGGATGCTCACGATCCCGGGATTCTCGAGCGGGAACCAGGCGTTGCCCTGAATCAGGTGCCGCGCGGTTCCTACGACCGTCGGAGGATCGACGGCCATCAGACTCGGACTCACCAGAATCAGTCCGATCGAAGCCGCCAGGCCCACCGCTAGCCCTGTCGCCGCGCCCGCGGTGTTGAAGCGCCGCCAGAAGATCGACAGCACAATCACGGGCAGGTTGGCCGATGCCGCCACCGCAAAGGCCAGCGCCACCAGAAACGCGACGTTCGCTTCCTGCAATTTAATCGCTAAGGCGATCGACACTCCGCCCACTACAAACGCCGAAATCCGCGCCACCATCACTTCTTCGCCCGGCTTCCGCTCCACGCCGTTATGGATGACGTTGGTCCAGAAGTCGTGCGAGAAGGAAGTGGTCGCGCTGATCGTCAATCCCGCCACCACCGCTAGAATCGTGGCAAACGCGATCGACGAGATAAACGCGAAGAAAACAGGCCCGGCCAGCGCCTGTGCCAGCAACGGGGCGCTCATGTTCGTGCCACCGTGCCCCTTGATGAAATCCGGGCCGACGATCGTCGCTGCACCGAATCCCAGGAAGGTGGTCATGATGTAGAAACTTCCGATCAGCACCATCGCCCACACCACGCTATGGCGCGCCGTCTTGGCGTCAGGCACGGTGTAGAACCGGACTAGAATATGCGGCAGCCCGGCTGTTCCGAAGATCAGCGCCATGCCCAGAGAAATCAGATCCAGCGGGCCGTATGGAGGCTTATAACGCAGGCCGGGCTGCAGGAAATCCTTTACAACCACAACGCCCTTCGCGTCGTGATACGTGACCTGGCCGATGGCGCCGAAGAACTGTCCAAAGCTGAAGTGGAAATGCGCCATCACCAGAACGCTGAGCAGGATCGTCCCCGCCATCAGCAGGATCGCCTTGATGATCTGCACCCAAGTCGTTGCCAGCATTCCGCCGAACACGACGTACACGATCATCAGGATGCCGACACCGATCACGGCCCGGTTGTAAGTCACGTATCCGCCGAGCAATAACTTCACCAGCGTGCCTGCGCCCACCATCTGCGCGATCATGTAGAAGGTGCTCACGGTCAGCGTGCTCAGCGATGCCATCGCTCGTACCGGGCGCGGCTTCAGGCGATACGCCAGCACGTCGGCCATGGTGTACTTGCCGGCATTACGCAGGGGTTCGGCGATCACCAGCAACACAGTAAGATAGGCCACCAGCCAACCCACCGAGAAAAGAAAGCCGTCATAGCCCTGAAACGCAATGATGCCGGCAATCCCTAGAAACGAGGCCGCGCTCATATAATCGCCGGCGACCGCGATTCCGTTCTGCCATCCCTTGATCTGACGGCTCGCCGCAAAGTATGCTGCCGACCCCGCCGACCGTCGCGAGGCCCAGTAAGTGATCCCCAGAGTGATCGCGATAAATAGCAGGAACATTGCAAGTGAGATATTCATGACTTACTTGTTCCCTTTGTCGGCCTTATCCAGGATGTCTTTCGACAGGCGGTCGAAGTTATTCGCCGCTTTGACGTATAGGCCGGCGATAATCCACGCCACGAAAAACTGCGAGAGGGCAAACAGATAGGCCAGATTCACTCTGCCAATCACCTTTGTGTCCATGAACTGGGGCGCGTAGCCGACCAGCACCGGCAGGGCGAAGTAATAGACGAGGAAGAAGATGAACGCCGGTACAATGAACGTCTTTTTCGTTGCCATCAAATCCTTGAATTCCTTGCTGGCTGCAATCCGGTCCCAGATCGATTGGGACTGCGCGGGCTCCTGAGCCGGCCTGGCGATCTCCAAATTTCGGGCGGCGTCCGCCATAAAAACCCTCCTTCACTGGTGAACTGCAAACGTCGGCACTGCGCGGCGACCCAAAGCCAACTGCGGTTCACGACAGCTTACTCCTTGGTGTCAAGTCTCTGGTGGGCAAAATCGCGCCGGAATGCGGGCCAGCGCCACGTTCGGGCGCTTTCGATACGAGGAATGGGGCATCCCGGGCTGAGTGTGCACGGGGCCACTGGGCTTCGCCTTCGCGGGACAGCCGAGGCGGCTGTCGCTACATGAGCAATGGCTTCTGTCCCGGCATGAGTTTCTAAGCGCCCAGCACAAAAAAGAAGAGGGGTCCCGAAAGGACGCCCCACCTTGAACTCTGAAAGCTTGAAACTTAGACCTTTGCCGACTTCGCCATCTTCCCCGCGGCGGCCAATTCGGCCAACGAGGGAATCGATTCCGGCTCCGTCACCTTCCGATCGGGCAGCATCGCGCCGCTTTTGAATGACTCGGCCAACATCTCAATCGCCAAGTCCGTATTTGGACGAATGTAGATCGTCGCCGCCAGACTTCCGTTCCGCACCCAAGCCTGGCCGGTTTTAGGCACCCCGTCGCAGCCAGTGATGGGGATCTTCATCCAGCGTGCGCGATCGGATTCCGCAATCTCGCTGAACGCCTTGCGCGCTCCCATGGCCATGCTATCGTCTTGCGCGCCGACCAGATCGATGCGGCTCTGTTGCGAGGTCTGCAGCCGCAGCCATGAACTTACTGCCTTATACGAACTCTCTTCGGTCCAGTTCGCCCGCAGAGTCTTCACGATGACGTTCGCCGGCTTGTTCCGGTTCATCCCGACCGAGCGTTGTTTCGCCGCTGAGCTGTTATTCGGTCCTTCGATATACAACACCGACCCGCCGTTCGGCAGCAGCGCTGCAAATTGCTGTCCCTGAATCTTGCCAATCTCTTCGTGATCAGAGGTGATGGTGCACATCGGAACCTTGTATTGCCGCCGCAACTCGAGGATGTAGTCCGCATCAAAATTCAGCACTACCCAGCCAATACCGGCCGCGGCGGCGGCGCGCGCCACCTGGGGGAAAGCGGTCCCGCCCGCCGGCTCGAACATGATCGCATCCGGCTTCGCTACTGAAGAACCCTGAACGTATTGCAGCAACTGCTGGCTCTGAACCAGCGCATCATTGTTCGCGTGGACGATCTTTACATCGACGCCCAGCCGCCGTCCGGCTTTCTCTGCTGCCGCGGCCTGCTCCTGCTGGTAGTCGTTGTCGTTGTTGGTGAGGGAAATCAGAAAGCTGAGCCGCTTCATGGCACACGCCCCTTGCATCGATCATAGGACCCGGTTAATCCCGGACCAATGTAACCAGAGTAACCAGAGTCTTTTGAGAGCCTCGCCAGATTCACCGGCGGCGAAGCTGGTTGAAAGACGAAAGGCGTCCCGACAGGGAACGCCTCAGATTCCGAATCATTGCTTCTACGCTCCCGCCGCAGCGCCCTTCGCAGTTTCACCCAGGAAGGTTTTCAGCTTCGCATCGAGAATCTCAAGGCAATTTTGTGGAAGATCGACGAAGCGGAAGGGCTGCATCCATCCTTGCGTCGCCCACATAGGAAACAGCATCTGCGCCTTGCTGCGGATGGTGGTCTTGCTGATGTGAAAAATCATTTCCACTTCCAGCTTCTCGTCGAGAGGCTTCTCCAGATGAATCACTCCACCGCTGGTCGAGAGCTGATGAATCGCCGCGCGCACCGAGCGCTTGTTCGGCAGACGCACCAGTACAAGAACCGATCCGCGCAGCTTCACGCGGAACGGCCGCTCCACCGGAGTTGTCTGAGCAGGCTTGCTCTCAGTGGGAACGTTCTCCGCCGGCGGCAGTAATCGCGCTGATGAGTCGAACTCGTCTGCCATACGCTTTGCCACAGTATGGCAGCCCGCGAACCCTTGGCGAAGTTACGGAAGAACAAGACCGAAATAGCAGAAGAGTTTTCGTAGGAACAGACGACTTGGGGGCGGCCCTATTCAAGGGCGCGACGATTCCCCGGCCAGGAACGCCTTATTTCCGTCCAGGATGAACTTCGGCGCCTTCCGAGAAGACGTTATAAGGCCAGGACTTCTTCTGGACGGCCTGCTTCGGCACGCTCGCCGCCGGCGGACGGGCCGCCACCGGATCATTCTCGGCTGCGACATTCCAGTCTTCGGGAGCGTCGACAATGCCCCAGACATTGCCGTGATTGTAGAGCGCAGCGCCAATAAGGAACCCATCCTTCCCCAGGGGAAGACAGTTCGCTACGCGCGCGGTCACGCTGCCTCCGCCCGGGAGATCGCTGATCATGACCGGCGTCTCGAGTTGCAGGGCGCGCGTGCTGCGGAAGCCGCAGCCTTGCGCACTTGCGACGAGCACCACGCACCGCTCGGCGAATGGGCGCATGCGATCGAGACTGGTCACGCTGACCGGAATCTCGACCCGTAGCCGCGTGCTGCGCCGCGCCGTTTTGGGAGTGTGTACTTCCATAGGCGAGGAGAATCAGCGGGCTGGCAAACACTCCGGCCCACCTTACTTATTGTGTCAGATTCATTCCCTCAGCGGACGGTGACGAAGGTAACCACGGCGAGTGCGAAGAAGTACTCTCACGATGAAGAGTCGACTGCCGGTTCCCTCGGGGGCTGAAGCCCGCGTCTTTTGCGGGGGTAGACGGCACGAGTGAAGTCGTGCCCTTCCCAAAACCCATTCCTTTCGAGACCCATTCCTTGCAGACCATTTATGAGGGCTTCTCAGTGCTCAGTTCGCATCACCTTGGGCATTCCCATCCACGACATCGAAGCTTTCGGGGGTCGTACGGTCTTTCACGGCGGCTTCGCCGCTGTTCAGGATGACATCGTAACTAGGAGTGGCAATTTTGGGAAACTCCAGACGGGAGACGATGTCCGTGTGAGGCAGCTCGCAGCTCTCAGTTCGCATGCTGACCCTGTGTGAGTACTGGGTGCTGTCACTTTCTGGCATTGCGCCGCGCCTGCCCAATTCCAGCCGCCAAGCCCTTCGCGATAACGCGCGCGTAACCAGCACGATTCATCGCGGCCATCGTCGCGGCGGCGGTTCCACCAGGCGTAGCCGCCTCATGCAGCAATTCGTCGAGGCTTACTCCACTCTCGCGCCAATACCCGATTCCGTCCGCCAATGCGTGAGCCGCCGCCGTTAATGCTGTCCTCCGATCGAGCCCCGCCTGATGTGCCGCCTCCGCCAACGAGGCCAGCGCATGATATCCGTGGCTCGACGAAAAGGTCGCTGTAAACGCGTCGAACTGCTTCTCGGAAATCTCGACGACTTGCCCCACGTGCCGGAAGAGATCGCGGACGAGCGCATGCTCCATCTTCGTTGCGCCGCGATCGAAGCAAAGCGCCGTAAGCCCGCGGGCCACGCGGCACACCGGACTCGGCATTGCCCGCACCCAGCGCACTTTTGGGAGCCCGGCCCGCAGATTCGCCAGGGGAACTCCGGCCGCCAGGCTCACACCCAGGAGCGACGAAGCTTTGCACCCCGCCACCTGATCCAGCAACTCCGCCACCGAACGCGGGCGCACCGCGACGATCAGCATCCCCGCTGACGCTACAGCCGACTTGATATCCCGCGCGATCTCGACCCCTGCTTTCCTCCGCAGCTGGCGCGTCTTCTCCGGATTGCGGTCGTAAACGACGATCCGCCGCCGATCTCCGGCCAGCCGCAGCCCAGCCGCCAGCGCACTGGTGATTCTCCCGCCACCAAGAAAAACGGTCGCTTTCATCAATCCGCCGCGCCTCCCCCATCCACCACCAGCGCGGCCCCGGTCATAAACGAGGAGTCATCCGACGCCAGAAACAGGACCGCCTTCGCAATCTCTTCCGCCGTCCCCACGCGCCCCAGAGGACGCTTCGCACACCCGGCGATGTAATCCTCCCACTTCTGCCCGCGCATCTTCGCGTCGGCGGGAAGCATTGGAGTCTCTACGTCCCCGGGACAAACGCAGTTCACTCGAATCCCCTGCGCTCCATGATCAATGGCCATCGCCTTGGTCATCAGCACCACGCCGCCCTTCGAAGCGCAATACGCCACCGCGTGATCGCCGCCAACGATGCCCCATCCCGAAGCGTTATTGATGATTACTCCGCCCCTTTGTGCAATCATCACCGGCAGTACGAACTTCGACATCAGAAACGTGCCCTTCAGGTTGATGTCAATCTGCTCGTCCCATTCCTTCTCCGAACATTCCATCGCCGTGTGCGGGTAAAAAACTCCAGCGTTATTAAACAGAATGTCGAGACGCCCGAACGCTTCAACCGTTTCCTCGACCGTGCGCCGGCAATCGCCCGCCGCGCTTACATCTGCGTGCAGAAAGATGCCGTCAGACCCAACCTCTTTGATGTGTTTCAGCACCGCCGCGCCGCGCTCCCGATTCCTGCCGGTAATCGCGACCTCCGCACCCTCTTTGGCGAACAGCAATGCCGTCGCCTCGCCGATGCCCGAAGTGCCGCCCGTAACAAGCGCAACCTTATTATTCAGACGCATGCTTTTTCCTTCCGGGGCTAAAGCCCGAGGGAGTTGGATCGCGTGACGCGGCCCTGAAGGGCCGCTCTTCCACGGTCGCGCCGAGATTTTCCTCGGCCGGTCAGGAGGTCGATGTTGTTTCTCGGCTCCTCGTGGTCGTTTTCCACTCTCAACGGCTCGCCAGGCCTCCCGCGGTCTCGCCGCCGTCCAACGTGTACACGTGCCCCGTCGCGAAGGCCGCCTCATCCGACGCCAGATACGCGAACAGTGCTGCAATCTCGTCTGGCGACGCGTGCCTTCCTAGCGGAATCTTTCCGTTTACCTCGGCCAGCATTGCCTCGGAATATTCCGCGCGCTGCATCGGGGTCAGCACGTATCCCGGGGCCACCGCGCATACCCGCACTTTTGGCGCCAGTTCCAACGCCATCGAACGAGTCAACTCGATCACTCCCGCCTTGGTGGCGTTGTAGTCCGCATAATAGGGATATCCCAGCACTCCATTGGTCGACGCGGTCTGCAGAATCACACCGTTGCCGCGCTCCCACATGTGGCGCGCTGCGGTCTGCGCCACGTAAAAGACGCCCGTCAGGTTCACGGCGATTACGCGATCCCACTCCTCCGGAGTGATGTCGAGGAATTTGTGCCGTATGCTGATGCCGGCGTTGTTGATCAGAATGTCCACGCCATCCATCAACCGGATCGCCTCGGCGAAGGCCGCCTCGACCTGCATGAGATCGGTGACGTCGGCGATGATCGCCTCGCCCAAGGCCGGCAGTTCATGCTTGATGCGCGCGCACGCCGCATCGTCGCGATCGAGCACGCACACCTGCGACCCTTCTTCCAGGAAGCGGGCAGCCGTGGCAGCGCCGATGCCGCTGGCTCCGCCGGTGATCAACACTCGTTTGTCTTTCAATCCGCGCATGGATTCTCCTCTGCTGGTGTGGAAACGGACGCATTCGTCCGTCCCGCCGAAGCGAAGCGAGGCGTGCCCACCACGATCAACTCCACAAATATGCCGAACTTGCTCGCCTACGGCTTCGCTCGACGGACGAATGCGTCCGTCGCCACATGGTTCATCTCAACATCCGGCCGCTCTTACCGCTATCGTGTGCGGCACCGCGCGCAACAGGGCCATCAACTCCGCATCGCACGGGCGGTTAATGTCGTAGATCGCATATCCCAGCGTGCCGCGAGTGTCGAGCACCTGCCGCTCGATGTTGATTCCGCGATCGCCCAGGATGTCGTTGATGGCGCGCAGAATGCCCGGCACATTGTGATGGATGTGCATCAGCCGGTACGATCCTTCCTCATATTCCAGATGGCACTGCGGCAGATTCACGCTCAGCGTCGAATCGCCACTGCGCAGGTAGTTGATCAGCTTCGCCGAAACAAACTGCCCGATATTCTGCTGCGCCTCTTCGGTCGAGCCTCCGACGTGTGGCGTCAGGATAACGTTCGGCTGTCCCTGCAGCACGCTGGCGAATCCCGCGCCACTTTCCGGCTCTTTCGGGAAGACGTCAATGGCTGCGCCCGCGATCTTGCCGGACCTCACGCACGCCGCCAGCGCATCATGATCGACTACGAAACCACGGCTCAGGTTAAGGAAACACGCGCCATCCTTCATTGCCGCGAATTCCTCCGCCCCAAACAGGTTGCGGTTCTGCGGCTTGCCGTCGACGTGCAGAGTCACGACGTCGGCGGTCTCGAGCAACTCACGGAATCCAAGGGCGCGCGCGTTGCCCCGCGCCAGCACATGCGAGACGTCGTAGAAGACGACGCGCATGCCCATGGCCTCGGCCAGATCGGACAGCTGCGAGCCGATCTTGCCATATCCCACAATGCCCAGCGTGAGCCCGCGGACCTCATGCGCGCCTGCGGCCGACTTGTTCCACACGCCGCCGTGCATCTCGGTCGACGCCTGGAAGGTGCGCCGGAGCAGCACGATGATCTCTCCCATGGCCAACTCCGCGACGGAGCGCGAATTGGAGTGGGGATCGTTGAACACGGCAACGCCGCGCTCGTTCGCGGTGGCGCGGTCAATCTTGTCGACCCCGATGCAGAACGCGCCCACGGCAACCAGCTTCTGCCCGGACTCAATCACGGCCTTGGAGACGGGAGTCTTCGAGCGCACGCCCAGAATCGCGGCTCCGCGAATCTTCTCGACGAGTTGCCGCTCTTCCAGCGCTTCCTGGTGTGACTCGACTTCGCATCCCGCGGCGCGAAACTGTTCCACCGCCACCGCGCTGATGTTCTCCAGCAACAGAACCTTCAAGTCCCCTCCATGGAGCCGGTTGGAAAACAGATGTCGATTGCCAATATCTTGCGTCAATGGACAAAACCTCGTGTCATTGCATGTCAGTACGCCAATGTCTCGTGTCAGTGATCGGAGTAGCCATATGGACGCTATTTTATCCGTCCAGGAGGCAATATCCGGCTTTGCTTCGCAAATCCTCCGATTGGGCCGGGTGTATGGGTCTAGGCTGTGGGATGGGACTCTGCCGTTCAGATACCACGGGCAAACAAAGAGCGTGGTCCGACATTGGCCCCGAGTTGCTGAGCCGTTTCGAGTGCTAGCTGTTTGTATTGGTGTAGCACGGTACTTGAGAAACCTGCCTTTTTTCCTAGGGTGTCTAGATTGACGACTTGCCCGTTTCTTGCTATTTCAGCGATTGCCCACCTGATCTTCCTGACTCGGTAGTCAGCCATCGTTTCCACATACTCATTGAGGATCGCTCGTGCCTTCGGGAGATCAGTGGAGAGTCGGAAATATTTTAGACATCCTGCACGGCATACAACGCGGTGCTTAGTGATCCGAATGGGAGCGTGAGACGTCGATTTCAACTCGCGCACAATGTGTATAAACTTTTCCGCCAGCTCTGAGTCCAACTGACCTCGGTCAAGCTGGCTGCCCCTTGGGCCCCTAGGCCACCCCCTGGGCCTCGGAGAGATGGTTTTCTCAAACCACTTCCGATCATGCAGCAGCGTGAATAGGTAAGTTCCTGATGCCTTCTTTCTAATTGTGTTGCGCGAAGCATTAGGATCGCTCGCAATGATATCCAGTATCCGTCGCCGATGTGCATTGCGTCGGTTTCTGGCAATAGTAGTCTTCCGCGCATCCTGAATTTCAGGTGAGTCGAGTTCAATCAAGCGAATCGTACACCGGCCTACTCCATGTTTTGTTGCCACCTTATCTTTCGGCATACCCCCACGGAGGTCGGACCGGATGTTTTCGAGTTTTTTTGGCCGAGTCTCCTGCCTTCCTGGATCAGAAGAGGTACGCGTATTTTCTGTCTTAGCGCCTCGGTCGCAATCCTTTCTTGCGATACACCAATTCGAGAGGCTACCGCGGCAACTTCGTAGGATTGCATCACAAGTAGCTGTGGCAATTCTTTTGTCCAGTCGGGATGGCGTTCCACATCGGCAGCTTTCAAATCGATCGGCCGCCGGCGGTGTTGATCACGAATTCTTTGGGCTGCTCTTTTCCATGAATCGTGAATACCTGGCGTATCGAGTTCGATGCGGTCAAGTTTCCCTGTCATTTACCCAATGTTTCTTCTTTATTTCAGTCTTTGGCATACCTGCCTGGAGGTCATAACGGATACCCTCGATTTTCTTTCGTCCGAGTTTCGCGAGTATTGCTGTTGTAAGAGGCACGCGTATCCCCTGCTCTCGTGCTTCTGCCGCCAACGTACCGTGGGAAACACCGACCAGCTTGGCTACACTCCAATGTTCAAAAGAATATCTCGCCAGAAGTCGAGGCAGGTTTGCTCGCCACTCGGCAACTCCGACTGTTGTTCCGCTAGGAGAGGTGCCCTCCGATACGCTCGACAGTGCCTCAAACGCAGCTACGGAACTTTTGAATAGGCCCACAACAAGAAGAAGGACAATCGCGGGCTTTCTCCGCTCTTCGTAGCTATGAAACAGCCCACGAATCCAAGCGCTTGGCCGACCATTTGTCCAAGCGGGATAGCCCAGCGAATCGAGTATATTCACACCGAATCTCTGCTCTAGGGCATTTGCAATGTCCGCATACGCAGGCTTCAATCCTCGGCAGAGTCCATCATTCAGCGCTTGCCGTCGAAGTTCAGCTAGTACGCAAGGACCGCGTGTGCCATCGACTGACACCATGTAAGCGCTTTCAGTAGCTAGCCATTTCAGGACGTCCGGATCTCCCGGCAGTTCTTCTACCACAGGTAATAGCATTTGTTCGCCAGCACAAAGACAACGACCAGGCATACTCAATCCACCGTGGGGTATGGGATAAGGCCCGCAGATCCGACAACCGTGCGACAATATGCGACCGTGTTTCCAGCACACGATGACACCAGGCAACTGGTGCTCTCGGCGAAAGTAAGAAAATCCAAGGGCTGCTTCATTTTCCGTCTTGCACTCGCTACAGAAACGGGGGTGCTTTGGTCCTGCCCCACACCGATACTGGGTTAACCCCAGCGCCATACCGACTTCGTGAGAGAAATCATTATTAGCAAGAGCCTGGACGGCTTTGTTTCGTCGCGTGGGTGAATCGAAGTATGTGTAGTATGGCATCGCGGTGTGGAGGCGAATGGAACGCTCCGTATTCGTCCACGGGTGGCCCGTTGGCAACGATGACGCCAATCTCTTCAAGTAGCCAGGCAAGGCGCCATAAAGCGAATCAATATCCCTTTGAGAGGTGAGTTCTGAAACGACATGCTTTTGGGGTATTCCGGATCTTTCTGCGCAGCGGCAGAATCGTGAGTAAATCGTCTCGCCTTCGGCAGGTGTTGGAAAAAAATGAAATCTCATGGCTCGGCGACTCGTCCTGTCAGTGACCTATGCCAAAATGCCAGGAAGTGCGAGGGATGAACCCGTTACATTGGCTGCTAGTTCCTCTGTCTTTTTGCCATGAGCCGAGTGGGCACCTTTCCTACGATGCGCGACGTCTATCCCTAGGCGATTCTCCTGAGCCCGAATCATGTCTTGTTTCATCTCATCTACGCGGTTGAGAACTGGGTCTTCTTTTAGCTGCGAGAAGGCTTTGCTGTAAAGGTCTTCATAGCGGCTGAGAAGTGTAGGCTTTTTCGAACGAAGCGCCTCGATGAGATCGCTCGCTTCGCCCAAAAGGTCAATGGAGCTGAAGTCGTTTATGGGGCGATAAGCACTGTGAATGGCTGGACGGTTGGCCTCAGGTCGATTCAGAACTGGTGAGACATCGCGCGGCAATCATCGATCGCTTTCAGCCGTGACGTTGCTGCTAACTGGACATCCGGCCAACCCGATCCTCAAAAAGTGGCAGTCCCTGAATCGGAGTCTCGACCGTACATCCGACCTCCGCCTTGCAGGCTCTTGAACGCCCCCATGAGCTGGACGGGCGGGAACGCGATGTAGGAAATTTGGCCAATGAATAAACCGTCCGACGCCGATCTCAGCCTTCTCCGACCAGCGCCGGACGAAATCCACGACTTGGTCCCGCACGTCATGCGGCACCCAGTTGCCGGTCAGAGTTCCCCAAGACTTTTTTTTAGCGCGATGTGCTCAGCCATCAACTCAGCCAAGACCTCGTCCTTGGTCCGATTGAGTTGCGGCCGCGACGAGTGCCTGTTGTATAGATTGGCTTTCTCCTTGCACGTCTCCCGCTGCTGTTTTGTCAGGCACCCTATTACCCTTTTCTACATTCGGCCCGAATAACTCAACGTGTCGACTACAAGAATCCTTATCCCGCACGCCTGGACGTAGCAGCTGTTGTTATCGAAGTCCTCGTCGATAAGCTGGTGTCAATCTTCTCTTCGAGTTCGCCTTGACACCGGAGGCAGAATTGCGTCCACGGCAATGCTTGCAACCGCTGATCCTGAATTTCGCCGCCGCACCCCACGCACATTCCGAAGGACCCATCAGCGATTCTCTTGAGAGCCGCTTCAATCAAGCGCAAAACCGTTCTTCGCTGGCTGCTCCGCTCGAACAACGACTCCTTTGACAGACTGATGACGCTCCGGTCGGCGCTATCTTGTGTTGCCTCTGCATCCAGAGACTGTACTTCCTGGTCTAGACGGCGCAAGAACTGCCGGGTCTCATGGCGCTGGAATTCAAGCTTTTGTCTTAGCCGTTCAACATCTCCCTGCTTCATTGGTTTTTCCTCACTTTACGAATCTTCCTCATCCGACTTTTCTTGACTCTGTTCAAGCGGGCAAGAATCCTGGCCGTGGATGATGGGTCGAACATCGGCACCCCAAGAGTCGCATCGATTCAGCAAGTGCACCTACGCATCGAGATCTTGAAAGGCCCAGTCCGGCCTTTCAGCGTTTCGGAGATAGGAATCGAAGAATCGAAGCAGGAAGGGCGTCTGACTCCCTACCCCCGTAAACAGAAGAACCGGAACTTCAGGCTTGATACGTTTCATTTCAGCGCGAACCGAGCTGCCAGTCGCATCCGGCAGGTCGTACTCCAAGAGCACACCATGGATGGGCTGTTTCATAAGAATCGAGAGGCCCTGACTTCCGGTGGTTGCAGACAAAACCTCGTAGCCAGCCGTCTCCAGCATGTATTTCAGGGCATCGAGATACTCGATATGGTTCTCCACGCAAAGAACTCTGACGTTATTCATTGGTTTTCTCCTGGCCTGCGTAGCTTGTCGGGTGCGGGTTTTTCATTGCGGCGTATCTCAGCCGATCGATTTCTTTCTCTGAAATCGGCTTCCTTCGCAGCAGTATTTCTCGAAGTGTCCATTCGATGCGATCGACGCTCTCGGAAATGACTCGAACGCACTCCTGGTTTTGGATCGAATCCGTTGTTAGAGAAATGGCGCCTAGAGCGTTCCGAATGTGGTGATTCATTTCGGAGATCACTTGCATCCTGAGCATCGCAGCTTCCTGTCGCTGGTTGGCTCCGTCCATGAATCCGGCAGTTAGCCCTGCGACGACGACGGCCGACACACCTTCGGCCAACAGTCGCTCCCAGTGTCGTCCGAGATCTGCAACCATGAAGCGATGCATGAGTTCGGTCACAAGAAAGGACGCGAGCCCAACCGCCACGGACACGGCTATTACACGAGGAGTCATTCCCCAAGCCACAGCAGTTCGGATTTTAGGTCGGTCGAAATGAGCCACCTGAACCTCCAACTTCCGGCACAGCCACGTCCGCCGCAGCGCCATCAGTGTTGCCGCGCGCTGCATTCAGACAACGCGATCCGAATCTAGGCGAATACTACACGCGCTCTTTTATCTCAACACATGACAGCATTAAGAAATCCTGAAGTATTTCTGAACTTTTCATTTCGGCGGGCTGCACTGCTAGCGACCTGCTGTAAAGTGTGAGTCATGTTTGGCGCAGAGAATACTTACGCAAAAGGAGCGCTCGACATTCTGGTTGTCGAAGACGAGCACAAACTGGCGAACGCAATTGCCGAGGGGCTCCTTCGCAACGGCTATCAAGTCAGAGTCGCCTATTCTGGGGAATCAGCGCTCGAGCAATTACGTGATCACAACTTCGACCTGATTCTCTTGGACATCATGCTGCCGCGGATGGGTGGTCTTGAGACTCTGCGTGAACTGCGTCGCGACGGATTCAAAATGCCGGTATTAGCCCTCACATCTAAGGGCTCAGTTGACGACCGTGTACGGGGACTAGATGCTGGCGCAGACGATTATCTCGTCAAGCCTTTTGCTTTCCCCGAGCTGCTGGCCCGCGTGCGCGCACTTCATCGGAGAGCCACTCCCGCGGCTGCCTCGGTGTTGCAGTTGGCGGATCTAAGAATGGATGTCAGCGGGCGAATAGCAACGCGAGGTGATCGGGTAATCGACCTCACAGGACGGGAATTCGATTTGCTCGAATATCTCTTGCTCAATAGTGGATCAGTTGTTTCTCGGGAGATGGTCGCCCGTGACGTATGGAAGACAACCCTGCGCTACACTTCGATGGACAACGTGATTGACGTGCACATTGCCCGCATCCGCCGGAAGATCGATGATCCTTGGCCGGTCAAGCTCCTGCACACGGTTCGTGGCGTAGGCTTTGTTATGCGGATGGAGGACACGAAGAAGTGACCATCCGGATTAGTAATATCAGAAGCCGCCTCACGCTCTGGTATGTTGTCATTTTCGGGCTCTTGTTTGCCGCCTACATTTGCAGTGCGTGTTTTCTTCAATTTTGGCAGTTGAAGCAGCAGCTTTACCATGCCGAAGTGCAGGACATGGAGACCGTCCAGGGTCTCCTATACTTCACCGCAGACGGACAACTCTCGTTGCATGAGGAGTACTTCAATCGTCCTGAATCAAGACGGTTGCTCGACCGGCTTTTGGAGGTTCTTGATTCAAATGGGCACGTGCTTTTCCGCAATCGCAAGCTCGATGGAAACACACTAGGCGACCGGCTTCTACCCGATGAAGGCGTGAATGGTTTTACTCCGCGGAGCCTCCGCCTCGCTGACGGAACGCCGGTTTTAGTTATCAGTCATGTTCATGTTCTCCAGGAAACCCCAGTTCTGATCCGCTTGGCGTACAGTACGGAGCCACTGAGGCTCCAATCGCTTCAGTTGCTTGGCCTACTTACTCTTGTTCTACCGATCGCTCTGATCGCTGCCGGTTTTGCGGGCTACCGTTTCGTCATCAGGGTTCTTGACCCTCTCGAACAGATGGCCAGGCTTACCGAGCGCATTACTGTGCGCCGTCTCAATGAGCGCATCCCGGTCAAAAATCCCGAGGACGAACTCGGTCACATGGGGCTTGTCCTCAACGGACTCCTTGTGCGCCTGCAGGAATCCTTTGAAAAGCTGCAGCGTTTCACGTCTGACGTCTCGCACGAACTCAGGACGCCGTTGGCAGCCATGCGCAGTGTTGGAGAAGTGGGCCTGCAGGAGGAGCACGATGCCGAGAAATATCGCGACATCATCGGAAGCATGCTGGAGGAAGTCGCCAAACTCACTGCCATGATCGACACCCTACTCACGATCGCACACGCTGACTCAGGAGCGATCCAACTGCAACAAACCACTTTCGCTCTTATGGACCTCGTGCAAGAGGGGGTCGCGGTCGTGGGTGTCCTGGCAGAAGATAAGAAACAGACCCTTTCAGTGACAGGCGACCAAGGAGCCCTAGTCCACGCCGATCGCGCCTTTCTGCGCATGGCCCTTGTCAACCTCCTCGACAATGCGGTGAAGTATTCCCCAACTGGCAGTAGCATTCATGTTTCTTTGCATATTGTCGGATCGGACACCGGGCCTGCGCAGTTTGTGGAACTCGCCATCCAGGATGAAGGGCCCGGAATTCCCGAGTTTGCCCAACAGCGAGTCTTTGACCGCTTCTACCGGTTGGACGAAGCCCGTTCGCGTGACTCAGGCGGCTTCGGGCTCGGATTGCCCATAGCTAAATGGGCAGTTGAAGCCCATGGAGGCACCATTACCGTGAAAACCTCTTTCCCCACTGGAGCGATCTTTCGTATCCAACTACCGGTCGCTACAGCGATAAGCGCTTGATCACCTCAATTCAGCATCCCAGGCCTCATTTCTTTCAGGAGTCTCAGATCTGTCAAGCGACGTTGTTGAAGCTTTCGTGATGCTCTGGGAAACATGAAGCCCGACAAGCCGTCCGAGTAGAAGCATCAGGTACATAACTCCAAGTACGCCTTCGATCATACTAAGGCAGCGTGTAGTGCGATGAGGGTCTATATTACGGCGTTCATGTTCGGGGGATAGCGACCGTTCCGATCGCCACCTCGCCTGCGCGCGGTTGTGGTTCGACCATCTCACTTCGGAACTGTTCGTACCCTTCCGCGAAATAACAAATCATGCCGTCAAAAAACACGTTGACGAACCGGGTGAGCTCGAGTTCTGCCTGAAGGTCCATCGGAGCGGTATGAAACGCATGTTTTCCCACGAAGTCCCAAAGGTGGTCTTTTATCACAACCACTGCCCAGCACAGATCAGGCAGGGAAACGTGTTGGCTGGCATGCTGCTTCCCCAGCCTTCGATAGCGCTCCTCCACGTTGCTGCAATCCCCTTTTGTTACCAGCCACCCATGAAACTGCCTCAGCATTTCTTGAATCCGATTTCGTAACTCCGGCGCTGCGACTTGCTGTAGGCCGCGGGTTCGAGAGGAATTATGCAGCTTCTCGACAAGCTCATCGGTCAGCTCGCTTGAATGTTGCTCGATCAAACGCGTGAGTTTCAAAGAAATCATGCCTTTGTACTCCTGTCTGGCAGCCCCTCCGGCCCTCGCAGCATGTTCGCTCCCTTTTGGATTCGCAGCAGGAACAGAGCATGGAAAGCATAGAGAACATCCACCGGGTAGTGACTGAGTTGGTGAGAACCGGCTGCACTGAGCTAGAGGATCGTAATTTCCTTCACACGTTCCACCCCGGCTCAGTGCCGTACTTCTTTAGCGATCGTTCGTTCGCTTACTGGAGGTTGGTTTTGGTCAGGTGATATCTTGCCGATTGTTTGTCGTGTTACTTTACATGACGTGGTGAATCCCCATGACACGTCCATCTCACCACGAAATTGACTTGAGGAATCCTGAAGTTTTTCTGAACTTTCGGGTTTTTGCGAGGAGAGTATCTCGCCAGCCTCATCTAATCGACTAAGAAGTTTTATGGAGGTGAGATATGAAAGCGCCAAGGTTGAAGGTAGGATCGCCGAAAGAATGGCTCCTCGGCTTCTTCCTGGCCGCGATTCTATCGGCACCGTCGTGGGGTAGCGAGACGAGCGCACGATCAGCGGTACCAGGAACCGTCAATTATGTTGAAGGCCAAGTCTCGGTCGGCAGTGAGGCTCTCAACTCGAAGTCAATCGGTAATGTGGAGTTGCAGCAGGGCGAATCGTTGGTTACGGAGAAAGGCAAGGCTGAGGTCTTGTTGACACCCGGTGTCTTCTTGCGAATCGGGAACAACGGTTCGGTAAAGATGATTTCGGCCAGCCTCACCGACACAGAGGTTGAAGTAGACCAAGGTCACGCGATGATAGAAGTGGCCGAGATCCATCCGGAAAACAGCCTTCGCGTTGACGAGGATGGCACAGCCACGCAGCTGTTAAAGACCGGGCTATATGACTTTAATCGGAACCAAAGAGAGCTGCGAGTATTCGACGGCAAGGCGTTTGTGGAGAGCGGCCGTGAACATGTCGATGTAAAAGGCGGCCGTGAAGTTACACTTGCCAGCAACGATCTGTCGAAGGCGAGGAAATTTGACAAGAAGTCGTACGAGGAGGGCGATCTATTTCGCTGGAGTAGTCTGCGGTCAGGATACCTAGCCGAAGCCAACGTGGATGCGGCTGGCATGTATGCGGTGAACGGATGGGGCGGTCCTGGCTGGTGGGGAGCCGATTGGTATTGGGACCCCTGGTTTGACGCTTTCACTTTCCTTCCGGGGGACGGGATTTTCTATAGCCCCTTCGGCTGGGGTTTTTATTCTCCGTGGTGCGTATATCAGGCTCCGTTCTTCGGATACGGATATGGTTTCGGGCGCTACGGATACGTACACAACTACCATCACTTCAGTACCGACGCCCGCAACTGGGGATACGGTTCTCATTACGTAGCAGGGCGCAGTTACGCCCACGGAATCTATCACGGACCGGGATCGACAGGACGTGGGTTCCATTCCGGACCGAGTATGGCTAGCTCAATGCGGGGCTTCGGAAGATTCGGTGGTGGAGGGTTTCACAGCGGCGGCGGGTTTCACGGAGGCGGGTTCCATGGAGGTGGTGGCTTTCACGGAGGCGGTGGCGGGTTCCACGGCGGAGGAGGTGGCGGCGGCTTTCACGGGGGTGGAGGCGGGTTTCATGGTCGGTGACCGGTAACGATCTGGGACTTGTCAGTCGGACTTGCAGGCAATCGCCGTGGGGAGACTCGCGCGGCTTCGTGTCGGTGCATGGGCAGACGCTGACGAGAACGTGGCGAGCCTGTCCACCGCGACGTAGACACGCAGTGTGGACCCGCGCAGCTTCTGGAGTTCACGGTCGGCGGAAACTTCTTTCAGGCTATACATCCAATCGATGATATGGTGTGCAACCCAAGAATCTTTTCTGCGCATCCATCTTTCAGAGTGCTCGTTTCGTTCGACCTGACGTCTCACGATCAATGATGGGTGCTACTGCCTCATAAAAAGCTTCTATAAGGAGGAAACATAAAAATGAAACATCCGAAGGTCCTGGCACTTCTCTCGACGTTAGCTCTGCTATTTCCTTTTTGCGCGTTCGGACGGGATAAGAATCAACACTCCGTAAATATCGGTGATACTGTGCGAGTGGGCAGCACCCAGCTGAAACCCGGCAACTACAAAGTGGAGTGGCAAGGAACCGGCCCGGCGGTACAAGTCCGCTTTCTCAAGGACGGTAAGACGGTCGCCACTGCGCCAGCGACGCTGCAGAGTAACGACAAGCAGGTGACCCAGGATGACGTCGTAGTTGACAGAACAAGTGCTAACACGAAGGCGCTTGAAGAGATTGATTTCGCTCACCAGAAAGAAGCGCTAGTGTTCGCACAGGGTGGAATGTGATCCCTTGAAACGTACGTCTCGTAACAGATATTTCGCCAAGCAGACTCGTTCGACACTTTCGGTTGCAGCTTGAAATGTTTGGAGCCGTTCCGGTAAGACACTCGCGTTGCGACAGTCCACCTTTAAACGCACCAAGGATTAGTATTGGGGCTTGAAAGCGTGAAGCATTTGCTCTCTACGAGCCATCTCCTTGATCGCAAGCGCAGGCTCACACAGTGCCAGAGCGTTCTCGTGTCGATTGGCATTCTTGTGCTGTTGATCGTGCGATTCGATCCGCCACATTTTGGAACTTCTTCAACGGTCCACGCCAGTTTCCAGAGCGCGCAAGCTCAGGACAAGAAGCAATGCTTTGAGTGCGATGGAATAGACTGGGCCCCGCCAACTCGAGCGTTTGAATCGATCCCACCGAGCGCGAGTTCTTCTCACCTCAACCTCTTATCTTACGTCCGTCCACAACAAGAGCTGGACGGTAGCTATCACAATCGGCCTCCTCCGCTCGGTTAGGTTCGATCTTCACTCATCGATCGCGAAGATATGGCAGATCCCGGAGAAGGCCAACCAGCCTGCGCCGCGCGCTGCTGCGTTCGAATTCATATTTTCGACAAAGGTCGCTCAACAACGCGGCCTAATCGCGCCTGAACAGATACTTTTTCTTAATTACAGCTACAGCTTCACCAAAAGGAGGTTCAGATATGATTTCCACGAAGATCTCTCTTCTCATCTCGGTGCTACTGTGCTCCTTACTGTCGATCCCGGCTACCGGCCAGTCCCTTACGAGCGGCGACCTTGCAGGTGTCATCAAAGACCCGAGCGGCGCCGTGCTGCCCAATGCCACCGTGACCCTTAAGAACAATGAAACCGGCGCCACCGAATCACAAAAGAGCAGCACGTCCGGAACCTATCGCTTCTCCCTCTTGAATCCTGGTAGCTATACCGTATCTGCAACCGCTACAGGATTCCGGACCAGCACGCAATCTGTCACAGTTGAGGTCGGCCAAGCGACCACCGCCGTCTTGCAACTCGCAGTGGCTAGCGCCAGCACGACAGTGGAAGTCACTACCGGCGGCAACTTGGTTCAGACGGAAAACGCAGAGGTTTCCGCCGATGTAACCGCGGAAGAGATCGCGAATATTCCGAACCCAGGTAACGATCTCAGCTACTTCGTTCAGACCGCACCTGGTGCGACGATGAACACTCAGGCAGGTTACGGCAATAGCGCGACCTACGGAATCTCCGGTACCTCTAACCTGTTCACAGTTGACGGAATGAATGAGAACGATCCGTTCCTGAATTTGAACAACTCTGGAGCCACCAATCTGATGTTGGGTGCAAACGACGTACGGGAAGCAACCGTGGTCAACAATGGGTATTCAGGGCAGTACGGGGAGTTAGCAGGGGCCAACGTTAACTACGTGACCAAGTCCGGCAGCAATAAGTTTCACGGCAACGCGGAGTACTTCTGGAACGGCCGCGTTATGAACGCCAACGACTGGTTCAACAACCACACCGACACTCCGCGTCCCTTTGACAATGCCAACCAGTGGGCCGCCTCCGTCGGAGGCCCGATCATCAAAAACAAGACATTCTTTTTTGTCGACACGGAAGGCTTGCGCTTGCTGATCCCCACCGTCGGACCAGTAAACGTCCCCAGTCCAGCAGTCGAGTCAGCAACCCTGGCGAACCTGACATCGACGGGCAACGCGGCTGAGATCCCCTTCTACAACCAGATTTTCTCAATCTACAACGGCGCTTCCGGCTACAGTCGTGCGGCCCAACGTTTTGCCGAACGGCGGCTGCGACGGCGGCGTTACATTGGCAGGAGGCGCGCCCTGTGCTCAGCAGTTCCAGGCCTCTCTCAGTAACCTGACCGACGAATGGTTGCTGACCACACGCGTCGATCAGATTATTGGGAACAACGATCGGGCCTTCGTTCACTTTCGCACCGACCACGGATTACAGGCCAGCTTTACCGATCCGTTGACCCCGATTCTCAACGCCCAGAGTCAGCAGCCTCAATACGAAGGGCAGTTTCAGGAAAACCATACTGTTGGGGCTTCCGCCATAAACCAGTTCATCCTCACAGGATCTTGGTACAGTGCGATTTTTGCGCCGCCAAGCTTAAATGCGGCGACCGCGCTGGCGCCCTATCAACTGTCCTTTGCTGGGGGCGAGTTTGCCACTCCTGGTGGCCTCTTTTACCCCACGTGGCCCCAGGGGAGGAACGTCACCCAGTATCAGATCTCGGATGACTACGCCTGGCAGAAGGGCAACCACTCCCTCAAGTTCGGCGTCAGCTTCCGCCGCAACGACATCACCGACTACACGCCCGGCGGTTTTGACGCAACCATTCCGGTCGCGATTTTCAATTCCCTTGGCAGCTTCTTCAACGGCACCGC
>Ga0209698_10002090_pt1 | contig 22870 bp, 20 predicted proteins | sample LitLauG_LLR_2012_FD_187203 | JGI IMG/M metagenome (GOLD analysis project Ga0209698, IMG submission 187203) | Freshwater sediment microbial communities from Pennsylvania, USA - Little Laurel Run_MetaG_LLR_2012 (SPAdes) (version 2) | ecosystem: Environmental > Aquatic > Freshwater > Creek >... | reverse complement strand
CGCGCTGCGCAGGTCGCCCAGGAAGATCCACTGGATCAGGAACACCAGCACGCAGCCGAAGATCAGGTTGTGGAAGACCGTGTGCGTGGTCACCTCCACAAGCGAGCTGCGGTCGTAGTACGGGACGATCTTCACGCCGGCCGGGAGCGAGCCGTCATGGTTGAGCTTGTCAACCGCCGCCTTGATCTTCGGGATCATGTCGTTGGTGTGCTGGGTGCGTCCCATCACGACGATGGCCGCCGCGACGTCGTCGTCATGATCGCGGCCGGCGATGCCCAGCCGCGGCACGTGGCCGATGTAGACGCGGGCGATGTCCTTGACCCGGACCGGGACTCCGTTGATCTGGGTCAGCACGACATTCTCGATGTCGTCGACCCGCGTGCCCTTGGTGAGGTCGTCATCGCCGCCGCTGTTGACCAGGCCGATGCCGCGGATGTTCACCGACTGCTGGCCGATGCTGATCTCGCGCCCGCCCACATTGATGTTGGCGTTGCCCAGCGCCTGCAGCAGTTGCGGCACCGTGATGCCGTAGCCCTGCAGCTTGTTGAGGTCGGCCTCGACCTCGAATTCCTTGGTGGTGCCGCCCCAGCTGTTGATGGCCACGATGCCCGGAATGGTGGACAGGCGCCGCGCCACGATCCAGTCCTGCACAGTGCGCAGGTTGGTAAGGCCAAAATGCGGCGGCCCCACCAGCTGGTAGCGGTAGACCTCGCCCACCAGGCTCGATTGCTGGATCTGCGGGATCTGGTTCTGCGGCAGCGCCACGTTCTGCTGCAGGCTCAGCGCGGCCTGCGTGTAGGCGAAGAAAAAATCGACGCCGTACTTGAAGGTCACGCGCACGAAGCTCAGCCCGTAGAACGAGGTCGAGCGGATATTGTCGATGCCCGGCGTGGAGTACAGCCCGATCTCCATCGGGATCGTGTAGTAGCGCTCCATCTCCTCGGCCGACAATCCCGCCGCCTGGGCGGTGATCTCCAGGATCACCGGGGCCGGGTTGGGATATGCCTCGACGTTGAGCTCGCTGACGGCCATTGCGCCGCCGCCCAGGAACACGGAGAGGAACAGCAGGATGATGGTCCGGCGGGTCAAGCCGAACGCAAGTATGCCCTTGAGCACGATGGTGATCTTTCGGTTGGGCCCCGCCGGGCAGGGCGGTGGCGATCAGGAATCGGGGGCGGCAACCAGCATATTGCTCAGGAAGATGGCGCCATCGGTGACGACCAGCTGCCCAGGTTCCAGGCCTTGGGTTATCTGGTCCATGCCGTCCTGCTGCAAGCCGATGGTCACGGTTTTGCGGGTGAAGTGATGGCGGTCGGTAGTGACCCAGATGGACATCGTGCCGTCGCCTTCGCGCACCACGCCGTTGAGTGGCACGGCCACTGCGGCAAGCGGTGCACCGGTGCGGATGATGAAGGTGGCCAGCATTCCCGAGCGCAGCTCGTGCTTGGGATCGCGCACTTCTGAGCGCACGACGGCGGTATGGGTGTTGGGGTCGACCGTCTCGCCAATGGCCGTGATCTTTCCCTGGAACACCCGCTGCGGCAGTGCCATCACGCTGACGCTCACTTCCTGGCCCACGTGGAACACGGGGCTGTCGCTCTCGGGCACATTGGCCAGCATCCAGACGCTGGATACGTCCGAAATGGTGAAGGGCGCCGGCGTGCTGCCGGGCTGCACCAGCAGGCCGGGCTGGGCTATGCGCGCCGTGATGCGCCCGGACACCGGGCTGGTAACCACCAGCGCCGGATCGATGCGGCGGCTAGCGACGATGGCATCGATCTGCGCCTCGGTCTTGCCAAACACGCGCACCGCCTCGCGCGCTGCCTTGAGCGCGCCTTCGGCGGCCTGCTGGTCGGACACCGCCTGCTCCATGTCCTTCTCGGCGATGCTTTTGGTCTGGTACAGGTCGCGGGCGCGTTTGAGCGTAGCGCTGGTAAGGTCGAACACCCCGGCCGCGGCGATGAGCGCGGACTCGGCCTGCACCAGGTCCGGGCTGTCGATGGTGAACAGCGTCTTGCCCTTGGCAACCTCATCGCCCACATCGCCATAGGCCTCGATGATCTTGCCCTGATATGGCGGGAAGACCTGCACCGAGCGGTTTTCATTGAAGTCGATGCTGCCCACCGCGGTGCGCTGCACCGAGAACACGTGCGTGGCCGCGCCGTCCACCTTGAGGCCCTTCACCTGCGCATCGGAAAGATCGACGCTGTCCTTTACCGCCGCTTCCCCAGCCTTGGGCGCATCCTTCTCCGCGGCCGTGGCGGTTCCCGGCGCGGCCTCGCCCCGGTGGGTTCCGGGCAATAGAACGCTGGCGGCGATGAGCGCCAGTGCCGCGGCTCCTGCGCACAGCATCAGCGGTAGTCTTTTGAATCGCATGGTTGCACCCGGCTTTTGGATGTGCCGATCATCTGCGCCGCACCATTTGCCGGTCAACTGGGACAAGTCACAGTTTGCGGCGCGGGCAGTGCTACCTAGAATCGGCCGCAACATCGGCACGCCATCGCCGGGTCCGGAAGGTCACCATTGAATCTGCTGTCGAATCGGAAGTTGAATCTGCTGATGAGGGCGCGGCTGCTTGCAGCGCTGCCGTTTGCGGTGCTGGCCTCGTGCGCGGTGGGCCCCGACTACCATCGCCCGGCAATCGACGCGGGAACCGGCTACGCGCCGGGCGCGACCGCCGGTGCCCCGCCGGCGCTGCCGACCCAGGTGGCCGACCCGCAACATTTCCTGATGGGGCGCGATATCGCCTTTGCCTGGTGGACCCAGTTCCAGTCGCCACAGCTCGACAAGCTGGTTGAGAAGGCACTACAGGCCAACCCCACGATACCGGCGGCGCAGGCGGCGTTGCGCCAGGCTATGGAATACGTCTACGCGCAGCAGGGGTACTTCTACCCGACCATCGGCGCGGATTTCAATTCGGAACGGCAGAAGCTCTCGGGCAATACCGGCGGCAACTCGCCGGGCATCCAGGGCAACGGTACCGTCATATCCACCTATCAGAACCCGGGCGGTCCGGCACCCTACAACGGGCCGGTGGTCTTCAATTTCAACACCGCCCAGCTGGTGCTGGGTTACACGCCGGACGTCTTTGGCGGAAATCGCCGCCAGGTGGAAACGCTGCGCGCCCAGGCCGACGCGCTGCGCTACCAGATGGAGGCAACGTACATCACGCTGGCCAGCAACGTGGTGGGCGCTGCGATACAGGCGGCCTCGTTGCGCACGCAGATCCAGGCGACCCAGGCGTTCATCGAGCAGAACATGCAGGCGCTCGATGTCCTGCGCAACCAGTTTCGCGCCGGCTACGCCATGCGCATCGACGTGGCGCAGCAGGAACTCGCGCTGGCGCAGGCCAGGGCGTTGCTGCCGCCGCTGCAAAAGCAGCTCGATCAGACACGTGACCTGCTGCGTGCCTTGTGCGGCAACCTGCCCGGAGCGGCGGTCGACGATGACTTCGACCTGTCGGCCCTCCACCTGCCGCCTGAGCTGCCGATCAGCGTGCCGGCAAACCTCATAGAACAGCGCCCGGACGTCCGCGCTGCCGAAGAGGCGCTGCACGCGGCCAGCGCGCAGGTGGGGGTTGCGCTGGCCAATCGCCTGCCGCAGTTCAACATCACCGGCGCCATCGGCGGCAACGCCTCGCGCATCAACGAGATGTTCAAGACCGGAGGTCCGTTCTGGAACCTGATCGGCGATGTCTCGCAGCCCATTTTCGATGGCGGCACCCTGCTGCATCGTGAACGCGCCGCCGATGAAGGGCTGACGCAGGCCCGGGAGCAATACCGCGCGGCGGTCATAACGGCGTTCCAGAACGTGGCCGACACCCTGCATGCGATCCAATCGGACGCCGACGCGCTGGCCGCGGCAACCGAGACCGAGCGGGCCGCCAAGGAGGTGCTGGTGGTGACGCAAAAGCAATATGACGTGGGCTACGTCAGCTACCTCGTGCTGCTGGGCGCTCAGGAGTCCTACCAGCAGGCGCTGATCGCCTTGGCGCAGGCGCGCACCAATCGCCTCGGCGACACGGCGGCGCTCTTCCAGGCGTTGGGCGGCGGCTGGTGGAACCGGGAGCCGGTCAAGACGGTGGCTGCGAACGGACTGCCGCAATAGTCTTCAGGGCTTAGCCTCACCAAAAAGCAAAGAATGTGATTTTCGAGTCGATTGATGGCCACCGCAACGCTTACCAGCAAGGGGCAGATCACGATCCCGGCCGTGGTGCGCGAAGCCCTGGGTGTTGATACCGGCGACCGCGTGGAATTCGTGGAGATCGCACCCGGGCGCTACGAATTCATTGCTGCAACGCAGTCCATTACCGCACTCAAGGGCATGTTCGGCAAGCCGCTCAAGCCGGTGTCCATCGACGACATGAATGTCGCCATTGCACGGCGCGGCCTTGCCGCCAAATGACCGGCCTTGATACCAGCGTCCTGGTGCGCTACATCATGCAGGACGACGCCAGGCAGTCGCCGCTGGCAACGCGCCTGATCGAGTCGCTCACCGCGGACTCACCGGGTTTCATCCCGCTGGTATCGGTGGTGGAAATTGCCTGGGTGCTGTTATCGGCGTATGAACTCGACAAACGCCAACTGGTCGAGGTCTTCGAGGCCCTGTTGCGAACGAAGGAGTTGATCGTCGAGAGCGCCGAGGTCGTCTGGAAGGCGTTGCGCTTGTTGCAGGGCACCGACGCCAGCTTTGCCGACTGCCTGGTTTCCTGCTCCGCGGCGACGGCAGGTTGTGCCGATACGATGACCTTTGATGGCAGCGCAGCCAATGGCGCCGGGATGAAACTGATCTCGTAGCCGCATGGATTTTCCGGGCAATCCCACCCGCAATGGCGAACCGCCTCGATTGCGCCGGCGGTGCAGTACGGTTGGACCCATCGACCATTTCCGGCCCATGGCCCGACTGCGAAATATCGATCAGAAGCTTTTTCGAATTCCCAGCGAGAAGATATCCCTGGCGGTCAGTTGCACGCCGTTGACGCTTTGATACACGGGAAATTGCACGTAGGCGTACGCGCGAAATCCATTGCCCAAGGTGGCCGCCACGCCCGGCGCCAAGTACATCAGATTGCCCCCGGTCTGGGGCGTTCCGTCAAATTCGTGGCTGGCATTGAACCCGCTGTCGGTATTGCGATGTACGTAGTTGAGCTGCAGGAGCGGGGTGACATTGTCGAGCAAGCCGGCGTAGCGCAAACCCAGGTTGGCGTTGAGCGCGTCGCCGGGCGTGTAACCCGCCTGCGAGGCCAGCGCATGCTGCCACGTTGCCTGGGTAAACCAGCCCCAGGCGTCGATCTGGCTGGTGTAATAGCCGCCCAGCAGCACGTCGGTTGACCCGGTTCCCGCCTGCAGGCTCGGGTCGACGGTTCCGCCGGCCGGGCCCGAAAAAGCACCGGTGGTGATTCCGGTAGGCAGCTTGATTCCAAACGTGACCCCGTAGCCACCCTCCACCGACAGCGCATAACGCCCTATCAGGCGAACGTCGCCAAGCGAATTGACCTGGCTGAAGTTGTAGCTTTCGGTGCCCCCCGAATTGCCGGTCAGGAAAACGGCAGCATCGCTAGCGGTCTGTCCCAGGCCTGTCTGGTATGTCTGGTGATATCGATAGACAAACGGCAGTTGCGCGCTCACGCCCCACTCGGGCGTGTTGTAGTCAAGGTTCAGCGTGGTGGTGCGCGTCAGCGTCTGGGTCTCGACTTCGTTGCCACCGGGGTTGGCGTTGGTGCCGGCGTTGAGAATCTGCTCCGCCTGCCCCTGGGAGATATTGCCGCTGCCCTGATGAAACTGGTTCTGATTGGTGACGTCAAAGGAGAGCCCGACGGACAATCCGGCCGAGCCAAAACCCTGTCCACCCAGCCAGTCCCTGGACAAGGTGCAGCCGCAGGTGGCGCAGGCCCGGGCCGAACCGCTCGCCGAGAGCGCGCCGGCCACCGCCAGGGTCAAGGCCGTCAGATGCAACAGGCGACGTGATCCATGTGCTGGCTTCATTACCAAGCTCCGCAATGAAAAGGTTGAGGGAAGCTGCACGGCATCGGGCCGTTGATGCCGGGCCCGCACCGGAGCCGGCCGGGCCCCGGCCAGCACCTGCAACATCCCGTCGTTAGGGTTGAGCTTGCACGTGCTCGGCCGCGTCATTCAGAAACTTGACGACCGCCGCAGTGCCCATGCTCTTGGCCTCTGCCAATTCGCCTGCGCGGGTGGCAAAGCGCACCGACTCATCGGCGTCGGCCAGTGCCACCGCCGGGATCCCCTTGCTCAGGTTCACATCAAAGCGCTTGGCAAGGGAAAGGTTCTTGTTGAAGTCGCCCACATCGATCTTGACCATTACAAACCGCTGGGCCAATGAGCCTGCTTCGGGCGTGTGCAATACCGATTCCAGCATGCGGCAATCAGGGCACCAATTGGCGCCGAAAACGACCATGACCTGCTTGTGTTCCGCGCGAGCCTGCGAGAACGCCGCGGCGACCAGTTGCTGAGCGTCGGCCCGATCGTCGTAGGGCTTGTCCGCGGCCCCGGCGCCGGTCGCCCAAACGGCACCGAAAATCAGGAAAACCAATGACTTGAAAAGGTATCGCCACATGTCGCACTCCGGTGAAAGCGGGCGATGGAATCTTGTCACGGGCGCCGGGCCATGTCGCTGCGGCAAATTGTCGCGCCCCTTGGTCCCGCCAATGCCGCAGGATTGGATTGCGTCGGCGGTGCGGCAAAGGCTCACACGGAACAATTTTTCGCATTGCATTGGCGGGCAAGGTCCGCCCAGTCCGTGGGCGTTACCCACCGCACGGGAGCCCATGGATAACCAGAAGTTCCGGCGGCATCAATCCGTTACCGATGTGCTCGAAACAGATCCTGCTTGAATCTGGCGCGCCCGGCAGGAATCGAACCTGCGACCCTTGGCTTCGGAGGCCAATACTCTATCCCCTGAGCTACGGGCGCGAGGGGCCGAGTTTACCCGTTGGCCAAACACCGGCCGCGCGGCCGGGAAAACCCCCAATTCCGCAGTTCGCGCGGGCTTGCAGCGGGAAAAATTGCGTGCAGTGTCGGCAGACCTGCCCCTATAATTGTTGCGTCGCAACGCAATACCGCGCGGCATCGCACCAAGCCACAAGCCGGGTGCGCAAGCCCTGAAACCTACTGCGGGACGGTGTCCCGCGTGGAGTAACGCATGAACCTGCAAAAGTCCGTGGGCAGCTATTTCCCGCGCCCCCTGCTGGTAATTCTGGCGACCATCGTGCCGGTCGCCGCAGCCTGCTATTACCTCTCGCAGCTTCGCGACGTGCACCCTGCCGCGGCAACGATGAGCCCGGCCGCCGTGTCCGCGCGGCTGGCTCCCATTGCCCGGGTTCTGCCGGAATCCACGGAGACGAAAGTCGCCTCCGGCCCGGCGGGGCTTCCCAGCAGCAATTGATTTTCTGTTGCGACGCAGCACTCCATTACGCTGCGCCGCACACTTCCAGAAGCCCTGTTAGCGGCCCCAGCACTGCTGCGCCACGGCGGCGCTGGCAGTACCCCCCAGGGCGCCCTTCGCGCCGCTGTTGTCCAGCGTCAGGGGGCCGCAATCGGCGTCCGCGAAGGTGGATCCGCTGGCGCAGGTGGTGGCACCGCACGGCGTTGCGACCAAGGTGTAACTCTGGGCCGTCGGCGCTGCCGCAAATGTAATGGCGTAATCCGTTGCCGACGTCGACGGTGGAGTGGAGACCGCCGTCCCCGTGCACGGCGCATCCGTGTAGCTATAACAACCCGATTGCGTGTAGATCCGCTCCATCGCCTGGGCCGCTTGCAACAGCGCGGTCTTGGCGTCTGCCCGCTTGCCACGGATTACATACGCGGAATACGAGGGAATCGCGATGGCCGCCAGTATGGCAACCACGGCGACCCCCACCATAACCTCGATCAGCGTGAATCCCCCCGTGGCAGCTCCAGCCCGCCGCACAGGCGCTCGAAGCGAGCGCAGCGAAACCTGCCCCCGGTGCGGCGATGCGCGGTGCTGCTTACGTTGGGCTTTCATCACTGCACCATCTCGTGCCAGGAGATGCGGCCCAGGCCGTTGTTTGTCTTGTCCCGGTTGCAATCCATGTTGGGCGGACAGGTGATGGACGCCGGCGTCGGCCCCTGGCCGGTTCCGGTAGAGCCCCCCGGCGGCGCCGGTACGGGACTGGCGGCTGACTGGCTCGAACCCAGGTTGGGACCGAATCCATAGGTGAGGACCGTGCCGGCGTTCTCGACGATCACGGTCAGGCCCGAGACGCAACCCGCACCGGAAACGATGGCGTCGTAGAACGCACCACTGGCGGAGAAGAAGTCCATGCCGCCGCCACCCGTGAGCGCATTGATGCCGTAGAGGAAGCTGGTGCAGCCGCCCGTGCACGGGCTGGCCGCGCCGTTGGGAATCTCGGATACGAACACCACGACGCCACCGACCAGGAACGGCTGCTGCGTGACGCGTTCACCGCCGGTGAAATCGACGTACCAGCCGTCGTTGCCACCGACAAGATTGACGGCGTTGGCCGAGAAGGTGCGGTACGTCATGGCGGCGTCCGTGGTGTAGGTCTGCGCAACCAGCGTCGAGCGGGAGTTGACCGCATTGCCGGAATCCTGGATGGCGTAGACGCTTTGCGTGGTGGTGTCCGTGGTATCGCCGGTGGCGAAGAAATGGCCGGTGCTGAAGTACACCATCACGCCATTGGGACCCAGGCCCAGGTTGGGCGCGCCCACAATGGCCTGGGGCGTGGGGGTGGCCGCCGGCGTCATCGCCGTGAAAAGGAGGCCCGGCGTGGTCTGGCCGGCAAGCGGCGCCATGCCCCAAGCGGTACTGCTGGCGGCATGCACATCGAATTTCCACAAGTGCCCCAGCACGTCGCCCGCGTACAGGTAATCGGTGGTGCCGTTGCCGTCAATGTCCAGCGGGGTGGGCGAACCCAAGCCATTGGGGGTGGCGCAGGCCGTGGCGCCGTTGGGGGGCACAATGGCGGGGATCTTCTGCGTTATGTTGCCGTTGTCCAGGCGCACCAGGTAGAGCACCGGGCAGCCGCTGGTGCTCAGATAGCCGTTGCCAAAGGCGGCGTACCAATTGCCATCGTTGAGCCGCACCACGGTGGGCTGGCCTATCGTGTACCCCAGGTCGGGGTCGCCGTTGCCGTAGTTGGTCACGGTGCCGGCCGTTGCCGTGCCGTCCATGTCCCACAGCACGTTGCCCGCGCCAAAATTCTGCGGCTGCGTGATATCCAGCGCAAAAACACCCTTGCCGCCCGCGCCGGTGGCCCCCACCAGAACGGTTGCCCAGGCGCCGTTGATGAACGCATCGCCCACGTAAGGCGGGCTGTCCACGTAGAAGCGGTGCGCGTAATTGGGATTGGCCAGCGCCGGCAGGTTGGGCACCACGCTGTGCGGGATGTAGGCGAACTGCTCCACCCCGATGGTACTGCTGCCGATGGTGGCATCGAAGGCGTGCAGCATGCCATCGTTGGCGCCCACGTAGACCATGGCCGGCCGGCCGGACTGTGTCTTGGTCTTGGCCACGTAGGTCACATAGCTGGCCTTGGCTTCCGGGTTGGTGCCGGTCTCCAGCACCTGGTAGCCGAAGTTCTCGTCGTAGCTGTAGGTTGGGCTGGAGTCGACGATGTCGCCCAGCTTGGAGACCAGCCGCTGCCGGTATTGCAGTCCCTTGGGGGCTTCATCGGCCGAGCTGCCCAGGACGTAGTTCACGACGTTGGCCGCGTCGCCGCCGGCGCTGGTGGCCAGCAGGTTCCACAACGGCGAGGCCATCAGGTTCTTGTCAGTAGCGCTGAAGGCGTTGCCGCTGGCGCCAACGGTGGTGCCGCTGCCGGGCAGCGGGGTGCTGGCGAGCGAGGTGAAAACATTTCGGCTGGCCACGGCCGGAATGCTGCCGGGTGTATCGGTGGTCCAGGCCGGCGGCGTGATGATGGCCCCGGGATTTTTCGAGCCCGGCGGCGCAATGCTGTAGGCAAGCAGCGTGCCGTGCCAGTCGACGGCGGTATAGGTGCCCACGTACAGCGTGGTGGAGGTGGTGAGCGCGCTGGTGCTGCCCGCGGCGCCGCTGGCGCCGGTAGCCTGGCCCTCGATGCGGTTGACGATCTGCTTGAGCGCCGCAACCAGGTCGCCAGGCGATTCGGCGCTGAAGGCCTGGCCGCGGCTGTCAATGGCGGCGTGCCACAGATCGTAGACATTGCCGGCGTTGCCGCCCGCGTTCGACTGGCCGCCGGTGGCGCCGCTCACCACGCCATTGGGGCTGATGGTGGGCCAGTTGCAGTACGGCGGGTTGGGCATGTTGGTGGGGTCGGTGCACGCGGTGGGATTGAACGACAGCAGGTTCGAATATCCGTTGCCATTGAGGGTGCTGGCACCAATGGGCAGGGCGCCAAAGGAATCCTGGTACCAGTTCAGGCCCGGCAGGGTGAGGTACCCCGTAAGACCCACGCCAATGGTGAAGTTGACCATGTGCGGCCAGGTGGCCGGATCGTTGCGCGGGTTCCAGTACGGCCAGGAGGCGTCCGCGGCGCCCGTTAGCGGGTTGATGGTGCTGGTATCGAGCGTGTACGGCTTTACCGCGGTGGCCGAGCCGGTGAGGTCCGGCCGCAGGTTGTGGGACCAGTAATAAAAAGCGATGTCGGCCAGGCCGCCGACGTTGAGGTCGCTATAGATGGACGTGGACGAGGCCGTGGTGGCCGAGGGGCTGTAGGCGGTGCCGTCCGGCAGCGTGCCGGCCGTGGTGTCCTCGTTGCCGCAAACGCCGGTACCGCAGAAGGCCGTGATGCGATTGCCCTTGGCGTCGGCTTCGCTATCGGTGTTCCACTGGCCATCGGTCATGGTGATATGGAAGTTGTTCACGCATGCCAGCTCGGTCGTGGAACTGGAGCCGTTGTTGGGGTCGAGGCCATAGGGACTGTCCGGTCCCTTGCTGCGGAAATACTCCCCGACCCGGTTCCACGCGAGACGCGTCGGCGTGTTGTTCGCCGCCGGCACGCGGAACAGCCAGGAGAAGAAGTCGGAACGATGCGTCGACGTGGCGGTGTCGGCAAAGGTTCGCAGGCGGTTATCGACCGCCTTCGCACTGTTATCCCAGCCCAGGCAGCTGGGCGTGGTGTTGAGGAAGCTGTTGCAGGTATTGAGCGCCTGCCAGGCCAGGCGGGCGGAGGCGAGCCCGGCATCGGACATGGCGATGGCCGCGGACGACGCTATTGCCAGGTGGCGTGTACGGTAGAACGAAAACCAGTTGGCGAAATTCTGCCGCTCGTCCCAACCCGCGGCCTGCGTGGCAGTCTTGGGACCCGAGGTAGCCGAGACCACCGTCTGGGTGAAGCAGGTGTCTTTCGGCGGCGGCTGCCAGGGAATCGGCAGGGTACAGCCGCTGGCGCCGTTATAGGTGTAGTAATACGCGACGCTGCCCACTTTCGCGCTCGGGGAGGTGGGACCATCCGCCGTCGACCCCGGCGAGTACATCAGCGTCGCCTGGTACGCGGCCGAAAGATCTTCCGTTCCGGCCGCCGGATTGAAACCGTCGAGATAGGCTGCCGTGAAGGACGTTGCCGGCTTGGGGTCCGACGCCTGCACGCCGGCCGCATTGGGCGGTATGGCGTAGGTGATGTTCGGGTTGTAGTACAGGCGGTTGTAGTCGCTCGAGGTATAGGCCGCCGTGTTGTTGATGCCGTAGTTTCCGACGGAGTCGGGAACAAAGGCATACATCATGCTGCCCGAGTCATCGATGGTAAGGACCAGATTGGTGGGCGGCGGCGCCGACACCAGCGGCGGCACCGGTGACAGCGCGAACTGCGCCATCGCGGGGCAGACCGCGGCAGCCAGGAGCAGCGCGGCGGCGCGGCACGCGTTGCTACGCGGGGCGTGGCGTTTCATCGTGATTCTCCCGGCGGCGGCGCACTGGGCTGCACGCGGCTGCGGTTCAGTTGGTCGTGAAATAGCTGACATAGGAAACCAGGGTGACGTTGGCGCCGGTGGTGATGCCATAGCCAACGGCGGTGACGCGCGCCGTGTGCGGGATCAGGTTCTTGGTCGTTGACGGATCGAGCTTGACGCCCTTCTGGAAATCCTCGGCAATGCACTCGGGCTTGACCGGCGCTTCGCCGTTGAAAGTTGTCAGAGACCAGGCGTACTTCTGCTGAGGCCAGTCGGGGGTATCGCCGATCCACGTGCCATTGGTGGGCGCCGCCAGCATTCCCAGGCCCGCCGTGGCAGAGGCAACCGGCTCGAATACCGGACCGGTGAGCACTTTCTTCTCGCACTCCCGCAGCGCGTACTCGGCGGCCTGGAACGCGCGTGCGTGGTCACGCGCGTTGCCGGCCATGCGCTCTTCCTGGGTGGCGACGGAATACGCGGTGGTGCCCAGCAAGGCAAGGATGACAAGGATCACCAGGCCCACGATGAGCGCGATGCCTTGCTGGCGGCTGGCGGGCGGGACGCGGCAGGCGGGATAGGTGCGGGAAGACATGGCGGGCAACTCCTTATGGCAGCCGGTTGCGCAGGGCGGCGGTGGCCGTGAAGATCTGGCGCAGGCGCGAGTCCGGCGCGGTAATGGCGGCATTGGGCACCAGGCTCACGGACGCCGCGCCGCCGGGCGCGGCGGTGTTCTGGTCGTCACCCACCACCTGCAGCGACACGCGAACGCTGGTGACCTTGTCCCAGGTGCCGGCCGCCGTTATGGCGGCCGCCCCAACCGGCGCGGCCGTGCCGACGCCGTAGAGAACGCTCATGTTCTCCACGTGGTCGACCACTTCCTCGGCGGTGTTGTAGGTGGCCGAATAGCGGTAGAGGGCCGGCCACGGACGTCCATAGTACTGGCCAACGTAATACGTGACGGCATCGACCCGCTGTGCCGACGAATGCGTGGCCACGGTGAGGCGCGGCACGACGGCGGCCGGCAACGGATCGCCGCTGATGGCAACGGTGACGGCGCCGGTGCCGGTGGGCGTGGCGGTAACCGTGGCCAGCCCAGCATTGACGCAATTGGCCAGCAGCAACACATCGCCCTTGCGCAGGCCGACCGAGTTGTCGGACAACGCCGCAGCGGTTCCGGTGACGTCGGCCGTGAGGGATATGGGCTTGCTGGTGGGTACGACCATCTGGATCACATCGCCGGCAATCCAGGGTGGCACGGTGGGCGGCGTGAACGTGCTTTTGGCTCCAGAAAACTGGTAGCTCGAGGCGTCCACTCCAAAGAGCTCCGTTGCCGGCCCAGAAAATACTATTGCGACGCCCGCGTCGCCCGGCAGCGAGAGCGCTCCGGCGCCGCTCACGGTGGACGACGCATTGCAGCCCAGGTCGCCGATGGACCGCGCGTCATGCATGAGCGCATCGAGCCCGAAGCGCCCGTCCTCCTGCAGGCGCGACAGGGCGGCATTGCTGCGATAGGCGCTACGGGACGTGATGTAGAGGTAGCCGATGGCGCCCACCAGGAACAGGCCGATGGTGATGCTGATCATGAGTTCGATCATGGTCAGCCCGCGCTGGCATTGCGCGGACAGGAAGCGGTGCACGGTTGGCCGGAGCATGCGTGTTGCGCCTTGCTATTCCGTCATCAGCACGTAAGAGCCGTTGCCGGTAGCCACGGTGCACGGCGTTGTGGCCAGTGTCGCCGCCAGCGGATTGGCGGAGCGGATCGCGCGCGTGTCGTCCCAGGTGATGGTGATCTTGGTCGCTGGCGCAGCCGCCGTCGTATCGACCACGGCGCAACCCGAAGGCAGGGTGCCTAGCCGGAACAGCCAGTCGGTTGTCAGCGCGGCGGCCGATGCCGCCACGGTGGACGGCGCCGGGGCGCCGGACTGCCATTGCGCGTCGTAGCCATGCGCGGCAGCGGTAGCGGCATCGGTGCGCATGCGGTCGGCCATGTCTTCGGCCAGGATGGCGGCCTGCGAACGGAACGTGGAGCCCTGGTTCACCTGCATGCCGCGCAGCTGCAGGCCGGCCAGGCCCAGCAGGCCGACGCCCAGCAGGACCATGGTGACCAGCACCTCGATCAGGGTGAGTCCGCGCGCGTGGCGCGGCAGGGCGGCGTTGGCAATGCGCATGGCGGCTCCGTGCATGGCGAGGTTCATGGCGATTCGTTTCACGGTGACGTGCAGGAAGCAACGGGGTTGCCGTCGTCCTTGATGGGGATGCCGGCACTGGTGCCGGTAGTGGGGATGTGGGCGATGCTGGCGCGCCCCGAGGGCGAGACGATAACGGCGCGCGACTTGCCGGCAACCGTTACGCCGTCGGCGCAGACGACGAACACCAGCGTGGGGGGCGGGTTGGTGGCGCCCAGGATGAGTCGCCCCATGGCGTCGAAGGAAACGGGACCGCCGACATTGCTGTTGACGGTAACCTGCCCGGGAACGGCGGCCGGCGCCTGCAGCGTCACGGCGGCGGCCGTGCCCGTTTGCGTGGTGGTGGTCCAGCCGCTGTTCCAGTTGACGCCTGTGCCCAGCGGGTTGCTCACCTGGACGCTTGCTCCGGGCGCGCGCACGGCCTCGCTGCGCGCGGTTGCCAGGGCCGCCAGCAGCTGGTTGCTCACGGTATCGAGCTGGTTGGCCTGGATGGCGGCCTGCAGCGACGGCACCGCCACCACCGCGAGTATCGCGCCGATGACCACCACCACCATCAGCTCAACGAGCGTGAACCCGCGCTCGCAGCGGTAAACGGAACCGGAATGCACGGACTCTCCAGGACTTGGTGCGCAGCAAGGATCCTGCGCCGGTGTCGCGCCTGCGAAAGCCGCCTTCGTTGCGGAACTGGCGCGCTTGCAGGTTGGGCGGCCATTATTTCAATCCAGGCCGTTTGCGCCAGTCCCGCATGGCGCCTCCGGTAGCTGGCAGCAGACGAACGGGCGGGCAGCGTTGCGGGCTGGCAAAGCGGCGCTGTGCGCAGCGCTGCTGTGCGGCGCATTTGCGGTATTGGCCGCGACGCCGGCCCCGACGCGCATGCCCCGGCACAGGTTCGGGCGCGACTTCCCGGGCGCCGCGCTCAGATCGATTGCGGATCGACCTCGATAGCCCAGCGCAATACGCCGCGGTTGCCCATGTTGCGCACCAGCGGCAGCCAGGCATTGAGGAAGGCGTGCAGGTCGGCACGGCGCCGCGCCTCCAGCAGCAGCTGGCCGCGCGATTCGCTGGCCAGGCGCGCCAGCGGCATGGGGACGGCATCGAAGAGCATGACGCCAGCCGCTTCGGCCAGGCCCTCCTGCAGTTCGCGGCAGCGGCGCAGGAAGTCGATCGCCTGCTCCATCGTGCGCGCCGCCGCCGTCAACAAGGCCTGGTGGACGAAGGGGGGCATGCGCGCCGCGCGCCGCTCCTCGATCTGTTCCTGCGCGAAGGCTTCGAAACTTTGCCGCGCCAGCGCCGCGAACAGCGGATGGTGCGGGTAGCGCGTCTGGATCAGCACGCGGCTGGCCTGCCCGGCGCGCCCCGCGCGGCCGGCCACCTGCATCAGTACCGCGAACAGCCGCTCAGGCGCCCGAAAATCGGCCGCCACCAGCTGCGCGTCGGCGTTGAGCACACCCACGGTGGTGACGCCACGAAAGTCGTGGCCCTTGGTGATCATCTGGGTGCCCACGAGGATATCGACCGCCCCCGCGTGGACCGCATCGAACGCGGCGCCGGCGCGGCTCGCGCCCCGGGCGCCCTGGGTGTTGTCGCGATCGATGCGGGCAATGCGCGCGCCGGGCCACAGTTTGCGCAGCGTTTCCTCCACGCGCTGCGTGCCCTGGCCCACGCCCTGCAGGTCCTGGTTGCCGCAGTCCGGACAGGCCGGGGGCACCCGCGCGCTCCAGCCACAGTGGTGGCAGCGCAGCGCGGCGCCCACCTTGTGATAGGCGGCGAAGGTGTCGCAGTTGGGGCACCGGGACAGCCATTCGCAGGCGCCGCAACGCAGCACCGGCGCGAAGCCACGGCGGTTGATGAAGACCAGCGCCTGCTCGCCGCGCGCCAGGGTCTGCGCCAGGGCCTCGCGCAGCGGCGCGGCGAGGCCATTTTCCGCGGGGTCGCGCTGCAGGTCGATGGTCTCGATGGCGGGTTCGTGCGCACTGCCGCTGGCGCGTTGGGCCAGTTCCAGCAAGCGGTAGCGGCCCGCCTGTGCAAGCTGCCAGCTTTCCAGCGAAGGCGTTGCCGACCCCAGGACGACGGGCACCGCCTCGAGCTGGGCGCGCTTGACGGCCAGGTCGCGCGCCGAGAAGGGCACGCCGCCGTGTGCCTTGAACGACGCGTCGTGTTCCTCGTCGACGACGATGAGCCGCAGGCCGGGCAGGGAGGCGAAGACGGCGGTGCGCGTGCCCAGGATGATCTGTGCCCCCCCTTTGTGCGCCAGCATCCAGACAGCGCCGCGCTCGGCCGGCGCAAGGCTGCTGTGCAGGCTGACGACGCGGTGGCGCGGGAAGCGCGCGCTCAGGCGCGCGTACAGCTGCGGCGTGAGGTTGATTTCCGGGACGAGCAGCAGCACCTGCGGCTGCGGCGCGTCCGCCGCGGCGTCAGCCTGCGGTCCTGCGGCAAGAACCCGTTCGATGGCGCCCAGGTAGACCTCGGTCTTGCCGCTGCCGGTAATGCCAAACAGGAGGAACGGCGCGAAGCCCGGCGCGCTGGCGATCGCATCGATGGCCGACTGCTGCTCGTCGCGCAGTACCGGCGCCGCCTCGGCGGCCGCCGGCAGCTCCCGGTCTGGCGCGGCGCCAACTTCGGCGGTGCGCCGGCGCGTGCCCTTGAGGCTGGGAACCCGCCGCAGGGCCGGCGGGAGCACCGGCAGCGCCAGCTCTCCCCAGGGAAAATGGTAGTAATCCGCCGCGAAACGGCACAGCTCGAGCCAGGTTGGGCTTACGCGCAGCGCCGAGGCCGGTGCGCCCAGTTCGCGCAGCCGCGACTCCGGAACGGCGCTGTGCTCGGAGTTGCCTACGACGATGCCGATGTGGCGACGCCGGCCGACCGGAACAACCACCAGCGCGCCGACCGCGGCCGCGGCTCGCTCAGGTATGCGGTAATCCAGCGGCTGCGGCATCGGCACATCGACGATGACCTGCGCATAGCGCGCGGCGGGCAGTTCGGACTGGGACATCGTGTAGAACTTCAGAATCGCCGGGTAAGCCGTTCATTTTGCTGGGGTCTAGCCAAAGGGCTTCTTGCCCGACCCGTGCCTGTGGATAACTATGTGGAGAAGTCGTGCGGAAATGCGCTAAGTCCCCGTACGGTTGGGAAATTGACTGAAATGTCACAACGCTGCATTTTTGAAATAGTGAACCAATTCAATAGGTTGCACGATAAATTCGCAACCGTGACCGGCGGTGTCACGGAAAACCGCCTGGGCCCGGGCCGTGGCGGTTTTTGTGCATAAGTCAAGCATCTGGGCCCCGGGCGGGAAAAAATATCTCGGCCGCGCGCAGCACGCCGGCCGACACAAACTTGTGTGCGCCCACTGACCCCGGAACGGGCCTACGCCCTAAGCCGCCGGCTATGGGTGTGCACGGTCTCCACCAGCGCCTCGACCACCGCGGGGTCGGTGAACTGCGAGATGCCGTGGCCAAGGTTGAAGACATGCCCATCGGTGCCGCCATCGGCGCGTTGCGGCGCGCCAAAGGAATCGAGCACGCGGGTGGCTTCGGCGCAGGTCGCCTGCGCGCCGGCCAGCAGGACCATGGGATCAAGGTTGCCCTGCAGCGCGCAGCGCGCGCCGATGCGCTGCCGCGCCCGACCCAGGTCGACGGTCCAGTCCACGCCCACCGCATCGCAACCGGTGGCCGCAATGTCCTCCAACCAGAGGCCGCCACCCTTGGTGAACAGGATGCACGGCACGCGCTCGCCGTCGTGCTCGCGATCGAGGCCGCGGACAACCTCTGCCATCGCCGGCAGGGAAAATGCGCGGTATGCAGCATCGGACAGCGCGCCGCCCCAGGTGTCGAAAATCATCACGGCCTGCGCGCCGGCGCGGATCTGCGCATTGAGGTAATCGGTAACCGCACGCACGTTGACCGCCAGCAGCCGCCGCATGAGGTCCGGCCGGGTGTACAGCATCGACTTGACCACCCGGAAATCCTCCGAGCCGCCGCCTTCCACCATGTAGCACGCCAGGGTCCAGGGGCTGCCGGAAAAACCAATGAGAGGAATGCGTCCGGCCAGCGCCGTGCGGATGGAGCGAACCGCATCGGTAACGTAGCCCAGCGAAAGTTCGGGGTCGGGCGCCGGCAGTGCCGCCACGTCGGACTCGCTGCGGACGGGCCGTTCGAACTTGGGGCCTTCGCCGTCGACGAAATACAGTCCCAGTCCCATTGCGTCGGGAACCGTGAGGATGTCGGAGAAGAGGATGGCCGCATCCAGCGCATAGCGATCCACCGGCTGCAGGGTGACCTCGGTGGCCAGATCCGGAGACTTGGCCAGCGCCAGGAAGCTGCCGGCCCGGCGGCGGGTTGCGTTGTATTCTGGCAGATAGCGGCCCGCCTGCCGCATCAACCAGATGGGCGTGTACTCCGTTGGCTGGCGCAGCAACGCGCGCAAAAAGGTGTCGTTGGTGGGTTTCACGAGCGCTCAATGATTTTGCCGATCCGCGATTCTCGCATGCCGGACCTGCCGGTCTGGGCACGCTGGCAATCGGGCCTGCTGGTGCTTGCCTTGCATGTGCAGCCCGGGGCGCGGCGCACGCAGGCCGTGGGGACCCATGGTGAGCGGCTCAAGATCGCGCTGCAGTCACCGCCGGTCGACGGCAAGGCCAACGACGAATTGCTGCGCTTCATTGCCGCCACCCTGCTGGTGCGGCGCACGACGGTGCGGCTGACGGCCGGCGCGGCCAGCCGCGAGAAGACGGTGGCACTGGACTGCGACGAAGACGCCGCGCCCCGCCTGAGCGGCCTGCTGCTGGCGGCTGCGGCCCGGGCTCCAGCGGCCGGATAGCGCAGCAGAAAAAAGGGGCGCTGGTGCGCCCCTTATGCTTTTGAACGGGCGGCTCGCCGCCCGGTCGATGCAGACTTACTTTGCAGCAGGGGCGGCCGGAGCGGGCTTGGCGGCTTCGGCGGGGGCGGACGCCTTGCCCGTATCAGCCGCGGCGTCGGTCTTGGCCTTCTTGTGCTTGTGCTTCTTCTTGGGCTTGGCTTCCGACTTGGTGTCGGGCTTGGCCTCGGTCGTCTTGGCTTCCGGGGCGGGCGTCGCGGCCGGCGCAACCTTGGCCGGAGCCGCCGGAGCGGCAGCGGGTGCAGGGGTCGTCTGTGCAACGGCGATTCCGGCGGCGAATAGGCCGGAAACCAGAACAGCAATCATCTTTTTCATAGTTCTTTCCAGGAAATGAAGGGGTGGGGGTAGATCAAACAGGCGGCGTTCCATCCGCCAGCAACCGGACCTTCCCGGTACCGGCTCGCGCTCTGTTCGAGCTCGCCTTCCTAGAACGCGCCAGCGCACCGTTGGGTTGACGCGGCGCGATTGCCGGGGACGGCGACTTTTCAAAGGCGCGTGGCCGGCGGGCGGCCATGAAAAAAGGCGAGCGCAGGAAGATCCCTGCTGCCCGCCTTCTAAGAACGTAAACCGTCTGGGAAGACGGTATTACTTCTTCATGTCGTCCTTCTTCATTTCCTTCTTTTCTTCCTTCTTCATTTCTTTCTTTTCTTCCTTCTTCATTTCCTTCTTTTCTTCTTTCTTGGCTTCGACCTTCTTGTCGTCCTTCTTCATTTCGTCGGCGTAGGTGACACCGGCGGCGAACATCGAAGCGACCAGCATTGCGAGCAGTTTCTTCATTTTTTTGCTTCCGTGAAAGTTAAATTGATAGTCCAGAGCGTTCTGCCGCCGGATATGGCTTCTGGCACTAGCGCCCTGCACCGATAACGCGGCATTGCCCGTGCGCGTTGACAGAGGTCTTCGAAGACACCCCCGGCACACGCTTTCTTCTGGGCAATACCGTCCCCCTCAAAGAGACAGTCCGGCGATTGGGCGGTTACCCACCGTCCCCAGCGTCTCGGGCGCGGATTATGCACGGGAAATGACGTCTTGTTACCAATTCCGCGTATTGCATACACTCGAACGCCACACATTGTGTTGGAGCACCGGCAGCGGGCGCTGCCGGGTTGGCGCCTTCGGCCAGCGCCGTCTAGCGTCGCGATGTCTTTTATTAGGGTGCCATAAGCGCCGTATTCGCGATCGGGTAGCTTAAAAGCGGTAGGGCCTTCGTCGCGCTACAGTCCGCGCGATGAACACGGACGCGGACACCATCGTCGCCATTGCAACTGCCCCGGGACGCGCCGGAATCGGCGTCGTGCGGGTATCGGGACGTTCGCTGCAGCCCATCGTCACGGGCCTGCTCGGCGATGTCGCGGCAGGCCGCCTGCAGCCGCGGCGAGCCCTGCGTGCATCGTTCCTCGATGCCCACGGAAGAGCCATCGACGACGGCCTGGCCCTGCTCTTTCCCGCACCCCATTCCTATACCGGTGAGACCGTATTGGAACTGCAGGGCCATGGCGGGCCGGTCGTGCTGCGCCTGGTACTGGCGCGCTGCCTCGCGGCCGGCGCGGACGTAGGCGCGCGACTTGCCGAACCCGGCGAATTCACGCGGCGGGCGTTTCTCAACGACCGCCTCGACCTCGCGCAGGCCGAAGCCGTTGCCGACCTCATCGACGCCGGCACGGCGGCGGCGGCGCGCGGCGCCATGCGCTCGCTGCAGGGCGAGTTCTCGCGCGCCGCCCACGCGCTTGGCCGATCGCTGACGGAACTGCGGGCGCTCACCGAAGCCACGCTCGACTTTCCGGAGGAGGAAATCGACTTCCTGCGCGCGGCCGATGCCAGCGCACGCCTGGACCAGGCGATTGCAGCGCTGGCGGCGCTGCGCCAGCGGGCGCGCCAGGGAGCCTTGCTGCGCACCGGCCTGCAGGTGGCGCTGGTAGGAGAGCCCAACGTGGGCAAATCGAGCCTGCTCAATGCGCTGGCCGGCGAGGACGTGGCCATCGTCACCGAATATGCCGGCACGACGCGCGACCGGCTCGAGCGCACGATCGAGATCGACGGCGTGGCCTTCACCCTCATCGATACCGCGGGGCTGCGCGAAACGCGCGATCCGGTCGAAAAGATCGGCATCGAGCGGGCGCGCGCCGCGGCGGCGGCGGCCGATATCGTCGTGGAGCTTGTTGACGACGCTGCCGCGCCGGCCCGCAGGGACGCCGCGCCAGCAGGTGGCGCCCTGGCCGTGGCGCCGGACGGCGCACGGCGGCTGCGGGTTCATAACAAGATCGACATCAGCGGCGCGCCGGCTGGCGCGCGTGCCGGCGCGGTGTACCTTTCGGCGGCGACCGGCGATGGCCTCGCCGCGCTGCGCACCGAACTGCTGGCCGCATCGGGCTGGGCCGGGGAGGCCGGAGGCGAAACCGCCTTCCTGGCCCGCGAGCGCCACCTGCAGGCGCTGGATCGCGCGGCCGACTGCCTGGACCATGCCCACTCGCACGCCGCCGCCGGTGCGGCGCGCCTGGAACTGTTTGCCGAAGACCTGCGGCTTGCGGCGGCCGCGCTTGGGGAGATCACCGGCGCTGTATCGTCCGACGATCTGCTGGGGCAGATCTTCGGCCGATTCTGCATCGGCAAGTAGCGGGCGCGGGCAGTCCCCGCGGCACGCACAACGCAAGGAGGTGGAACATGCGTCAGACCCTGCACGATATGCGCCTCATCGCCGCCGAGCGCAAGCTCGCCGTGCTCACCTGCTACGACGCGAGCTTCGCCGCGGTGCTCGACGCGGCCGAGGTCGACGCCCTGCTGATCGGCGATTCGCTGGGCATGGTGATCCAGGGGCACGACTCGACGCTGCCCGTGACACTTGCCGACGTGGCCTATCACACGCGCGCCGTGGTCCGCGGATCGGACCGCGCCTGGATCATTGCCGACATGCCGTTTGGCTCCTACCAGCAGAGCCCGCAGCAGGCACTGGCGAGCGCGGTCGAACTGATGCAGGCCGGCGCGCAGATGGTCAAGCTCGAGGGCGGAGCCGAGATGGCGCCGACCATCGCATTCCTGGTCACACACGGCATCCCGGTGTGCGGCCATGTCGGCCTCACGCCGCAACACGTCAATGCGTTCGGCGGTTACCGGGTACAGGGGCGCGGCACCGCCGCCGAGGGCGTGCGCGCCGCGGCCGAGGCCGTGGAGGACGCCGGTGCGGCAATGCTGGTGATCGAAGCCGTTCCGGAGCCGCTGGCGCGCAGCATTGCGGCGCGCGAGCGGTCGATCACCATTGGCATTGGCGCGAGCGTTGCCTGCCACGGCCAGGTGCTCGTGCTGCACGACATGCTGGGGGCCGGGGTCGGCCGGCGCCCGCGCTTCGTCAGGAATTTTCTCGACGGTGAAGCCTCTATTGCCGGGGCGGTACGCCGGTACGTGGAGGACGTTCGCGCCGGCCGTTTTCCGCAAGACGATCACATATACGCGGACACACCACAAAAGACCTGAACCAGGTCAGGGATAAGTGCGCTGCCGGGGGCGGAAACAGGCCACGGCAAAGGCTGGCGCGGGCCGTGCGAAAGGTGTAATTTTGTCGTGCAGTCGATGTCTGCGCTGCGAATTCCGGCATCCAAAAGCTCGAGCTCTACGCTACCCACCACGCGATTTCATTGCAGCTTCATTGCCACTTCCTGCAACGCGCTTGCGTCAATTCCCAATGCCCCCGCAGTCCCGTCGCAATGCCCTCCCTCTGCAAATCCTGTCGCGGCGCTTTACCGGTAATCGCCAACCCGTTTCGCAGCTGTCGCCTGCGCGCCGCGGGCGCTTCCCGCGAACTCATTGTCAGAAAGAAGCGATATGCCGACAGGCACCGTGAAGTGGTTCAACGAGACCAAGGGTTTCGGATTCATCAAGCCGGATGACGGTGGCAACGACGTTTTCGCCCATTACAGCGGGATCAAATCCAAGGGCTTTCGCACGCTGAAG
>Ga0209698_10002089_pt1 | contig 22874 bp, 21 predicted proteins | sample LitLauG_LLR_2012_FD_187203 | JGI IMG/M metagenome (GOLD analysis project Ga0209698, IMG submission 187203) | Freshwater sediment microbial communities from Pennsylvania, USA - Little Laurel Run_MetaG_LLR_2012 (SPAdes) (version 2) | ecosystem: Environmental > Aquatic > Freshwater > Creek >... | reverse complement strand
GGTCGTCCCCAAACATGAATGCCTCCAACGCATCCATCGCTTGAATCCGACTCGTCAACCTTCCGATAGCCCCGTTAACCCGAGTTCAGGGCCGTGGGGCGGCCTGCGAGCCCATTGACCTCTGACTGCGGTAGGCCTATTTCGACGCTAAGGACTCCTGCGTCGTACGTTGGGTCCTTTTCTGTGCCGAATGACCAACAGTCGGCGCTATTCCAAGGGAGGAACTTTTGAGCAAGATTACCTTGCTGGCTTCGGCCGGCTTTTTGACTATTGCCATGTGCGGCGCCGCGTCGGCCGAGACCACGTTGACGATCGCCACCGTCAACAATGGCGACATGATCCGTATGCAGAAGCTGACGGATGATTTCACCAAAGCCAATCCCGACATCAAGTTGAACTGGGTGACGCTTGAAGAGAACGTGCTGCGCCAGAAGGTGACGACGGATATCGCCACCAAGGGCGGCCAGTTCGACGTTCTCACCATCGGCACCTACGAGGTTCCGATCTGGGGCAAGAAAGGCTGGCTGACGCCGCTCGACAAGCTCGGCGCCGACTACAACGTCGATGATCTGTTGCCGGCCATTCGCGCGGGTCTTTCGGTTGATGGCAAGCTGTACGCCGCGCCGTTCTATGGCGAAAGCTCCTTCACCATGTATCGGACCGACCTCCTCGAAAAGGCCGGCCTGAAAATGCCGGAGGCGCCGACTTGGGACTTCATCGCCGAGGCCGCCAAAAAGATGACGGACCCGGCGACGGGCACCTATGGCATTTGCCTGCGCGGCAAGGCGGGGTGGGGCGAGAACATGGCCTTTCTGACGGCGGCGGCCAATTCGTTTGGCGCGCGCTGGTTCGACGAGAAATGGCAGCCTGAGTTCAATGGGCCGGAATGGAAAAAGACGCTCGGCTTCTATGTCGATCTGATGAAGGTCGCGGGGCCTCCCGGCGCCTCGGCGAACGGCTTTAACGAGAACCTCGCGCTGTTCAATGCGGGCAAGTGCGGCGTGTGGATCGACGCGACCTCGGCCGGTTCGTTCGTCACTGGCAAGGACTCGAAAGTCGCCGACAAGGTAGCCTTCGCAATGGCGCCGAACGCCGGGCTCGGCAAGAGCGCCAATTGGCTCTGGTCGTGGGCGCTGGCGGTCCCCGCCGGCTCGCAGAAGGTCGAGGCGGCCGAAAAGTTCATCGGCTGGGCGACAAGCAAGGGCTACGGCGATCTCGTCGCCTCTAAGGAAGGATGGGCTAGCGTACCTCCGGGCACCCGCATTTCGCTTTACAAAAACCCGGAATATCTCAAGGCCGCGTCGTTTGCGCAAAAGACGATGGATTCGATGAACGCTGCGGACCCGACCAAGCCCGCCGTCAAACCGGTTCCGTATGTCGGCGTGCAGTTCGCTGCAATTCCGGAGTTCCAGGGAGTCGCGACCGACGTCGGACAGGACTTCTCGGCCGCGCTGGCGGGGACTATGAGCGTCGATGACGCGCTCGCCAAGGCCCAGGCCAGCACCGAAACCGCGATGAAGAAGGCCGGCTACATCAAGTAGCCCGCGCTCACGCGGCTTTTAGCAAAAGTCCTCTGGTCCCCTGTTCTCTTGTCCCGCGTGGCGAGAGGACAGGGTGACGGAGCCTATAATCCCTCTCCTGCGGCGGTCGCCGCGAAGCGCCGCGCGCCAACCGGCACTCAGGAGAATATTCCATGAAGCTCAAAGACAAGATCGCCATCGTAACGGGTGGCGCACGTGGAATTGGCGAGGCGATTGTGCGCGCCTATGCGACCGAGGGCGCTCACGTCGTCATCGCGGATGTGGAGACGGCGAAGGCGGACGCGCTCGCTGCTGAACTCGGCGGCAAGGCGCTGGCGGCGAGGCTCGACGTGCGGAATGCGGCGTCGATCGAGGCGCTGGTCGGTGCGACGTTATCGAAATTCGGCGGCATCGATATTCTCGTCAACAACGCCGGCATCTTCAATATGGGTCCGCTCGCGGAGATCACGGAAGAGGATTTCGATACGCAATTCGGCGTCAACGTGCGCGGCTTGCTATTCGTCACCAAGGCGGTGGCGGCGCAAATGATCAAGCAAGGTCGCGGCGGCAAGATTATCAACATGTCGTCGCAAGCGGGGCGACGCGGCGAGGCGAGCGTCGCGGTGTATTGCGCGAGCAAGGCGGCGGTCATCAGCATCACCCAGTCGCTCGGGCTCGAATTGATCAAGCATCGCATCAACGTGAATGCCATAGCGCCGGGCGTGGTCGACACTCCGATGTGGGATCGGGTCGACGCGCTGTTTGCTAAATATGAGAGCCGGCCGATCGGCGAGAAGAAGCGGCTGGTTGGCGAGGCTGTGCCCGCAGGCCGGATGGGCGTGCCTGACGACTATCGCGGTCCCGCGGTGTTTCTTGCCTCGTCCGACTCAGACTATGTCGTGGCGCAAACGCTCAATGTCGATGGCGGCAACTGGATGAGCTGAGACTACTCCCGCCCCGGGGGAGCTTGTCGCGGCGATCGTGTCCTTCCCTTCATTGGGGTGAAATGCCTATAAGCTTCGCCCATCAATGAGAGGATAGATGCCAAAGACGATCCACATCGACCCTTCGGCCTTTCGCCGAGCGGCGACGCTCGATTTTCCCGCCGTGCCGCTGCACGCTTATGCGCGCACGTTGAAGCAGGAGCGCGCCGCCCGCGGCGACAACGTCCTGCACGAAATCCTTCGCCACATGATGATCGTGCGCGAATTCGAGACGATGCTCGCATCGTTCAAAGCCAAGGGCGCCTATGGCGACATCTCCTATCTCTACAAGGGTCCGGCGCATCTCTCTCTTGGGCAGGAAGCGGCGGCCGTTGGCCAGGCGCTCGCGCTTGACGGCGATGATTTCATCCTCGGCAGTCATCGCAGCCACGGCGAGTTCATCGCCAAGGGTCTGGCGGCCATTTCCCGGCTGGCGCCGTCGCAGCTCGCCGGGATCATGGAAGGCCACCGCGGCGGCGCCCTTTTGCGGACGATCGAGAAGAATCTGCCGAGCTCATCCATTGCCGGGAGCGCCGAGAACTTTCTGCTGTTTGGTCTCCTCGCCGAAATCTTCATGCGCGCCAACGGCTTCAACCGCGGCATGGGCGGCAGCATGCACGCCTTCTTCCCGCCGTTTGGCATCTATCCCAACAATGCGATCGTTGGGGCTTCAGCCGGCATCGCCGCAGGCGTTGCGCTGCGCAAGAAGCTGAGGGGCGGCGGCATTGCGGTGGCCAACAGCGGCGACGGCTCCACCGGATGCGGTCCCGTCTGGGAAGCCATGAACTTCGCCGCGATGGCGCAGTACAGGACCCTGTGGACGGACGCGCGCAAGGGCGGGCTCCCCGTCCTATTCTTCTTCAATAATAATTTCTACGCAATGGGCGGCCAGACCATCGGTGAAACAATGGGCTGGGACCGACTGTCGCGCATCGGCGCGGGAATCAATCCGCAGGCGATGCACGCCGAGACGGTCGATGGGACCAATCCGTTGGCCGTCGCGGACGCGGTTGAGCGCAAACGCACGTTGCTGCTTGCTGGCGAAGGCCCCGCCTTGCTCGATGTGGAATGCTATCGTTCAGGCGGTCATTCGACGACCGACGCCAACGTCTATCGCACCAGAGAAGAACTTGCGGCATGGGAGGCGCATGATCCGATCGCCAGCTATTCGGCGGCGCTGATCGCCGAAGGGCTGGTCAGCGATGCGGACGTGAAAGCGATGCGCGAGGGCGTTGGCGCTCTTATCAGGACGGTGACAGCGGCCGCGGTTGATCCAGCGATCGCGCCGATCGTCGATATTGCCGCCGACCCGGTTCTCATCGGCAAGCTGATGTTCTCCAATACCGGGATTGCGCCTCCGGCGACGCCCGCGCCGCTGCTGGCGCCGCTCGAAACCTCCACCCGCATTCGCCAGGATGCCAAGAAGAGCCGGTCAGGCGTTTCCGCCACCGGCGAGAAGTTGTCGCCGATGCGTGCCATCACCTTGCGCGACGCGTTGTTCGAAGCGGTTCTGCATCACATGACGAATGACGAGCGGCTGATCGCCTATGGCGAGGAGTGCCGCGAGTGGGGCGGAGCCTTCGGCGTCTATCGCGGCCTCGCCGATATCATGCCCTATCAGCGCATCTTCAACTCGCCCATTTCCGAGGCCGCCATCGTCGCGACGGCGGTCGGTTACGCGATGGCGGGCGGCCGCGCGCTGGTCGAACTGATGTATGGCGATTTCATCGGCAGGGCAGGCGATGAGATCTTCAATCAGATGGCGAAATGGCACGCGATGTCGGGTGGCCTGCTGAAGGTTCCAGTCGTGCTGCGTTGCTCTATCGGCAGCAAATATGGCGCGCAGCATTCGCAGGACTGGACCGCTCTGGTCGGTCACATCCCCGGTCTGAAGGTGGTTTATCCGGCGACGCCTTACGATGCCAAGGGATTGCTCGCCTCGGCGCTGTCGAGCGACGATCCCGTGGTGTTCTTCGAAAGCCAGCGCCTCTATGACAGTGTCGAGCATTTGCGCGAGGGCGGCGTGCCGGCGGAGTATTACCGGGTGCCGCTCGGGGAACCGGACGTCAAACGCACCGGCGGCGACCTCACGATCCTGACGATCGGCCCCTCGCTCTATCCCGCGCTCGCCGCGGCGGCGCAGCTCGAATCTTCGTTCGGCATATCGGCCGAGGTGATCGACGCGCGCTCGCTGGTTCCCTTCAACTATGAGCCCGTACTCGAGTCAGTGCGCAAAACGGGGCGCATCATGCTCGTGTCGGAAGCCTGCGAGCGCGGCAGCTTTCTCATGACGCTCGCCGCCAACATCACGCGCTTCGCTTTCGCAGATCTGAAAGCCGCGCCACGCATTCTCGGCGCGCCCAACTGGATCGTGCCGGGGGCGGACATGGAAGCGACCTACTTTCCGCAGATCGAGGACATCATCGACGTCGCGACTGGCGAACTCTTCCCCGAGAAGAAGACACAACGGCGCGGCGTTCGCAACTGGAGCGACGCGGAGCTCGCCGGGTTGGGTCTTTGATCCCTCGCGCTGACAAGGAGATGTTCATGGATGTGCCCGTTGTCATGCCGCAACTCGGCAACGAGATCGAAGAAGCCCAGGTCGACGCCTGGCTTAAGGGCGTCGGCGACAGGGTCGCGCAAGGCGAGCAGATCCTGACCATCACAACGCCGAAGCTCACAATGGAGATCGAGGCGCCCGTAAGCGGCACCCTCAAAGCGATTGTTGTGGCGGCCGATGAGCTCGCGCCGGTGGGCGCGACGCTTGGGGTGATAACCAGCGATTGAGGGATCGGCGATGCAGGCCGGACTTGCGCAGACATCCGGTGACGCGGAGGCGTCCGATGCCAAACGCATCGCGTTCGAACCGCTCGGCGGCAATGGTCCCGGCGCGCTGCTGCTGCACGGATTCGGCTCCGATCGCATGTCCTGGCTTGTCAACCAGACGGCGCTTTCGTCAGTCACAAATCTCTATGCGCTGGATCTGCCGGGCCACGGGCTCTCCGGCATGGATGTTGGCGACGGCGGGCTGGAAACACTGACGCGTCGGATCGCGGCGCTGCTCGATCGCAACGGCCTTCGCAAACTGCACTTGATCGGCCACTCGCTCGGCGGCGGCGCCGCGCTGATGCTGGCGGCCTCACGGCCGGACCTTGTGGCCTCGCTTGCGCTGATCGCGCCCGCGGGGCTTGGAGTGGCGGTCGATCGAACATTCCTGTCGGCGTTCCCCTCGCTATCAGCGCCCGAAGAGACAGAGGCGTTGCTGCGCCGCCTTGTCGTCCGCCCTCGGCTGATCGGGAAGCAGCTGGTCGAGCTCGTGCTTGCGCAACTCGCCAGACCCGGGGCAAGAGCCGCGCTTGCCCGCGTCGCCGAAGGCCTTGTGCGCTCCGCCGAAGCGCTCGAAGCGGCGGCCCAACGCGTCGCTGCGGCCGACGTGCCGCGCTTGGTCATCTGGGGCCAGGACGATGCGATCAATCCCCTTTCAAGCATGAAGGTCACAGCGTTCGGTGGAGAGACGCTGGTTGTCCCGGAAGCGGGGCACTTGCCGCATGTCGAGAATCCGCGTCTGGCGAATGCCAAGATGACCGATTTTCTGATGCGGCATAGCGGCGAGCAGGGCGAATCTCGCAAGTGAGCGAAAGCAACCGAGCCCAACGGAGCTAACCTGACGATGTCATCCCCAGCGCGAATTGGCTGTATCGGCGATCTCCTCGTGGAATTCGTCTGCACAAGCAAGAACGGCCGCCACCGACGAGTGGAGTCCTACATCGGGCCGTTTCCCTCGGGCGCCGCGGGCATCTTCATCGATCAGGCGGCCAGGACCGGTGGCGCCTGCATTTTCGTCGGCGGCGTCGGCGACGATGCCTTCGGCAAAGTCGTGCTTGACCGGTTGGCCGCCGATGGCGTCGATGTCGGCCTCATCAAAATCGTCAAGGGCATGCCGACCGGAACCGCGTTTGTCAGTTACAATGACGATGGCAGCCGCGACTTCGTTTACAACATCGTCCTCTCCGCCGCGGCGCAGTTCGATGCCGACGAGGCGACAATCGCCGCGCTTGCCGCATTCAAGCTCGATGTCATGCATGTCTCCGGATCGGCGCTCAGCGATGCCAAGATGGGCGCCAAAGTGGTGCGGGTCTGCAAGGCGCTGCACGGCCAAGGCGTCAGGATCTCGTTCGATCCCAACGTGCGCAAGGAACTTATCGGCAACCCCGCCTATTTCGATGCGGTGCGTGACCTGATGGCGATCAGCGCGATTTTTCTTCCCAGCGAAGATGATGCCGCGACATTGTTCCCGGGCGAGGCGTTCCCGCGGTTCGCCGAAAGGCTGTTTGCCGGCGGCGCCGACTATGTCGTGTTGAAGAAGGGCGAGCGCGGCGTCGAGGGCATGAGCCGCGCTGGCGAAAGCATCAGCCTTGCTGCGCACAACGTCGAGGCTCTCGATCCTACCGGGGCTGGGGACTGTTTCTGTGCCGCCTTCGTCACGTTGATCGCCACCGGCGAACATGGTTTCCGGCATGCGCTGGAGCGCGCCAACGCGGTGGGGGCGCTGGCTGTTACCAAGATAGGTCCGATGGAAGGCGCGAGCCATTTGTCGAGGATCGAGGGATTCTTGAGGCAGCGCTCATGAACGCGCGCGAGGCGCTCGCCGCGATCGTCGCGGCCAATCGCGCCGGGCAGCCGCGCGGGATCGCTTCGTGGTGCACCGCGCATCCGCAGACCCTCGCCGCGATCCTGCGTTGCCATCGCGATGACGACGGTCCCATTCTGATCGAGGCGACCTGCAATCAGGTCAATCAGCATGGTGGCTACACCGGGATGAATCCAGCGGGCTTTCGCAGGTTTATCGAAGAGCTTGCCGGGAAGGCGGGCGTCGATGCCGGCCGCATCATCCTTGGCGGCGATCATCTCGGGCCGAACCCGTGGAAAGGCACGCCTGCGTCCCAGGCCATGAGCGAGGCGCGCGACATGGTGCGCGCCTACGTCGAGGCCGGTTTCGACAAGATCCATCTCGACGCCAGCATGACCTGCGCCGACGACAGGAATTTGAGTGAGGGCGAGATGGCCGAACGCGCGGCCGAGCTTTGCGCGGTGGCGGAGGCGGCGAAGGGCGCCCGCCAGCTGGTCTATATCGTGGGAACCGAAGTGCCCGTTCCCGGCGGCGAGACCGAAGTGCTTGAAGCGCTTGCCGTGACGCCGCCTGAGGCCGCGCTGCGGACGTTCGAGCTGCATCGGTCGGCCTTCGCAAGGCGCGGTCTCGCCGATGCGTTTGGACGCGTCATTGCGCTCGTCGTGCAGCCCGGCGTCGATATGGGCAACGTCCAGGTTTTCGGCTTCGACCGCGGCAGGGCCGCCGCGCTCAGTGACGCGCTGCGGGACATTCCCGGCGTTTTCTACGAGGCGCATTCGACGGATTTTCAGACCGAAGCGGCGCTCGCCAATCTCGTCGCGTCGCACTTCGGCATCTTGAAGGTCGGCCCGTCGCTCACCTTTGCGTTCCGCGAAGCGGTGTTCGCGATGGCGGCGATCGAGCGCGAAATGAATCTGCCGGCGCCGTCGAACATCGTGTCGGTTCTGGTCGCGGCCATGGATGCAAATCCGGTCCACTGGCGCAGCTATATCGCCGCCGACCAAAGCGAATCCCTGCTTAAGCTCTACGGCCTCAGCGATCGCATCCGCTATTACTGGCCTACTCCATCGGTGGCGGCGGCGCTTGCGAGATTGAGGGCAAACATCGACGGCGCTCGTGTCCCCTTGGGGCTCGTTTCCCAATTTGCCGGCCACATGCCTGATGAAGCGGCCGTCCCGCTGTCGCAACAGATCGTTCAGGCGAAGGTTGGCGAAGTCGTGGCGCGATATCGGCGCGCCAGCGGGTCCCGATAAGCCCACGCGCAGCGCGATAAAATTGCAGCTCGGGCGCTAACGCGGTATGACCTTTCTCCGTCGCTCGAGCCGGCAGGACACGCCATGACCGATAAACCCCGTGAGGCGCCGGCGCCGGCCCGCGCGACAAAGGAGGAGGCTGGCTTCGATCTCGGCCATGCCTTGCAATCGGTCGTCGCGATCCAGACGATTATTCCCGACGATGCGTTCACCGCCCACGTCCTCGGCGTGAAGCGCGCGGGAAGCGGCGTTGTCATTCGCGAGAGCGGGCTGATCCTCACGATCGGCTACCTCATCACCGAGGCGGAAGAGGTCTGGGTCACCAGCGCGGACGGCCGCGTCATTCCCGCGCATGCCCTGGCAATCGACACGCAGAGCGGATTTGGGCTGGTTCAGGCGCTCGACCGGCTCGACCTTCCCGCGATGCAGATCGGCCGCTCCAGCGAAGCCAAGCCTGGCGATCCGGTGATCGTCGCGGCGGGCGGCCGGAAGCAATTTGTGCGCGCTGCGATCGCCGCGAAGCAGGAGTTCGCCGGCTACTGGGAATACTTCCTCGACGAGGCGATTTTCACCACGCCTGCCCATCCCTTCTGGGGCGGCGCCGCGATGATCGGCCGCGATGGCAAGCTGCTCGGCATCGGTTCGCTGTATGTCGAGCAGGTCAGCGCCGAAGGACCGCAGGAAACCAACATGATCGTGCCGATCGATCTGCTGACGCCAGTGCTCGATGAGCTTGTCACCCGCGGCAAGATCGATAAGCCGCCGCGGCCATGGCTTGGCGTCTATTCCGTCGAAAGCAATGGCAGAATCGTCGTCGCGGAAGTGGCCGAGCATGGTCCGGCCGCCGCCGCCGGAATGCAGCGCGGCGATGTCATTTCCGCGGTGCGCGATTCGAGCGTCGCGAGCCTGCGCGACTTCTATACAAAAGTGTGGAGCTGCGGCGCTGCGGGCGTCGAAATTCCCATCGAGGTCGTGCGCAGCGGCCGCGGCCTGTGGCTGCGCGTAAGATCCGCAGACCGCGCCAGCTTCCTCAAAAAGCCGCGCCTGCACTGAGGCGGCGCCGCCGACGCGGTCGCTCGGCTCAGCTCTCGCCGTAGCCTGTCGGCAGGCCGTCGATGGACACTTTGTTCTTCCGCTCCCGATACTCGGCGGTCGCCGCCTCGCCCTTGGTTTTCCAATATTTCGTCAGCGTGGGACGGTGTTTCTCAAGCGTCATTTCAGGAACGGCGAAGCCGCACGCGGTCTGCACGGAATCGATGTCGAACACGATGATCTGACGCGCGCCGGGATAGAGCTCGAAACGATCCCTCAACTCGGCCCAGAGCGCGCTGCCGGGCCCGCCCGCGCTGGCGCGACCGTAAAGCCGCAGCACCAGCGGATTGCGGGAGAACGAGCAGAACATGATTGTCGCGCGCCCGCCCGCCTTCGCATGCGCCGCCGTCTCGTTGCCCGAACCGGTGATGTCGAGATAGGCGCAACGCAGCGGCGAGATCACGCGAAACGCATCGAGCCCCTTGGGGGACAGGTTCACCCGGCCGTCGCCCGCCGCGCTGGCGATGAAGAACAGCGGCTGCTGCTCGATGAAGGCGATCAGCTTATCGTTGAGCTTCTTGTAGAATTTGGACAAGACGCCTCCGTCATGTTTGCGCCCGCGGCCCGCATTTGCTAGATCGCGCGTCAACCCGCCGGCCGGCGCCTCGCCAGAAAGTTCTGTCCATGGACAAGTTCACGACCATGACCGGCGTCGCCGCGCCGCTCGAGATCGATAACATCGATACCGACATGATCATCCCCAAGCAATATCTCAAGACGATCAAGCGCACCGGCCTTGGCGCCGGCCTGTTCGCCGAGATGCGCTACAAAGACGATGGCTCGCCCAACCCCGAGTTCGTCCTTAACAAGCCGGCATGGTCGAAGGCGACAATCCTCGTTGCGGGCGACAATTTTGGCTGCGGATCGTCGCGCGAACATGCGCCGTGGGCGCTGCTCGACTTTGGCATCCGCTGCGTCATCTCCACCGATTTCGCCGACATTTTTTACAACAACTGCTTCAAGAACGGCATCCTGCCGATAAAAGTCTCGCCGGAGGATATCGAGAAGCTGATGGACGACGCACGCCGCGGCGCCAATGCGACGATCAGCATCGATCTTCCCGCTCAGGAAATTCGCGGCCCCGACGGCGGCGTCGTGCATTTTGACATCGACCCGTTCCGCAAGCACTGCCTCCTCGAGGGGCTCGACGACATCGGCCTGACGATGGTCGAGGCGCCCGCGATTGAGAAGTTCGAGAAACAGGCCAAGGCGACGCGTCCCTGGGTTTGATCCCTTCGCCCCGCGAATGCAGGGAGAAGCGTTTCTGCCTAGGCGGTTGTCGCAGCATATTCCGCGGAGATGTCCTTGCCGGTGTAGTCCGGCATCAATCCCGCCGACACCAGGCTGATCGCCGCGCAGGCGGCAATATAGATCGCGATGGCATAGCCCGTGTGATACGTGGCGAACAGCGCGGTGGCGATGAGCGGCGCCGGACCGCCAGCGATGATCGAGGCAAGCTGATAGCCGAGCGAGGCGCCGCTGTAGCGCAGGCGAGGCGTAAACGCTTCGGCGATCAGCGCCGCCTGGGGGCCATACTGAATGTTGTGCGGAATCAGCGACAGCACGATTGCGATGAACACCAAGGAGGGAATCGCGGTGCCCAGCATGCCAAAGTAGAGGAAACCGAACAGGCCGGTTGAGGCCGCGCCGATCATGTACATGTTGCGGCGGCCGATCCGGTCGGAGATGTGGCCCGCCAGCGGGATCGTGATGAACGACACGCATGAAGCGGCGAGAACGGCGGACAGGATGAGATTGCGCGGCATCTTCAATGTCCCTGTGCCATAGGCGAACACGAAAGCGGTGAAGATGTAGAAGGGCGCCTGCTCCGACATGCGCACCAGGGCGGAAAGGATGATCTCACGCGGCTGCTTGCGGATCACCTCGATGATCGGCGTCTTTTCGATCTTCTTGGTTGCGACGAGCTGCTGAAACACCGGCGTTTCGAGAATGCCGAGGCGGATCCACAGCCCGACGCCGACCAGTATGATGCTGAGGAAGAATGGGGCGCGCCAGCCCCAGGTGGCGAAATCGGCGCCCGTCCATGCGCTGGCAGCCAGGATCACCAGGTTTGACAAGAACAGTCCGCAGGGAACCCCGAACTGCGGCCACGAGGCGACAAGCCCGCGGCTGCCGTGGCTGCGCGCCCATTCCATCGAGATCAAAACAGAGCCGCCCCATTCACCGCCGACGCCGATCCCCTGCAACATGCGCAGCACGGTCAGGATGATCGCGCCCCAAATGCCGATCGAGTCGTAGCTGGGAACAAACGCGATGAGGAACGTGGCGACGCCCATCAGCATCAAGGTGGCGATGAGGGTCGCCTTGCGGCCAATCCGGTCGCCAAAGTGCCCGAAGATCGCCGCACCGATGGGCCGGCCGAGGAAGCCGACGAAATAGGTGCCGAACGATGCAAGCGTTCCGGTCAACGGGTCTTCGTTGGGGAAGAAGAGTTTTGGGAAAATCAGCCCGGCTGCCGTGCCGTAGATGAAGAAGTCGTACCATTCGATCGTGGTGCCGACCGTGGCGGCGATGACAGCCTTGCGCAGTTCCGCGCTGTGCTGGGCGTCCGAAAGGCCGCCCTGAGTTGCGTCTGCGACCATGGATGTATCCTCCAGTTGCGCGGGCCATCATTCTCGGGATGGCTGTTCTTGTAAATTTTACAGTAAGATGTCGGAGGCCATAGGGCAAGGTGAGTTCGTGCAAAGCCCTTTGCTCCGCGCCAGCGGGAGAGGGGAGGCAGTCTCGACCGCGCGGCCCCGAGTGTAGGGTCGCGGGCCGTTGCGAAATGCTTGCGAAACGTTGCGAAGGCCTTGCGAAGCCGTTGCGAAACGTTGCGAAGGGCTTGCGAAGGCCTTGCGAAGCGTTAGCGAAACGCTTGCGAAACGATTTATTTCGCAAGGAAAACGCCAAGTCCTTGATTTTGTTAGGTCGCGAAATCCTCCGGGTTTTCAGGGTTCAACGATTTCAGTTGGTTACGACGGCTGAGCCTTTCCGATGTTTTTTCCGACCTGCAAAACTGACATTGAGCGGCGGCCGGGTATGCGCGGCGTGGCCGTGACGAGCACGGCTATGACGGACATTTACCGATTCCCCTTCTCGGATGCTTTCCAGACCAGTTTGCATCATATTCTAAAAAAGAGAAAGAATCACGATTTCTTTTCCGGAATCGGGCGTGGGTCGAGAGCACGTTCTTTGCAAGCGGAAACACTCGACTTGAGCCGGGTGTCATTCCCGCGAACGCGTTCGCGGGAATGACACAGCAAACGATGGCTCGGGCGCTGAGCCCAGCGACACCAAACCATCGATTGCGCGAGCGCTTTCACCCATCCGCGACCTCGACCATCCCAATCGAATCAACGATGATGCGCGGATGACGCGCCACTTCGTCCTTGCCACGCTGCTCCTGGCCTTTGCCACGCCCGCGCACGCGGACTTCGCCTCCTGCGTCGCTTCGCTGCGCTCCGAAGCGGCCGGGCAGGGCATTTCCGCTAACGCGCTCGAGGCGGCTTTCGCGGGTTTGCAGCCTGACATGAAGGTGCTTGAGTTTCAGAAAGACCAGCCGGAATTCAAGACGCCGATCTGGGATTATCTGGCCGCCCTCGTCGATGATGAGCGGGTCGCCGACGGCAAGGCGGCGATGGCGCGCTATTCCGGGGCGCTGGCCAAAGCCGAGGAGCGTTTTGGCGTCGATCGGCACATTATCGCCGCGGTCTGGGGCGTCGAATCGAACTTTGGCACAGCGATGGGTAAGCGGCCTCTCGTGCAATCGCTGGCGACGCTGTCCTGCTTTGGCGAGCGCGCGAGCTATTTCCGCGACGAATTGATGGCGACGCTGAAGATCATCAATCACGGCGACATCGCCGCCGACCGGCTCACCGGCTCCTGGGCGGGCGCGTTCGGGCAGACGCAGTTCATGCCCTCGACCTATCTGCGCCTCGCGGTCGATCTCGACGGCGACGGGCGGCGCGATATCGTCGATTCCGTGCCCGACGCGCTCGGCTCGACCGCAAATTTTCTCGCCAAGGCGGGATGGCAATCGGGCCTGCCGTGGGGGTTCGAGGTGAAGCTTCCGGCCGGCTATTCCGGTCCGTCGGGACGCAAGAACAAGCAGCCGATGTCGGCCTGGGCGGCGCGGGGAATTACGCGCATCGACGGGCGCGGTCTCGGCGAGGGCTCGGGCGGGCTTCTGCTGCCGGCCGGCGCCAACGGGCCCGCCTTTCTGGTGACGCGCAATTTCGAGGCGATCTTCGCCTACAACGCCGCCGAATCCTATTCGCTGGCGATCGCGACGCTGGCAAACCGGCTCGCCGGCGGCGGCGCCATCGCAACGCCGTGGCCGACCGACGATCCCGGCCTGTCGCGCGCCCAGCGCCGGCAGCTGCAGAGCCTGCTGGCGAAGCGCGGCTACGACGTCGGCGAGCCCGACGGCGCGATCGGGACGAAGACCAAAGCCGCGATCGCCGACTTCGAGGGCAAGAACGGCATGGCGCGCGATGGCCGCGCATCGCTGAAGGTGCTGGAGGCGTTGCAGCGGTAGGGGCGCCCTTCTCCGCGTCAGCGGGGAAGGTGGCGCGCGAAGCGCGACGGATGGGGTGCGGACAAGCAAATCGGGCTGCGCGGAGAGTCCAGACAACGTTCGTGGAATACGACCGGCGCCGCCTCGTTGTCCCACACCCCATCCGGCCTTCGGCCACCTTTCCCGGCGCAGCTGGGGAAGGGTTTATTCTGCGAGCTTCACGCGCTGCCGATCAATATCCCCGTCGCCAGCACGATGCCGCCGCCGAGCATGACCTTGGCTGCTGCGGACAATGGCGGCGTATCCATAAAGCGCCATTGAATCCACGCGATGATCGCAAGTTCGAAAACCACGACGACGCAGGCAATCGCCGTCGCCGTGAAGAAATCCGGGATGAGGTAGGGCAAGGTGTGGCCGATGCCGCCCGCCACCGTCATCAGCCCGCAGACGATGCCGCGCAGCAGCGGCGCGCCGCGCCCCGACAATCTGCCGTCGTCGGCCAGAGCCTCGGCGAAGCCCATCGAAATGCCCGCGCCCAGCGAAGCGGCCATGCCGACGAGGAACGCATTCCAGGAGTTATGCGTGGCGAAGGCCGCCGCGAACACCGGCGCAAGCGTTGAGACGGACCCGTCCATGAGCCCGACCAGGCCCGGCTGAATGATTTGCAAGATGAACCGCTTCTGCGCGCTTTCATCCTCGCTCTCGCGCACTGAATCGGGCAGGTGCGTCGCCTCGATCTGCGCCGCGGTCTGCTCGTGCGCGGCCTCGGCTGCGGCCAGATCGCCCATCAGCTTGCGGATCGCGGCGTCGCTGGTCTGCGTCGCCGCCTTTCGGTAGAATTGCGCGGCGTCGTTCTCCATTTGCCGCGCCTGCTTGCGCACGGCATCGACGCCGAGCGGGCGCAGTTGCCAGATTGGTTTCCGCTGCACCCAGCCGCGCACGTCCTGGCGGCGGATCAGCGGGATATGATCGCCGAATTTAGACACGAACAGATCAAACAGCATCCTGCGATGCTCATTCTCCTCGGCCGCCATCTCGGTAAAGACGCGCGCGCTGGCGGGATAATTTTCGCGCAGGCCCTCGGCGAAGTCGGCGAATATGCGGCCGTCTTCCTCTTCGTTGCTGATCGCCAACGCGAGGACTTCCTTTTCGGAGAGGTCGTTGAAGTTGCGGATAGTCATCGGGCTCCTGAACGGCTCTTGGGGGATAGCGCGGCAGGCCAGGAACGGCGGCGGGCGCAGCTGATTTAGAATGTTTCTAAAGGTTTCCGCCCGCGAGCGTCAAGATTTCTGTCCTTCGGCGCCAGAACGGTTGGAGAGGACTCAACATTGCGCTCGCCTTGCCTTATGGCCTGAAGAATTGTCAGTCGCATAAGGCGCCCGTGAAAACCCAACCCCCACAAAAGGTTCCGCCCGCCCTCGATCGGTTCGCCCGCATTGTCGTCAAGGTCGGCTCGTCGTTGCTGGTCGATCGCGCGGCTGGGGCGCTCAAGCAGGAGTGGCTCGACGCGCTGGTCGCGGACCTCGCCGCGTTGCACAAGCGCGGCGCCGACATTCTCGTCGTGTCTTCAGGGGCCATCGCGCTGGGCCGCACCGTGGGCGGCTTTCCCAAAGGCGCGCTCAAGCTGGAGGACAGCCAGGCGGCGGCGGCGATCGGACAGATTGCGCTGGCTCGCGCGTGGTCGAGCGCGTTTGCGCAGCATGGCATCGTCGCGGGCCAGATTCTGCTGACGCTGCAGGACACCGAGGAGCGACGCCGCTATCTCAATGCGCGCGCCACGCTGGCGCGGCTCAGCGCGATGCGCGCGGCGCCCGTCATCAACGAGAACGACACCGTCGCAACATCCGAAATTCGCTATGGCGACAATGATCGTCTGGCCGCCCGCGTCGCGACAATGGCGAGCGCCGACCTGTTGATTTTGCTGTCGGATATCGCCGGCCTGCACGACGCGCCGCCGGGGGAGAATCCGAACGCCCGATTGATCCGGATCGTCGAGCGCATTACTCCTGAGATTGAGGCGATGGCGGGCGGCGCGGCGTCAGAGCATTCGCGCGGCGGCATGCGCACCAAGATCGAGGCGGCCCGCATCGCAATTTCGGCTGGCACGCACATGGTGATCGCCGACGGCCGCGTCCCGCACCCGATCGCGCGGGTCGGGGCGGGCGAGCCCTGCACCTGGTTCCTGACGCCGTCGAACCCGGTCGCCGCCCGCAAAATCTGGATCGGCGGTTCGCTGGAATTGAAGGGCGTCGTGCATGTCGACGCCGGCGCGGCAAAGGCGCTGGCGAGCGGCAAAAGCCTGCTGCCCGCCGGGGTGACGCGCGTCGAGGGGGCGTTCTCGCGCGGCGATTGCGTCGCCATGCGCGATCCCAACGGCGCAGAAATCGGCCGCGGGCTTGTCGCCTACGATGCGCTGCATGCCGAACAGATCCGAGGCCGCAATTCGCGCGACATCGCGCATCTTCTTGGCATGCCGGGACGCGCGGAGATGATCCATCGCGACGACATGGCGCTCGCCGAGCGCGAGCCGTTCAGTGCTTCATAAAATGGCCGAGCAGGCCATAGAGGCATCCCTTGAACAGGATATAGAAGGCCATGCTGAGGTAGCCCGTGACAATCAGTTGGACCAGCTGCAGAACGCCGCCGTCCCATGCCGCCATCCAGCCATAGGCGGCGATGAAATGAAAATTGGCGCTGAACAGCATCAGCAGATTGTACGACGTGATGGCGAACAGACCGCCGAAGGCGCCCATCAGCAGAAACGTGCGCCAGGCCGGGCCATTGAAGATGCGTTCGAGGAGGCGGCGGATCATGCGTTCCTTTCTAGCACGCGGCGTTGCATGCGCGGAAGGCGGCGACGCCCGGTCAAGTTTATGCTAGGGCGATGACAGATTGACTGCGGCGTATGGCGGCCTTTGATGAACCACGTTTTCAATCATTCCGATGCTCCCCTCGATGTGCGCGATGAAATGCGCGCGATTGGCCATTCCGCGCGGCAGGCCAGCCGGGTGCTCGCGCTTGCGTCGACTAGCGTGAAGAATGCCGCGCTGACGGCTGCGGCTGCGGGGCTGCGGACGAGCGCTGAGGAGATTCTCGTGGCCAATGCAAGGGATGTCGAGGCGGCCGAAGCAAAGGGCGTTGATGCGGCTTTTATCGACCGGCTGCGCCTGAACCCGTCGCGCATCGAGGCGATGGCTAGGGGTGTGGAGGCGATCGCCGCGCTCGCGGACCCGGTCGGGCGCGTGCTCGCGACTTTCGAGCGGCCCAACGGCCTCATCATCGAGCGTGTCGCGACGCCGCTCGGGGTGATCGGGGTGATCTACGAGAGCCGGCCGAATGTCACGGCGGACGCGGGCGCGCTGTGCCTGAAGAGCGGCAATGCGGTCGTGCTGCGCGGCGGCTCCGACAGTTTCCAGTCCTCGGCGGCGATTCACGCTTGCCTCGTCGAGGGGTTGAGAGCCGCTGGGCTGCCGCAGGCCGCGATTTCCCGCGCGCCGTTCGCTTCGCGCGAGGCGGTGGGCGAGATGCTCGAAGGCCTGGGCGGCGCGCTCGACGTGATCGTTCCGCGCGGCGGCAAGAGCCTCGTGGCGCGCGTGCAGCGCGAGGCGCGCGTGCCGGTCTTCGCCCATCTCGAGGGCATCGTGCACATCTATGTCGACAAGACGGCCGATCTCGGCAAGGCGATCCCGATCGTCGTCAATTCAAAAATGCGCCGCACCGGCGTTTGCGGCGCCGCCGAAGCGCTGCTCGTCGACAAGGCTTGCGCGGCGACGCATCTGGCGCCGCTGGTGAAGGCGCTGCTCGAGGCCGGTTGCGCGGTGCGCGGCGATGAGGCGGCGCAGCGCGCCGACGCGCGGGTAACTCCTGCGAGCGTGGAGGACTGGGGAAAAGAATTTCTCGACGCGATCATCGCGGTGCGCGTCGTCGACGGGCTCGACGCGGCCATCGCCCATATCGAGCGACATGGTTCGCATCACACAGACTGCATCATCACCGAGGACGAGGACGCGGCCCGACGGTTCTTAAGCGAGGTCGATTCCGCCATCGTGCTGCATAACGCCTCGACGCAATTCGCCGACGGCGGCGAGTTCGGCTTCGGCGCGGAGATCGGCATCGCCACCGGACGCATGCACGCGCGCGGCCCCGTCGGCGTGGAGCAGCTTTGCACGTTCAAGTATCGCGTGCGCGGCGACGGGCAGGTGAGGGCGTAGCACCTAAAGCCCGAGGGATGGCGACCAGCCACGCCCGCCCGCAAGGCGGTGGCACGAGAACATTCGCCCCCAGAATTCTGGACGCGCAAAGCGGTTGTCATTCTACATCCGGCGCCGCGTTCCAGAAGTCTCGATATTTGCATGGCGGGCGCGATGTCAGCGCACCATGCTACAATGGCGCATGATGATGTATCGGACTAAACATGAACTACTCAGTGACAAGTGACGTCCCGCAGCTCGATGAGGGGCTAAGAGTTTATCGCGATGCATTGGGTCTTATCGAAGTTGCTCGACCTGTCGCGACGTACGTCATTCTCAAATGTGGCAACTCCCAAATCGGCTTGATTGAGAAACGAGCAGAAACCAAACCGGCGAAGGAGTCTGACGACGTTCGCCGATATGAGCGACACTGGACGCCAGTTCACATTGACTTCCATGTCGACGATTTTGAGGGTGTCTTGGTCAACATGCTGAAAGCGGGCGCGAAATGCGAGCAAAAATTCGAAGGCGGAGAACGCCCGCCCATCGCGTTTTGCAGCGATCCATTCGGCAATGGGTTTTGCATAATCGGAAAGAAGGCAGACGCGTAGTTCCGACTGGCAAATCCTGGCGCATTCCTGACGCCATTCGCCCGCCGGAATCCCCTCGCCGTAGCGTTTTCTTCCGCGCGGGCCCCTGACCTCTAGTTCAGCGTCAGCGCGACAAACCGCACGTCGCCCGCGCCATTGGCGACGAGCAGCAGCGCGGATTTCTTGCCGGCCTTCTTCATCGTGTCGAGCACCTTGCTGACGTCGCCCGGCTGCGCCACGGCTTGCTGGTTGACTTCCTCGATCACATCGCCCGCGGCGAGGCCTTTTTCAGCGCCGGGGGAATTTGGCTCGACGCTGGTGACGACGACGCCCTTGATGCCATCCTTGATCTTGTAAGTTTTGCGCGCTTCGTCCGACAGGCCGGACAATTCGAGACCGAAAGATTTCGACATCGCCTTGGCGTCGGCGTCCGGCTTGGGCTCCTCGCCCGGCGCCAGCGCGGCGGCCTTTTCGCCGTCCTCGAGGCGGCCGAGTTTGACAGTTTTGGTCAACTCCTGGCCCTTGCGGAAGATGACGAGATCGACGTCCTTGCCGACTGGCATGGAGGCAACCAGCCGCGGCAGATCGCGCGATTCCTTGATATCCTTGCCGTCAAACTTGACGATGACATCGCCCGACATCAGGCCGGCCGGCTTGGCGGGACCTTTATCGTCGATCCCCGCGATCAAAGCGCCGCGCGCGTGATCGAGGCCGAGGCTCTCGGCGATCGTGTCATCGACATTCTGGATGCGCACGCCCAGCCAGCCGCGCCGCGTCTCGTGAAATTCGGTGAGCTGGGCGATGATTGGCTGGACGGCGGAGGATGGCGTCGCAAAGCCGATGCCGATTGAGCCGCCCGACGGCGACAGGATGGCGGTGTTGATGCCGATGACTTCGCCCGCCATGTTGAACAGCGGGCCGCCCGAATTGCCCTTGTTGATCGAGGCGTCGGTCTGCAGGAAATCATCGTAGGGGCCGCTGTCGATGTTGCGATTGCGAGCGGAGATGATGCCTGCCGTCACCGTTTCGCCCAGGCCGAACGGATTGCCGACCGCCATCACCCCGTCGCCGACGCGCATCTTGTCACTGTCGCCGAATTTGACCGTCTTCAGCGGCTTGTCGCTCTTCACGCGCAGCACCGCGACATCGACTTTGGGGTCCTTGCCGAGCACTTCGGCCTTGAGTTTGCGCCCGTCGGTGAAGATCACCATGATGTCGTTGGCGTCGCCGACGACATGGTTGTTGGTGATGACGATGCCGCTGGCGTCGATGACGAAGCCTGAGCCAAGAGAACTCGACTTGCGCGGCCGCGGCGCCGTTCCATTGCGGCCGTGATTGCGGAAAAACTCCTCGAACATATCGTCGAACGGCGTGCCTTTTGGCAGATTGGGCGAAGCGTCGGCGCTGTTGTCCTCAACGGTCTGCGTCGCGGAAATGTTGACCACGGCCTCAGCGACGCTGTCGACGAGATCCGCCAGACCGGTGGGGCGAGTCTGCGCGAATGCGACGGAAGACGAGACGACAACGCCTGGAGCAACAAGCCCGGCGGCAAGCGCGAAAGCCAATGTCGAGCCGCGAATATTGCGCAGCACGTGGGACGCGGACTGTTCGGCAACACGCATGAGAGTGGCTCTCCGTTTAGATCTGGCTCGGTGGTCCGAAACCGGCTTTAGCATGGCACAATCCCTGACAATCATGTCCCCATAGCGGCGGAAAGTGCAAAACTATCCGTGAAGCGAGCGGGCCGCCCAGACGATCGCCACCCCGACAATGGCGGCGCCAAGTCCGAACAGGCGCAGGCGCTGCGGATCCTCTTTGGCCGCTTGCGCCATTCTTCGGCGCATAGGCTCTGTGAACCCCGCCAGAAGCAACCCTTCGATCGCGAAGACCAGGCCGATCGCGGCGCCAAAGTCGCGCATGCTATTGCGTCGCCGGAGCGCCGCCTGACGCAGGACTCGGCGCGGCTCCCGGTGTCGGGTTCGAGAAGTAGCGGAAGAAGTCCGACCGGGGGCTCAGGATGATGCGAGAATCTGTTTTCAAACTCGCCTCGTAGGCCTGCATAGAACGGTAAAATGCAAAGAAGTCGGGATCCTTGCCGAAGCTCTCAGCAAAAATCCTGTTCCGTTCGGCGTCGCCCTGGCCGCGAATTTGCTCGGATTCCTGCTGCGCCTGCGCGATCGTCACCGTGACCTTGCGATCCGCCTCAGCCTTGATTGTCTGGCTCTGCTGCGAACCCTGGGCGCGGAAAGTCGCCGCCTGCTGTTGCCGTTCGGTCTGCATGCGATGGAACACCGCTTCGGAGTTCTCCGCCGGCAGATCGGCGCGCTTGATGCGCACATCGACCACATCGAGGCCGAAACGTTCCGCTCCCGATTTCACCTGCGCCAGAATCGCTCCCATCAGCGCATCGCGCTTGTCGCGCACGATGTCGGTGATCGAGGCCTCGCCCAGCGTGCGCCGCAGCGCCGAGTTGAGCATGCCGCCCAGCTGCGCGTCGGCTCCTGCCGTCGTGCCCACCGACTGATAGAACTTCAGCGCGTCGGCAATCCGGTAACGTACAAACGCATCGACCTCGAGCCGCTGGTTGCCCTGCACCAGCACTTCCTGGCGTTCATTGTCGAGCGCCAGAATGCGCTTGTCGATATAGACCACGTTTTCGACGAACGGCCATTTGGCGTGAAGGCCCGGCGCGTCGATCAGATCGCGAACCGGCCTGCCGAAATTGAGCACCAGCGCCTGTTCGGTGGGATCGACGGTAAAAAGCACATTGACGGCGAGGAAAAGCGCCACAACGAGCAGGATGAGAATGGCGACGCCGCCGAGCGGGGATCTCATTTGGCGGCTCCGGCGGCTTTGGGTTGCAGCGCGTCGAGCGAGATATAGGGGACCGGCGCATTGACGCCGCTGGCGTCGATGATCGTCTTGTTCATCGAGCCAAGGACGCGCTCCATCGTCTCGAGGTACATGCGCTCGCGCGTCACGCCGGGCGCATTCTTGTACTGCGCGTAGATCTGGTTGTAGCGGGACGTTTGGCCCCGCGCATCGGCAACCGTCTGTTCGAGGTAGGCGTTGGCCTCCGCCTTGATGCGGGCCGCGCCGCCTTCCGCCTCCGGCACGACGCGGTTGGCGTAGGTGTCGGCTTCATTGACCGCGCGCTGCTGATCCTGCTGCGCGGCGGTCACGTCGCGATAGGCGGAAAGCACCTGCTGTGGCGCATCGACCGACTGCAACTGCACCTGCTTGACCAGCACGCCGGCCTTATAGGCGTTCAACACTTTCTGCATTCGGCTCTGTGCGTCGGGCTCAATCGATTTGCGGTCCGTGGTCAAGATGCCGTCGATGGTTTTCAGACCGACGACTTCGCGCATGATGCTTTCCGCCACAGCCTTAACCGCGAGATCCGGGCGGCGGATGTTGAAGACATAATCTTCGGGCGCCGCCGGATCGATCTGCCATGCGACGCGGAATTTTACGTTGACGATATTCTGGTCGCCGGTCAGCATCAGGCTTTCCGCCAGAATTTCGGTTCCCGTATCCCCGCGATAGCCGACCTCGGTGATCTTCTGATCGAACACCGGAACCTTGATGACGGAGCCGATCGGCCACGGCCAATTGTAGTTCAGACCGGCGGGCGTCTTGCCGGCGTATTTGCCGAACACGAGGTTGATGCCCACCTCATTGGGCTGCACCGTATAAAAGGTGTCCCAGGCGAGCCAAAGCAGAAGAAGCGGCAGGATGACAAACAGCAGCCCGCGGCCGGCGAAACCACCCCCGCCGGGGAGGATCGACCGAATCGCATCCTGTAATCTCCGGAGCGCTTCTTCGAGATCGTTAGGGGGTTGTATTCCCCCGGGTCCCTGTCCCCACGGCCCCTGGCCCTGCGAACGCCACGGACCGCCGCCTTGATTATTCCAGGACATAGAACCTCGTCAGGCGCGAGTCTGCGCCGGCGCCTATATAGGCGAGCCGGCGCCGGGCGGCAATGCGGGGCGTATCGACCCACGGCCCTGAACTCGGGTTAACGGGGCTATCGGAAGGTTGACGAGTCGGATTCAAGCGATGGATGCGTTGGAGGCATTCATGTTTGGGGACGACCG